>Ga0206943_1300_pt1 | contig 9620 bp, 8 predicted proteins | sample Alteio_BWOrgHeat_7_FD_153243 | JGI IMG/M metagenome (GOLD analysis project Ga0206943, IMG submission 153243) | Enriched cells from forest soil in Barre Woods Harvard Forest LTER site, Petersham, Massachusetts, United States -... | ecosystem: Environmental > Terrestrial > Soil > Temperate forest > O... | reverse complement strand
CACCTGGCCGCTACCGACCCATCGGCAAAGAAACGTTTGGCCGAATGGCAGCAAACTGCCGATGCGGCTTTAAGCGAAGCGCCCAACCCTATTGATACCATCCACACGGAAGGCCGGCTACAGGGCGACCCCAAAAAGACCGCCACCAGCGCGTCGTTAAGAGATATGCGCAAAATTTATGCGCTGGCCATCATTTACCGCACCGGGAACGATAAGAAATACCTGGATAAAACGGTTGAATACCTGGATGCATGGTCGAAATTTAACGTGCCTAATGGCGACCCGATCGATGATACTAACCTCAACCAGGCTGTTGAAGCTTATGACCTCATCAAAAGCGACCTAAATGCAACGGATAATAAACTCATCACCGCGTGGCTGTTACAAACAGCCCAAATGGAGATCAATAAATTTAAACCGGGGCGCGAAACTGCTTATAATAACTGGCACTCGCATCGCCTTAAAGAAATAGGCGAGATCGGCTTCGCGGTAAACAATGAAAAATATCAGCAATATGCTATTGAGGGCATTAAAAAGCAGATCAGCAAAAACTTATTGCCCGATGGCTCAAGCATTGATTTTAAACTGCGCGATGCCCTGCATTACCATGTATATGACCTGGAGCCATTGCTCAAATTGGCTATCATCCTGAAAAGAGCCACCGGTGTTGATTATTATAATTATGTATCCGAAGATCAAACATCTATCAAAAAATCGGTAGAATGGTTGCTGCCTTATCTCAACGGCGAAAAAACACATGGCGAGTTTGTAAACAGCACGGTAAGCTTTGATAAAAAGCGGGCCAACAACGGCGAAAAAGGCTATATAGCCGGTACGCTGTTCAACCCTAAAAACGGGGTTGGGGTATTGGAGTTAACAGAATATTTTTATCCCGATGCCATCAATTTGATTGATAAACTGAAAGGCACAACCGAGAATTTCCCCGATTGGCAACTGGTGCTCAATACAATTAAACGCTAATACTGCTATTTTGGCAAATAGATAGTTATTTTTGCCAATTGCCGCCATTAATTTAACACTGGCATTTAGATTGATATTAAGTTATTGAATGAAACAAAAATTTTATGATACTGCTGTGAAGCAGGAACGGGCGGTATTAGTTGGCGTTATTACTGCTAACGAAACCGAAGAGCGCGCGAAAGAATATTTAGAAGAATTGCAATTTTTGGTGGATACTGCCGGGGCGGAAACCGTTAAAATATTTACCCAAAAATTATCGCAGCCGGATAGGACAACCTTTGTTGGTTCGGGCAGGCTGGAGGATATAAAAGCTTTTGTAACCGAAGAAGAAATTGATATTGTGGTGTTTGACGATGAGCTTACCCCATCGCAACTGCGTAATATTGAAAACGAGCTACAGGTAAAAATATTAGACCGTAACAACCTCATACTGGATATTTTTGCTAGTCGGGCGCAAACCGCGCAGGCCAAAACACAAGTGGAGTTGGCGCAGCTGCAATACCTGTTGCCCCGCCTTACCCGCCTATGGACTCACTTAGAGCGACAAAAAGGTGGTATAGGTATGCGCGGGCCGGGCGAGTCGCAAATTGAAACAGACAGGCGCTTGATCCTCGAAAAAATATCGCTGCTTAAAGACAAGCTTAAGCTAATAGATAAACAAAATGCCACGCAGCGCAAAAACCGTACGCAAATGGTACGCGCGGCATTGGTGGGTTATACCAACGTGGGTAAATCAACCATTATGAATATGATCTCCAAATCGGACGTGTTTGCAGAGAATAAGCTGTTTGCCACGCTGGATACAACGGTTCGCAAAGTAGTGATTGAAAACGTGCCTTTCCTGCTATCAGATACGGTTGGGTTTATCCGCAAGCTACCCCACCATTTGGTAGAGTGCTTTAAATCGACGTTGGATGAGGTGCGCGAAGCGGATATACTGATACACGTTGTTGACATTTCGCACCCCGGCTTTGAAGACCAGATACGCACCGTAAACGAAACGCTGAAAGACATTGGCGTAACCGGCAAGCAAATAATTACGGTATTTAATAAAATAGATGCCTATCGGCCCGTGCAAACCGAGGGCCAGGAAAAGCCGGAACCGCTAACCGTTGATGATTTTAAACACAGCTGGATGGCCAAAAACAATAGCCCCGCTATATTTATCTCGGCTACCCAAAAGGATAATATAGAGGAGTTCAGGAGCATGTTATATGAGTATGTAAAAGGGATTCATACTGAACGTTATCCGTACGATCATTTATTGTATTAGTCGCCCCCCAGCCCCCTAAAGGGGGAGCGATAAGCGAGGGCTGCAGATTTTATGAAGACTGTACTATTGAGGCTTTAAGCTATGCACTACCTTTTAGCTTTTACCTTTCCGCTTTCACCTCCCCCTCACTCATTCAACATAAACTTCCCAACCCCGTCAGCAGGTTTCCATTTGCTTTTGGGCTCATAATAATGCCATAACAGGGCCGATACTTTGCGTATCAGCATATCGGCTTCGTTAGTGGGTTTCCAGCTTTGGTCTTTATTGTTATTGGTGATGATGGAAAACACATAATCGCCATGCGGCGCGTTTACCAATACCGTTTCTGATCGCGAAGCATCCACCGCGCCCTGTTTGGATATGGTGTGAATATAAGGCGGTATCTGCGCCAGGGCCTTTTCATCCCAATATATGCGGCCCATGTTGCGCATCATCCGTTCGCTGGCCGCCGGGCTAACCGCCTCGCCATTGTATATCATGTTAAATAACCGGCACATCTCGTACGGCGATGTTACGCCCCAGCCATATTTTTTGCGGATAGCCTCGCGCCCCGCCACCCTCGAGTTTACCCGCATCACCTTAAACCCGTTTTGGTCAAGCCAGTTATTGATGTATGCGCCGCCTACTAATTTTTGCAGCCAAAGGCTGGCCGTATTATCGCTCATGGTGATCATCAGCATAGCAACTTTGCTCAACTGTATGGTGTCCTTATCTTTAAACGATCCTAAAATATCCTCGCCGGCATATAGTAGCGAATCGCGGTAAACCAGCTTTTGGTTGTATTGCAGCTCGCCTTTTTCTATTTTATCCATCAGCCCGCATTGAATACTCACTTTGATCATACTGGCAGTAGGGAAAAGCGTATCGGCATTGATAGCCACTGTTTTGCCGGTTTTTAAATTATGTACATAAATGCCCGCCAGTCCGTTAAATCCTTTTAAGGCATCCTGTAATTGGGCAGTTAGTTTTTTATCCGTTTGCGCGAAACCCGTCGTTGCGGTTAAAAACAGAGCGAATAACAGCTTATATTTCATATAAATAAGAGTTGAGTTAGCTAAAGATACTGAAACATATTATATATAATTTCGTTATAATAATTGCTATTAAACCTATCTTATCTTACATAGTCAAAACGTCAGTAATATTACGTCCACCTGCCATGAAAAAGACTTTAAAGATTTGCTGTTTCGCTGCATTATTAACGGGCAGCGTTTTTATATTGACTTCGTTCCTTACCAGTCCGGCTCCCGAAAAATTGTATAAGTTCCCCTATAAACGCGCGGGGCTAACCGAGCAACAGGCGGCAGAGCACCTGCTGGAAAGATTTACATACGGTGCAACGCCCGGTCAAATAGATTCGGTTGTTAAAATGGGGCTCGAAAACTGGTTTAACCAGCAACTAACCGCCGGGTTGGCCGATGATTCGCTGGACAAACGGCTAAGCGCTTATGATGCCATAAACCTAAGCAATACCGAAGTTTGCAAGATGTACCCTCCCGGCTTTGTTATACGGTCGCGGGCTATTAAGGATAGTGCCATCAGTAAAGATTCGGTGGACAAAGCGGTAGATAAAAAAGCATTTAACCTGCAATTGCAGGGCTACATGGCCAAAAAGGGCTATAAATCTGACCAGGACCTGTATAAACAATTTATAGACCAGAAGATAATGCGGGCCGCTTATACCAATAACCAGTTGCAGGAGGTGATGACCGATTTTTGGTTCAACCATTTTAATGTTTCATTTGTTAGGGGCGAATGCGCGCAGTTTATTCCCGCTTATGAACGAGACGTGATACGACCCAATGCGTTGGGTAATTTCGATCATCTGCTAATGGCCTCCGCCAAATCGCCGGCCATGTTGTACTATTTGGATAATTTTACCAGTGTTGGTCCGCTGCCACCAGCAAAACCCCAGCCTGTTAAGCCCGTTGCTGCCAGTGCTGATATGTCAATGATGATGACCACTACCGCTGCTACTACTCAACCGGCTACGGTAAAAACGCTTACGCAACCCGGCAAAAATGTTAACGGGTTGAATGAGAACTACGCCCGCGAGGTAATGGAACTGCATACCCTGGGCGTTGATGGCGGCTATACCCAAAACGATGTTACCCAGGCAGCCCGTGTACTTACCGGCTGGACCGTTTACCCTATAAGTGATGAGGCTTATGGCGCGGCTATGAAAGGGCTGGTTGCCAAAGTGGGCGAAAATAACCTGGCCCAAAAAGGGTATGTGCATGAGGGCGACTTTTTGTTTACCCCCAACCGGCACGACCAGGGCGAAAAAGTGGTTTTAGGCCATACTTTCGAGGCCAGTAAAGATCCAGTTGTGGGTTACCAGGAGGGTGTTTACCTGCTCGAAATGCTGGCCCATCATCCATCAACCGCTAAATTTATTTGCCGGAAACTGGCTGTCCGTTTTGTGAGCGATAACCCGCCGCAAAAGTTAGTGGATAAAATGGCAAAATCATTTACCGATCATGATGGCGATATCAGGCAGGTACTCATCACCATGGTTACCTCGCCCGAGTTTTGGGATAAAAAGGTTACACTGGTAAAAACCAAATCGCCATTTGAACTTGCCATTAGTTCGGTACGCGGTTTAAATGCCGATATTAAAGACCCTTATCCTTTATTTAACTGGATAACAAGAATGGGCGAAAAAATATATTATTACCAGGCCCCTACAGGTTTCCCCGACCGCGGGCGGTATTGGATAAATACCGGCTCGTTGCTTAGTCGTATGGATTTTAGCCTGGCGCTAACTACCAATCAAATAGCAGGCACGAGGGTTAACTTAAACAGCTTTACCAACCACCAGGACCCGCAAAATGCGCAATTAGCTATTGTAACTTATAGCAAACTGTTACTGCCCGAACAAAACCCTGACGAAACCATTAAACAGCTCACTCCGCTACTGAGCGACCCAACACTGGCCGCTAAAATGAATATCCCGGTACGTCCGGCGCCTGCGCCGGCACCTGCATCCGAGAAACCAACCGTGGGCGCACCCGGCGATATGGCGCTGATGAGCGTACCGCAGGATAACAAACCCAAACCCGTTGCCCCGGTAGTGGCCAATAAGCCTAATAACAATATGCAGGCGTTGGTGGCAGGTATTATTATAGGTTCGCCGGGATTTCAGAGGAGGTAGGTTAAATGATGGGATGTCAATCGTTGGCGGCACACTTGCCGCATGTGCCTTTGTGATATTGCTTATCCGAAATTTAAAGGATTAATTACATAGGTATATATCCATTCGGGAATGGGGTCTGTTTTAATAATTAACTCTTTACCCCGATAAATTTCAGCTATTTGAAGAAAGGAATTTATTTCGGAGGAATTATCGAATAGAAACGTGCGATAGCTGATAGGTATCATATCACTTAGTAATTCCATCGACCGGGTGTAACGGGAGCGTATATGTTGTTCCGGTACATGATGGCCTTTTTTAATAACCCGTTGTTTAACCCTTTCTATGTTTATGTTGACTGATTCTGTTGAAACAAAATACAGATAAATTTTATATTCTAATTGTTGGGCCAATTTAACGAAATCCAGCTTTGAAGGGTGGCTCATTACCGTTTCAAAAGTAAAAAGTTCGCCTTGCGCTAATAACCGGTCTTTTAAAAACTCAACAGCTATAGCTGCTTCGTATGAATGTGTCGATTCTTTGGTAATGAGCAAATTGGTGTCAAACCTGATATTAATAGGAAAACCAGCGGCTTCGGCTTTGCTAATCAAAGTCTGAACATTTTCTTTTTTAAGAAATATTTGATAGTCAGCCTGGTTTGAGTTGATGAGATAATCAGAAAGGCGTAACAATCCTTTATCCCTTAAAATCTTCTCGATATCATCGGTGTTCAAATAAACACCGCAATCAAAGTTTTTACGAAGCCTTTCAATTATGGTGCTTTTCCCGGAACCGTTGGGGCCTGCAACGATGCGGAGGCGCTTAACCTTTTCGGGCATGTAATACAGTTCCTTTACGTAAAACTTTAAAGGTTTTAGTTTTTTGAAGTTGTTCAATAACCTCTATTCGCCCATCCGGAAATTTTTTTACAACCTGGTGTTTTTCGTTTAAATAGGTGATGGGGATTTTTAGAACTTTGGCTTCAATAATTGCTTCTTCGCCGGCAGCTCTTGCAATGTCCTGCAAAATAACACTATATCCCTTGCTGTCCTCTACACTAGCCAGTGCCCTTTTTTTAATATGAGTGTTAGGATTGTTCATGCTTGCTTTTTGTTATATAACACTCAAATTTATGATTAATTATTAACAAATAAAAAGACAGGTTTATGGCGCATAGAAATGATATTGTATAGGTTATGCTACCGGCGATACGATGCTGATGAGCGTACCGCAGTAGAACAAACCCAAACCAGTTGCCCCCGTAGTGGCCAATAAGCCTAATAACAATATGCAGGCCTTGGTGGCAGGTATTATTATAGGTTTGCCGGGGTTTCAGAGGCGGTAGAGGGTTGTTAGCTATTTACTGTAGCTGCAAGCTACGGGCGACGGAGAGCTTACGACTACAATCTAAAGGAAGGTTTAAACTGTTCTTCAAATTCTTCGTAGCGCAAAACAGCGATCTGTGGAAATGCACTGTTTTTTATTTGATGGATATGGCGGTCATTGCTAATAATGTAATCACACTGGCCTGCTATGTAGCAATCAATAAATTTGTTATCGTCTTTATCGTTTTCTACCAATTGCCATAAAAAGGATGGATTTTTAAGGACTACATTGGGTAGCATCAACAGGAAGTCAAGAGACGACTCTGTACGTTCAACACCATATCTTTGGATAACCTGCTCTTCGTACTCTGTCAATATCTCATTTGATACTACTAAATCGTATTTGTTCTGTACAAGAGCCTGATATATCCAGTGATACTTATAGTGCGGAGCGAGGGAAACCAGGAAAATATTGGTGTCTAAAATAAAGCTTAGTTTATTCATTAAGCCAGCGGTCAAGGTCCTCTTCTGTAATATTATTCTTCTCTATGGCTTTTTGAATGTTTTTTTGAAATTGGCCTGAGAAATACCTGGCCAGCAATTGTTTAATAGCCAGCAGGTCCTCTTCTTTTGGTTGGAATGAGTAAATATTTAACAGCTCTAATTGTAAAGCGCTTAACTTTTGACTTTGCATAACGTATTGCTTTTAACAAAAATACATATTTTTTGTTATTTCAATCCCTACCTTTGCCCCATCCCGGATAAAAACCGGGCAACACCATGATCAAAGAAATAGAAATTGTTTGCCAGCCCGGGCAACACGAAGATGAGGCCATCTTAACTAAACTCGCCGCTTCGGCTCTAAATATTAATCCCCTAAAAATTACCGGGATACAGGTCCTCAAACGCTCTATCGACGCGCGTGGCCGCAGGGTGGTTTACCGTATGCAGGTCAAACTTTTTGTGGAGGAGGCTTATCATCCCGAAAGCTATACCGTAAATTATCCTGATGTTAAAAACGCCAAACCGGTTATTATTATAGGCGCTGGTCCGGCAGGGATGTTTGCCGCTTTGCAATGCATTGAGCAGGGCAATAAGCCTATCATTATTGAACGCGGCAAAGCCGTTAAAGACCGCCGCCGCGATTTGGCCAACATCAATAAACAGGGCTTAGTAAATCCCGAGTCTAACTATTGTTTTGGCGAGGGCGGCGCGGGTACGTACTCGGACGGGAAGCTCTACACCCGGTCAACCAAGCGGGGCGATGTGAACGGGGTTTTAAAAACATTTGTGGCGCATGGCGCTTCGGCAGATATACTGGTTGATGCCCGCCCGCACATTGGCACCAACAAACTGCCGCAAATTATTGAAGCTATCCGCGAAACCATATTAAACGCGGGCGGCGAAATTCATTTCGACAGTAAAGTAACTTCGCTGCTGGTTGATTTTGGACAGGTTAAAGGCGTACAATTAGCCTCCGGCGAAAAGTTGCATGCCAACGCCGTGATATTAGCCACCGGCCACTCGGCGCGGGATGTTTTTGAAATGCTACACCGCCAAAATATATTGATAGAGGCCAAACCCTTTGCTTTAGGTGTACGCATTGAACACCCGCAGGAGATCATTGACCGGGCCCAATACCATTGTGACCTCCGCGACCCCGATCTGCCGCCATCTTATTATAACCTGGTGGAGCAGGTGGATAACCGCGGCGTATTCTCGTTCTGCATGTGCCCCGGCGGCATTATTGCCCCCTGCGCCACAGAAGCTAACGAAATTGTAGTAAACGGCTGGAGTCCATCAAAACGGAATAACCCTTACGCCAACTCGGGCACAGTGGTACAAATAAATTTGGAGGATGTGGCGGGCGATACTAAAGACCCTTTTAAAATGCTGCATTTTCAAACGCAAATTGAACAGCTGGCTTTTAAAGCAGGTGGCGGCAGCCTGGTAGCGCCCGCCCAGAGAATGGTTGATTTTGTAAATGGAAAATTATCGGTCGATCTCCCCAAAAATTCCTATCTGCCCGGTACAAAAAGCGTGGAGCTAAAAGAAGTTTTACCGCATTGGATAAACGAGCGGTTACGAAAAGCGCTGCCCGCGTTCGGCAGAAAGATGAAGGGTTATTATACAAACGAAGCGATACTGGTAGGCGTAGAATCGCGTACCTCATCGCCCATAAAAATACCGCGCGATAAAGAAACCCTGCAACACCCGCAGGTAAAGGGCCTGTTCCCCTGCGGCGAAGGCGCTGGCTACGCTGGCGGCATTATTTCGGCGGCTATTGATGGTATTAATTGCGCGGTGGGTTGTCAGAACCTTGATTCGTAGGAGTTAAAAGATTAACCTGATACATTGACGCCAACTGACAAGAATCATGGCGATCCTTAAATCCTACGAATCAAGGTTCAGACAAAATCATTAATTTTACACCTACAATTACTAACCCATGACCATCTCCCAAACCCTCGAAAACGACCTGGCCAACGTATTATCAGGCCAGCCCTGGTATGGCTCGCCGGTTTATGATATCTTAGACAAGGTGACTTTTGAGTCGGCGTATGAAAAACCTGCGGGCGCCGCGCATAATATTGCCGAAATTATCCTGCACATGCTTAGCTGGACGGAAGAAGTGATGGACCGCCTTAACGAAAAACCGGCAAGCGCCCCGCTAAGCGGCGATTGGCCCGAAACCGGCAACCCCGACGAGCAGAAATGGAAAACATGGATAGATGATTTTAAACTGGTTAACGTAAACCTGGTAAAAACTATCCGCGATTTCCCCGAAGAAAAATGGCCCGAACCCATTATTGATGAGCGCGGCAGCGAGCCTGTAAACACTTACGAAGAGCTGGTATTGGGCTTAATTCAACATCATGTATATCATTCAGGGCAAATTGCGCTGCTG
>Ga0206943_1182_pt3 | contig 9723 bp, 7 predicted proteins | sample Alteio_BWOrgHeat_7_FD_153243 | JGI IMG/M metagenome (GOLD analysis project Ga0206943, IMG submission 153243) | Enriched cells from forest soil in Barre Woods Harvard Forest LTER site, Petersham, Massachusetts, United States -... | ecosystem: Environmental > Terrestrial > Soil > Temperate forest > O... | reverse complement strand
TCCACCCGGCCCCGATTGGCACCGCCACGGCGCGCCCACGTGGGGAGCGCAGGGCTTCCGCGGCGATGAATTCGTCGGCTTCGATGAAGACTTCGTCCCTGGCGGCCGCCTCTACTCCTCCGACTATCAAGCCCCCCTGAACGAGTACGAAGCCTTCAGCGCCGACCAGGCCTGGATGCCGAATGTAGTCCTCGTCGCAAAAAGCACCTACGTCTGGCTCGAACAACTCTCAAAAAAATACGGCCGTCACATTCATCGCCTCGACCAGATCCCCGATGATGAGCTCCGCATCCTCGCCGACCGCGGTATCACCGGCCTATGGCTGATCGGCTTGTGGGAGCGCAGCATCGCATCACGCACCATCAAGCGCCTGCGCGGTCAGAGCGACGCCGTAGCCTCGGCCTATTCGCTCAAGGAATATGACATCGCCGAAGACCTCGGGGGCTACTCTGCTTACGAAGACCTGCGCAACCGCGCCTCGCGCTTCGGCCTGCGTCTCGCCAGCGACATGGTGCCCAACCACATGGGCATCGACTCCGAGTGGGTCATCGAGCATCCCGAGTGGTGAGGTAATCGGGGAGCGCTTCAGTGACGCTCTTGTAGACGGTCTGCTTCTTCAGGTCGTCGTCGTTGAATAACTCGCGAAAGGGCGCGAAGGCGGGGTTCATGTTCGAGAGCCAGAGCAGCAGGAGCTCTTCGAGGGCTGCTTCGCGATTCGGCAGGTCTTCGGTTGTGCCGTTCAGCCACTGCTGCGCTGTGAGTTCGCCACGGTAGACTGCGACAGTCGGAAACTGCTCGACGAAAGTGACCAGCAGCTGTTCGATCTTTGTGGGGTCGAGTTTTGAGGCGAACCAGCGGATGGCTTCGCTATGAACGGCCGGGTCGATCTCCTTGCGGTACTGAGCGACGAGGGCGTGGTTGAGCTCGTCGATCAGCCCCATGGCGAAGAGAGCACCGGCGTTGATGGTCTTCGCAGGATCAGCGTCGGTACCGCGGGCTTCGTTGAGCTGGCTGGCCAGTCTGCGGCTGGCTGCTACGTTTCCAAAGATTACGTTGCCGGTATAACCGAAGATCAGCCCGTCGATGTTGAGGCTTTCTCGAATCGCGCGGGAAATATGAAATTCCATTGTGGAACGTCTCCCATGTCCAGAAGCACCGCAGCGGTTGTTATACCACCGCATTGAAATCCATGCAGCGTCTCTTTCATACAACGCACAGCTCTGCTTCGGCAAATGAAGCACAGCGCCGAAAATCTGCTTTCCTCAGTTGGATGCAGGCTGGGCGGAGGCTATTCGATCTCGAAAGCGATGTACTGGACGACGCTCTGGCGCTCGATTTCGAAAACTGCGGCGTCGCCGGGCTTAAGGCTGGCGAGGTCCTGCCGCAGGTGTGCGGTGTCACTGACCGGCTTTCCATTCAGGGTGCGGATGACGTCTCCCTGCTGGAGGTCGGCGAGCGTTGCCGGTTCGCCGTTGAGAAGTCCGGCGACGAGGATGCCGGTTTTGGAGCGGGTTTGCAGGCTGTCGCTGAGGGGGGCTTTGAGATCGATGCAGAAAATGCCTAGTGAGGCGATGAGATCCGTGGCGGGGTTGATGAGGTCGGTGAGGTTGTCGACCGTGGGCGGCGCGTCGGCGGGCGTGACGCCCACAGTGACAGGCTGACTGCCGCGCATCACCTGTATCTGCATGGGAAACCCGCGTGGGTGGATGTACATGACGGCGGTGTATTTTGGCAGGGAATCGACGGGGAGACCGTCGATTGAGGTGATGACATCGCCAGCGCGCAAGCTTCCGGTTTCTGCGGGGCCGCCCGAATCTACGTCGGAGAGGATGACGCCCCAATCCTGTGGCAGCTTGAGGCCGGCGGCGAGCGCGGGAGTGATGGTCTGTGCGTGGGCTCCGATGGTGATGGCGTGTACGACGCCGTGCTCCTTGAGTTCGTGGTAGGCAAAACGCACAACCGGCTCGGGGATGGCGAAGCCGAGGCCCTCACTGCCTCCGCCGGAACTGAGGATGAAGGTGTTGATACCGATGAGATTGCCGCCGCGGTCGACAAGCGGGCCGCCGCTGTTGCCGGGATTGATGGGGGCGTCGGTTTGGACGTAGACCATGGGGCGGTCGAGCTCGGGCTGCCGGCCAACGGCGCTGACGATGCCCTTGGTGACGGTGTGATCGAGGCCTTGAGGCGCGCCGATGGCGAGAACGGTCTGGCCCAGGCGCACGCGGAACTGCTGATCGGGCAACGCGATGGAGGGTAGGTTCTTTTCTTCGATCTTGATTACCGCCAGGTCGGCGTAGCGGTTCGTGCCGATGAGTTTGGCCTCGTAGACGCGCTGCTTGCGCGCGAGGGAGGTGTGGTAGGGCACCATCTCGACAGTGGCGGGCGAGAGGATGACGCGGATGCGCAGCGCTCCGGCGACGACGTGATTGTTGGTGACGATGTAGCCGTCGGGGTCGACAATGACGCCTGAACCCAGAGAGCGCTGGCGTTGCAGCGTCTGCGAGCTGCTCTCGTCCTCGTCATGCTCGGGAACGCCGTAGCCGGTGACTTCTATCTCGACCACGGAGCGCATGGCTTTTTCGGCGACGTCGTCGATGGCCTGGTCATAATCCTGCAGGATCGACGGGGATGCCGGGGGAGCGGGTTGATTCTGGCAATGAAGAGCTGACGGGAGAAAAGAAGATATCAGGGCAAGAGTCAGAGGTAAACCGGGTCTCATCTTTGGCTACTCGCTGGCTGGCGGGATTTGTACGGAGAAGAAGCCTGATGAGGATTGTACGTGGAGCCGAAGTGGGTTGCGTTGATTCAGGTGGTGGGGAAATTGCGCAGCCGGCATCTGGACCGGCTGCGCAAAACCAATGGCTCGCTACTTCTTAGCCATTGGACGGGTGCAGCACACGGAAGCTGTTGCCTCCTTGTGACCACACGAGAACGAGAGCATCCTGTCCGCTGGGCACGCCCTTGAGCGCGTCAGCGGCATCAGAAGCTGAGGTTGTGGGCTTGCGGTTTACGGAGACGATGACATCTCCTGACTGCAGGCCGGCGTTGTCTGCCGGGCTGCCGGAGCGCACATCCTGAATGACAGCGCCTTGAACATTTTGCGGCAGCTGCAGCTGGTTGCGGACATCAGGCGTGAGGCTACCGAGGCTCATGCCCCAGCGGCCTTTGCCGGGACCATTCTGTGCTACTTCGTGCTCGCCTTTTCCATCAAGTGGCGCGAGGGTTACGGGGATGTTGAGGGTCTTGCCGTCGCGGGCAACTCCAAGCTGAATGGTGTCGCCTGCCTGCTTCTGCGAGACTTCCGCCTGGAGTTCACCGGCATCACTTACTTCCTTGCCGTTGAAGGCGGTGATGACGTCGCCGGTCTTCAGGCCGGCCTTGCTGCCGGGCGAGTCGGATGCCACGTCGGATACGAGAGCGCCGACTGCCTTGTTCATCTGGAAGAACTTGGCGTTGTCGGGGGTGACGTCGGCGATGGTGACTCCCATGACGCCATGGTTGACCTTGCCGTCGCGGATGAGCGTGTTCACCGTGTTTTGAACGATCTGCTCCGGTATGGCAAATCCCATGCCTGCGAATGAACCGGTGGGCGAGATGATGAAGGTGTTGATGCCGATCAGCTCTCCGCGGGCGTCGACGAGCGCGCCACCGGAGTTGCCCTGGTTGATGGCGGCGTCGGTCTGGATGAACTGGCCGGGCTTGTGGCGGTCACTCCCTGAAGGGTTGGGACGGTTGAGGGCGCTAATGATTCCGCGCGTCACGGTGAAGCGGAAGCCTAATGGATTGCCGAAGGCGAGCACGAGTTGCCCCGGGCGCAGCTTTGAGGAGTCGCCCCACGGCACGCTGGGCAGATTCTTGCCGTCAATCTTGATGACGGCGAGATCGGTGAGGGGATCGGCGCCGATGAGCTTGGCCGAGTAGACTTCGCGGTTGCTCATGGTGACGTGAATGTCGATGGCGCCGTCGATGACGTGGTTGTTGGTTACGATGTAGCCGTCAGGCGAGATGATGACGCCGCTGCCGAGGCCATGCTCGATAGCCGGGCCCTGCTGCCGTTGGCCGGGCATGAACTGGCCGAAGGGCGAGCCCGGGCCGAACATTGGCGGCATCTGCTGCTGGCCTTCCTGGCCATCTTCGTCATCGCCGGCTTGCTGCTGTGCGTTCACTTTCGATGTGACCGTTACGTTGACGACCGCAGGCGTGACGCGCGCAGCGAGTGTTTCCATCGCCTGATCGAGCGACAGCAGTGCCCCAACACTGTTGTCATCGAGCGGAGCGGCAGCAGATGTATAAGCGGGCGCGGCCATGACTGCCGAGCCGGGCTTTACGACTTCATAAGCACACAACGATAGAGCTGATCCTGCGACGATGGCTGGAATGACCACGCGCCGTGTGAGCAGCGACTTCACTTTCCCTACTTGCATTGTTTGTTCTCCTTGAAACTAAATAATTAGTTGATGCGGTTAAAAATTTTTAGCCTAAATGATGCTCGGCCTGGTTTCTGTTTGCGATGGGTTTTGTGCCGGGGCGATCAGCAGAATCTGCCAGAACTGGGTGTTCGATTCGGGCATTGCAGGCTGCGCGTTAGGTCTGTTATCGGCTGGGCCATAGCCTACGTATGAAGTCTGGATGAAGATCACCATCTGCGCTGCCGGGGTTGTAGTTTCGACAGCTTTTGTCAGCAAGACTCTGGGGGCGGCAGCCTGCTGCTTGTATTGCGTGACCAACTTCGGTTCTCTGGCTCGGGGCGTGTGGGGCTTTGTTGTTTTGTGACTCGAAGCCTGATGCTTTGCGGGACGCTCCGGCGATGGCACATGGAACGACGCTGGCACAACCATACCCTGCGTCTGCGGCGCAAAGGCTTCCTCGGAATGCAGAACCTTCTTTATCTCAGCCGTTCGGGTAGCAGAGTCAGATGACGCTGGTCCGAAGGCGACGAGCTTTGGTGTGCAATAGGAAACGCCAACGCATACCAGCGAGAAAATACTGGTGAGCGCGACAGCCGGTTTCCATACGCGTGTTGAGGCTGGCCGTTTGGAGTCGAGGATCTGCGTGATGCGTAGGGACAGATCTTTTGCGCGGTGCACGGCCGCCTGAGCCATGGTCCAGCCGCGGCGAGCGCAGCTTTTTTCCAGCAGATCGATGAGGCAGCTGGCGTAAGCGCGCGGGTTGCCGGTATTCGCCAGAACTGCATCGTCGCACGCCATCTCGCGTTCGAGAGACAACTTCGAGTCGATCCACCAGACGGCGGGGTGAAAGAAGAAGATCGCGCGCACGATTTTCTGCAGCAGATTCGTCCAGTCGTCGCGGCGTTGCAGGTGCGTCATCTCATGGATCAGAATCGGTTGCAAATCGCCTGGCGCGAGTTCCTGCAGCGTCCATGCCGGGAGAACGATGACCGGCTTCCAGAAGCCAATTGCGGCGGGGACCTTTATGCTTTCCGAGACTGCGAGGCGAATGTTTCTTCCAGCACTGTGTTGCTGGAAGACGTCCTCAACTACGGGGCCGAACTGCGACACATCGATTTCTGTCGAACTCTTCCGGATCTTCCGGACCTGCCACAGTCCGATGCCCAGACGCGCAAGACCAACTGATGCGGCGATGACCCATCCTGCAAATATCACCTCTGCCCAGATGGCGGGGACTACGATCTGCGAGTTCAAGGTTGCAGGGAATACGCGGGCTTCGTTCAGGTGAAAAGTACCGAGAACGGAAAGGCCGGGGACAGCGATCAGCGCCATGAACCAGACGGCGAAACGTGTTCCTGCGCTCTGGCGCCCGATGAGGCGCAGCACCAGCCATGCAAAGAGCGCAAGGAGCAGTCCTTCCGGAAGCGAGTTCAGCGCCCGTTCGACCCAGAGTTGCGCGACGCCCTGCATACCGAGCCAGCTCACTTTTCCTCGCTTTGCTGCAGCATGCTGCGCAGCCGGTTCAACTCGTCGGGCGCGATTCCGCGGTCTTCGAGGATGTTGAGGACGAGGTCTTCGTGCGAATTACTGAAAAAGCGGCTTACAAGATGCCGTATTTCAGAGCGGCTGGCGTCTTCGCGCTCAACGAGAGGGCTGTAGACGTGGGCGCGGCCATCTTTAGAATGTTCAAGATAGCCCTTCCGCTCGAGTATGCGGATGGTCGTCAGGACGGTGTTGTAGGCGAGGGCAGGGGAATCGGCGAGGGCGTCCAGAATGTGCTGCACGGTGGCTGGCCCTGCCTGCCAGATCACCTGCATGATTCTTAATTCGGCTTCCGTTAAGGTTTCGGAAGGCTTTCTTGGCACCTGATCCCTCTCCTTTTGTTTTATTGGACGCGGCTCAGATTGAAAGGTAACTAATTAATTAGTTAGTCGTCAAATTTTTTTGGTTGCTTGGCGTTTTTTGGGTTCGGCTGGGTCGGATCGGTCCTTCTGACGGGCTCTAAATGTAAAACGAGGCCTCAAGCGAGGCCTCGTTCAAATAACCCTTGCTTCGGACTTGTCAGGTCGCGTTGTTGGGGATCAGCCGGGCGTGCGAGAGATCTCCAGCGATGTACGAGAAGATCTGGTTCAGGTTCGAGGTCGGCCGAGAGGCTGAGACACAGCTGCTACTACTGCCACTCGCCGTGTAGTCAGAGAAGAACGTGGTTGAATTCGAAGCGATGTGCTGCATGGTGTAGCACGGTGAATTATAGGGACTCACGTCGGTCGAGCACCCCGATGATTCGGCGCCATAGGCGACTGCGTATACCGTAGTGCCCGCAGTAGTTGCGGCTTGTGCTGCGGTGACGGCCTGCTGGCACTCCTTTGTATACGACGGATACGATCCGTTACTTTGTATTCCCGTCGCCGACATCTGACTGGCCGTGCTGCCTGAACAGGTATTCACAGATCCGTTCTTATAGCACGACGTTGCGTCGCCATCGCTGAGGAGAATCATTACGTTCTGCGAGCCTGAGTTAGCCGCCTGTTGGGCGGTGAGCGCTGCCTGGGCGGCGTAGATTACGCCAGCATAGTAGGTTCCTTCGCCGCCCGGATTCGTCATACCGGAGCAACTGCCGCTGTTCGATCCTGCGGCGACGCTGAGGTTGGACGTCGTGCTCAGGGACCCTGTCGGGAGCACAGTGCTTGTGCCGGAGACCGTCTGATAATCGCTTGTGAAAGGTGTGACTTGATATGTGTCGCTTGAGATTGGCGAATATCCCGACGACCAGGAGGTTGAGGAACTGGAGGGATAGGTATACACGGCCGGCGTGGGGGTGCTGCTGCCGCCTGAACAATAATCGTGGGCGACGGTCGCTGTTGTCACATTCGGAAATGAAAACAGGCTGACCCGGTCCAGCGCATGTGTGTAATTTGCGCTGCTGAGGCTGCCGCAGCCGCTTGTGGCACAGGGCGTAAGGTTCTTCAGAAGAACCTGTACGCCGGCCAATGCGCATGAAAGTCTCGTGTTATTGCATTGGCTGTCGCTGTCCGTATCGCTCATGGACCTGGTCGCGTCGACGATGATGGCCACGTTGTACTGGACAGTCGGCGCGCCCCGCATGGCTGCTGTTGCTGTGGCCGCAATCGGCATCGATTTGAGACCAAACAGCCCCAGAAACGTTGTGGACACCTTTGCCTGCTGTACGACCTGAACCGCGTTCGCTAGCGTCGAGCCACCACCTGTGTCAAGAACACATCCGGCGAGTCCGCTCATGGATGTAACGCACTTAAACTTAACCAGCGGTGTTCCGCTCAGGGTCAGGTTGGAGAAGGCATTATTTTTCCCTGAGACGCTGCTGTATGAGGTTGCGTAGGTTTGCGCGACCGTCTGATTCGGCATGCCAGCAGCCGCGGCTAATGCCGCTGCATTCGTTGAGGCTTGAAGTTCGCGATAGCAAAAGAAAGCATGGCCGAAGTCAACGACAATGCCTGCAAATCCGAGCAGAGTGATCATGAAGAACGCAACAACGGGGATCATCTGCCCGCGCTGGTCGTTGTGTACCTGGCTGAAGAACGAACTGCTGTTCTGGTTCATTGGACGATCTCCGTCGTTTGCACCTTGAGAGTACAACCGGGTAAAAGGTTGGCTCCGTAGACCGCAAGGTTGCAGGGATAGGTGACCGTCATCTGGGCCGATTGCCCCTGAACAAGGTTGGATACGCCGGCAGTACACGAAGTCGTGTTGGAGGCGTATGGGGTTGTATTCAGCACGAAACTGTACTTGAGACTCGATGTTTTGAGAATCGGCGCGGCATTCTGAAAGGCTGTGACCGCAGCAGCGCAGGGGTCCGTATACGTCGGGCTGCTCCGCATAATCGCAAGCAGCTGCGCGCTGGTGTTTACAGCGTTCGTCATCACCAGGTAGTTGTTCAGCGTGAAACCAAATGTTGAGATGCCGGTGACGACGATCAACAATATGGGTGCGCAGAGCGCGAATTCGAGGAGAGACTGGCCATCTTCGCTGCGGGCGCGAAGGCGAGCGCGGATTCGTTCACGCAAGGAGCGAGTTCTGATACCTGCTCCGAGTGTTGCCGCGGTGTGGGTTGTAACGTTCATGCATCCACCCTTCAGGGCATTTATTTGAATGGGCAGTATCTTTTATATTTTTGATTTAGCCAAAGTTCAATCCAACAAGAGTTACATCCGTCTGTGCCGCACACGGTTACTTTCGTAAGGAAATGAAGCTGTAGTGTGCTTGTTTATTGAGGTTCGTTCTGGTTACGACGATGGTTCCCAAAATGGGAATTCTTAGCTGGTGCGCTTGCGAAGTATCAGGATGGTAGTGAGTGATGCGCGGACGGACTATTTATATACGGTAGTTGCGAATTAGAGTAAGGTTCTTTTTGGTTCAACAGCACCATTCAGAAGTGCAATTGTCATGCGGTTGGCATTGAAGTTGGCCTTCCTGGATTGTGCCTAAGTTTGTATTGTGGCCTTGTATTCAGCGTGTTGCGAGGAGGAGATGCTTGTATCAGCCAGAGACTTATGTGATTGCGCTCTCATTCATGGTCATCAGCATGTTGTGTTGGGGATCGTGGGCAAATACGGTCAAGCTTTGTCCCGGTTATCGGTTTCAACTCTTCTATTGGGATTACGTGATTGGCCTCATTCTTGGCTCTCTGATATGGGGATTGACTCTGGGCAGCGCGGGAGAGACTGGGCGCTCATTTTTAGCAGATTTGAAGTACAGCGATAGTAACCATATATGGTTGGCTGTTCTGGGCGGAATTATTTTCAATGTTGCGAATTTATTGTTGGTGGCGGCGATTGACATTGCCGGACTGGCGGTTGCGTTTCCGATCGGGATCGGTCTGGCGCTGGTTATTGGTGCGCTCAGCAGTTACATAATTTCGCCTGCTGGGAATCCTGTCATATTGTTTTGCGGTATCGCTCTGGTGGTGGTTGCGATTGTGCTGGATGCTATGGCGTATCGATTGCGCGAGGCTACGCAGCAGAAATTGAGCGGACGCGGCGTTGTTATCAGCCTGATCGCCGGGCTGCTGATGGGGTGCTTCTATCCTTTTGTGTCGAAGGCGATGAGCGGCGAGGGTGCTCCGGGACCGTACGCCACGTCTCTTTTCTTTGCGCTGGGTGTGGCGGCTTGCTCTCTTGTGGCGAATACTCTGTTAATGCTGCGTCCGCTTGACGGCAAGGAACCCGTAGCGATTTCGGGTTATGTGACTGCGCCGGGACGATGGCATCTGTGGGGGGTTGTCGGGGGCGCGATCTGGTGCACGGGCGCGGTGTTGAATTTTGTTGCGTCTCGAGCG
>Ga0206943_1296_pt1 | contig 9728 bp, 13 predicted proteins | sample Alteio_BWOrgHeat_7_FD_153243 | JGI IMG/M metagenome (GOLD analysis project Ga0206943, IMG submission 153243) | Enriched cells from forest soil in Barre Woods Harvard Forest LTER site, Petersham, Massachusetts, United States -... | ecosystem: Environmental > Terrestrial > Soil > Temperate forest > O... | reverse complement strand
GGAGGCTTCGTCGGAGGCGAGCCAGGCTACGACTTTGGCGAGTTCGGCGAGGCGTCCGATGCGTTGCATGGGGATGGTGGCAACGATTTCGGGCGCGACCGGGTAGCTGTCGACGAAGCCCGGCATGACGGAGTTCACGCGAATGCCCATCGGCGCACAATGCTCGGCGTGGAGCTTGGTCCATGCACCCAGCGCAGCACGCATGACGCTGGAGATGGGACGCGCTAATTCAGGACGGACGGCAGCGTAGCTTGAGATAGTTACGAATGAGCCGGAGCCCAGCGCCTCCATGATGGGGGTGACGAGGCGTGCGGTGCGCATGGCGCTCTCAAGGAGCAGGGTGAAGCCTTCGCGCCAGGCGTCTTCGTGCAGATCGAGTAAGTCGCCTTTGGCCGGATGACCGGTGTTGTTGATGACGACGTCGATGCGGCCCCACTCAAGCAGCGCCGTGGAAACGAGTTGTTCGAGGTCGGCGAGATCGGTGATGGAACCCAACACTGCGAGGCCGCCTAGTTCCTTGGCGAATGTAAGGACTGACTCGGAGCGAGCGAGGAGCGCTACGCGGTAGTTACGCGAGGCGAACTCGCGGGCGATGGCGGCGCCGATGCCTTTGCTGGCGGCAGTGATGAGTGCGACTTTCTGTGGCTCGTTCATCGGGTTCCTTCGGGGAGAGGATTTGCCCAACAATTCCAGATTTCATGTGCGATGTTCGCGATTGCATCGGTGCGGATTGCGGTGCTGGCCTTTGAATCGGAGATGAAAATGGCGATTGCCATGTTGCGGCCGTCGGGAAAGGTAACGAGGGCGACGTCGTTGGTGGCTGGTGTGAGGCCTTCGTGGGTGCCGGAGGATCCGGTCTTGTCGGCGACGATGGTGCCAGCGGGGAGTTTGGCGCGGATGCGGTCGAGACCGGTTTGAGTTTCTTTCATCCAGCCGAGCAGGCGGGCGGTGTTTTCAGGATTTAGCAGCTTGCCTTGCTGCAGGCGCGTGAGCAGGTCGACCATGGCGTCGGGAGTGGCGGAGTCGGCGTACTGGGCGTGAGTGTCGTCGAGGAGCTGGGCCTCGGTGTGTTGTACGCGGATGTGTTTGATGTCGGTTTGCTTCATATAGCGGCGAACTTCGCGCGCGCCACCGAGGACACGCAGGAGGACGTCGGAGGCGGAGCCGTCGCTGTCGACGATGGCGCGCTTCAGGAGGTCTTCGAGAGGGAAGTCGCCGCCTTTGGGATGCTTGTCGCGTAAGGGGCTGTGGCCCGCGGGCGCGATCAGATCTTCCGGTTGCACCGCTACCACTTGGTCGAGTTTGAGCTGGCCTTCTTCGACGCGATGCAACGTCGCGAGCGCGATGGGGAGCTTGTAAACGCTCTGCATGGGGAAGTGGTGGGATCCGTGATAAGAGACGGACTCATGCGAGGTGAGGATGGTGGCGCTGACACCGACATTGGCGTGCGCAGAACGGGATAAGTTTTTGACAGTGTTCGCGATCGCTGTCGGAGAACATGCCGCGGCGGCCGCCAGGGAAAAGGTGAGAACTTGAGGTAGCACGCAGGCGAGTATATCGAAATTAGCCTTGGTAGTAAGGTGCGCGACTTAGTTCTCCTCACAAGTTTTTACACCGAAATCGAGAGTAGGCACGGCAACTTAGCGATCCCCGTTTCGAGAAGAGCCATCTTATCGAGTGCCACTTTGAGGAGATCAAACAATGTCGAAGAAGCTTCTTGCAATCGCCACCGCGGCCCTGTTCTCAGTTGGAATCGCAATGGCGCAACAGTCAGGTTCATCGTCATCGACCCCGCCACAGAGCGGCAGCACCGGATCGTCCGCAGGTTCGACGAGCGGCAGCTCCAGCAGCGACATGAGCGGAACGTCGAGCACGAGCTCCGATCAGAGCAGCGCAACCTCCACGGACAAGAAAAAGAAGAAGAAGAACAAGAGCAACAGTGACGCGAGCAGCACTGACACGTCGAACCCGAGCAGCACCAGCACGCCGCCGCCGGACCAGAGCTCGACACCTCACTAAACGGAACGAAGCAAAAACAACGGCAGGAGCTTCGGCTCCTGCCGTTTTGTTTTGAGATCGCTATTGCCGGGTGAGAACTGCGGAGCCGTTGGTGTTTGGGCAGGCTGGATTGCTTCCGTTGGGACCGAAGGTCGCGGCGAAGTTGCCGTTAATCTGGGTGACACCGGAGACGGCGTCGCCACTAATTGTGAAAGTGGAGTTCGTGGAGGAATCTGCGACTACCAAGGTGATTGCGGAGCCTCCGGTGCTATTGCCAGTGACTGTGAGATGGCCGTAATTTACGCAACCGGTGTTGAATTGCGTACCGCCGGTGTAGGTGATTTCGCTTCCGGTGATCGTGGTCGTGTTCTTGGTCAGGTTGAGACCGAAGGCATACGAAGGTGCGGTTTGACCGGTTTCGGTGAGCAGAACGTTCCAGTTGCCGGATACGTCTGCGCCGGGATTCGACGTCGATTGCGAGCCACAACTTATCAGTGCGAGAGAAAAAATACAGAGCAGGACGACGGCAGCGAAGCGCTTCATTCCACCATTTCCGGGTACTTGGAGTGACTCAAAAACTATAGCAGAGCAGGCGCTGCTCGCTGGTCTCACTTAAGTGCCGAATGATCGGGAAGCACAGTTACGAGGTCTTCTTTTCCTGGATCTTCCTGGCGACCTTGGTGACGATGTTGCGTGGTGAAAGGCGGAGCATCTGGACGGCGATTTTGTTCAGGGTTCCGGCGATGACGACGCGCTTGCCGGATTTCAGGCCTTCGTATCCGATACCGGCGACGGTCGCGGCGTCGAGAACGGCGGGAGATTTCAGCATCGGTGAGCCGTGGAGATCGGCTCTTTCCTGGAACCCGGTGGGAACGGGACCGGGACAGAGGACGCTGACTTTTACGCCGCGCGACGCGAGCTCTTCCGCCAAGGCTTCGCTGAAGCTCAACACGTACGCTTTGGTTGCGAAGTAGACAGCCATGAGCGGTCCGGGCTGGAAGGCGGCGGTGGAGGCGACGTTGAGGACTCCACCTTTGGCGGCGATGATTTGCGGAAGGAAGAGCTTGGTGAGATAGGTGAGCGAGACCACGTTGAGCTGCATCATCTCGAGCTCGTGCTGGAGATCGGAGGTGGCGAACTCGCCGTAGCCGCCGAAGCCGGCGTTGTTTACGAGAGTGTGGATTTTCACCCCAGCTTCGGTGAGTTCGTCGAACAATTCCTGCGGCGCTTTGCTGTGCGACAGGTCTTTGGGAGCAATGCGGACTTCGATGCCGTAAGTCTTTTGGAAGTCGGCGCCGATATCCATGAGGCGGGCGCGATTGCGTGCAACGAGGACGAGGTCGAAGTGATCGGCGGCAAAACGTTTTGCCAGTTCGAGGCCGATGCCGCTGGATGCGCCAGTTACTAATGCGGTACGTGGGGAAGAGATTGGCATATCACTTACTTTCGTAATGGGTCTTTAATTCAGCATAGCAAACACCGAGCAGAGACTCGGAATCCGTACAGGTGGCGCGTGGCCAAAGAACACGGAAGGTTCATCCCACGGTGGGAGTATTGGCCATGACCTCGGTAACCTTGCGCGATTTCTGAGATGCATTGAAGATTGTGCAAGTTCGCGGAGAAGTCAGACCGTACAGACGCCGCGATGGACGTAAATTCCCGAAGGCCACCCGGACCTGTCGGGCTATAGAGGATGGCTTTATGACACTTGCAAACTCGATCACCAGCAGCAATCGCGCACTTTCGACGACGGCCAACTCGCGGACGACCAGCGAGCTCTCGACTTACATTGTTGCCATGTCGGCGACGTCGAACGCGATGTCAGCGCAGGCAGCCACCTCCGCTACCAGCATTAAGGGCTAACGCTCACAGGTTTCTCGCTCGAATAGGAAAGGCGGCGATTTCTCGCCGCCTTTTGCTTGCTCAAAAAAACGATGTTTAGCGCGCAGCGCCGACTTCTTCGACACCGTAAATCGGGAACCAGGAGCTGGCGGCTTCCAGCGCTTTGTTGACGTTGTCGATGTTCTTCACGCCTTCCGTGCTGATCCAATCGTGGAAAGCCTTGGCGCCGTGTTGGGCGTAAATAGCGATGCCGTCTTTCCAGGTGGCGCGTCCGCAAAGAACGCCGTTGAACTTGACGCCGCTGGCGCCGACGAGTTCGAGGGTCTCGATGAATTCGGCGTTGCTGACGCCGGCAGAGAGATAGATGAAGGGAAGGTTGGTGGCCTTCGCGGAATCCCGGAAGTGCTCCTTGGCTTCATCGACCGTGTAGGCTTTTTGGCCCTTGAAGGACTTCGCGCCTTCGACGAATTGCATGTTGACGGGAACCTCGAGCTTGAGGACGTCAACGCCATACCGAGGATTGGTGAATTCCTTCATATAGGCCTTCACGATCTCGGGCTTCTTCTTAGCGTATTCAAGGCTCTTCTCAAAACCATCACCCGCGAACTCTATCCGCTCCCCCGCGAAGGCTCTCACGCCCGCATCCTCGGTCGCGAACAATGGGATGTCGCCGAACTCCGCAATCACCTCGGCGTGGTCTCCAACGATCTTTTCGCCCGTAGCAATCGCAACCCCAGCGGACTCGAGGTCGTCGTCTCCGGTTTCTACAGCAGCTTCGGCCTCTGGCCCCATCACCAGCCGACGCCGGAAATCCTCGAGCGTGCCCGTCAGGCATTGAAACAGATGGGCGTAGATCACCTCTCCAACCGCCGTTTTGGCGGGATGTCCTCCGGCGAGCGCAAGCGTGTCTTAATCAGCCGGGCTCTCGTCCACGATCCCCAAACTCTCATCCTCGACGAACCCAGCGACAGCCTCGACATCGCCATGCTCAAGGACCTCCAGAACCGCCTCCGCGCTCTCGCCAAGGCAGGCACCGGCGTGGTACTCGTCACTCACCATCTTCACGAAATCATTCCGGAAATCTCCCGCGGCGTCCTCCTGAAGCAAGGCCGCATCTTCCGCGACGGCCAAAAAAACGAGGTTCTCACCCGCGAGAACCTCTCCGATCTTTACGAGACCGCCGTCGAACCCGTCGAGCGCGACGGCTTCTACCAATATTTCTAGCTAGTGCCGGACGTCAGAATTACCCACGAAGCATTCATGCACCAACGACGCCCCAAACTCCGCAACTACATCGCGAGGAATGGCAGATTCCGGGAGTTCCTTGAACCTGAAATCAATCGATCCACTCTCATGCGCCGTGGCCAGCAAATATCCGTAAACATTTGTCTTCGCCTCCTCAGCCTTCTTCGCATCCTCCGGTAGTTTGTACCGATGCGCCCCCGCCGTCCCGACAATCCATCCCGGCAACACGCCTCCATGCACCTTCCAGTAAGGCGTATCGAAGATCCCCTTCATATAAAAGTGCGAGTGGCTCGCCAGCACATACACGTTCTTCTTCGTTTGGTTGCGGAAGTCCACGAGGTCCGTGTATACGCGCATCCCGCTTTCCTCGCCGGCCTTCCAGTTATTCATACTATGGCCCTCCGCCAAACTATTCGGCAAAGCTGCGTGCATCCCCACGACGATCGCCTTCACCGTCGAGTCCTGCTTGGCAGCGGCTAAAGTTTTCTCGAACCAAGTGAGCTGCCCAGCATCGAACTCATCTGCCGAAGCGTTGTCGAGGTAAATGAAATCGATCCCCTTCTGCCGCCAGTGGTAATACGTTTTCACCGTCAGATCCGACGAATCCTTCTCCCGCTGGCTGTGGATCGCCGGCGCATCCAGCCACTTCGAAAACGTCTCTACGAATTCACCGCGCGTTTTTGGCGGAATCGTCTCATGGTTCCCGATACCCACATAAACGGGCAGCCCGCCGAACCCACCGAGTTGCTTTTCAATCGCGTCTTGCCACGCAATCTTCTGATACTCACCTAAACTCTTCATCCACGGACTCTTCGCTCGATTCGAAATATCCTCATCGATCGCATAGATCGCCCGGAAGTCGCCCAGATGCCAATAAAATTCCGCCGCATCCTTCTTTACTCCTTCGGAGATTGCCGGGACCACAATGTCCCCGCAGTTCCGCGAGTCCCCAGACACTACAAACTTCCACTCTTGGGCCCCGACGAGCGACGCCACGAGCACCATTGCCATCAGAACTGAAGTTTTCACGCGCATCCTCGCCCAAATTCTATTGCATGAATCCATACCGTCACTTTGCAACCGCACCCACGCACCGTACAACATCTCTATGGCTGGCCCCGCCCCTTCGATCAAACACGCACAACTGGTACGCAAGGCCGTGGAATGGCTCCGCCACTCCTACCGCTGTGGCATCATTCTCTCCGAACAATATTGCGCCACCGGAGAAGTTCCCGATGCGATCGGTTGGAAAGGCCACTGCCGCTCCGTCGTTGTCGAATGCAAGGTCAGCCGGGCCGACTTCCTCGCCGACGCCCGCAAAGACTTCCGCCTCCACCCCGACGTCGCCCTCGGCTGCGAGCGCTTCTACATGGCCCCCGCCGGCATCATCCGCCCCGATGAACTTCCCACTTCCTGGGGACTCCTCGAGTATGTCCGCAAAACCGTCCATCTGGCGGTGAAACCCGCGCGCCGCGATCTCCGCACCCCCGCCGGCTTGATGAAAGAGATGAATCTCCTTCTCGCCAGCCTCCGTCGCGTCGAAGTCCGCATCGAACCCCAGACCATCACCGACTTTCTCAAGTGGAAGAACCGGATGGTCGAATACAACGGCGGCGCCCTGCCCGAAGGCCTCTTGAGTGACCTCGCGGAACCCAATCCCCACCTTCTCCCCGCAGAATCGATCGCCGATTGCTAACCCGAGCACATTACGTTAGTGCATCTCCTTCCGGGGACGAGACTGCCGCAAACCTTCTCTCCGTCCGTTTTCCCAGGCGTTGGCAGCGTTTCGTAAATGATTGCTGTCCAAGCATTTAGTCGCAACTATCGTGAACGGTTTTGGGCCAGGAAATTCCCCCATCGCAGTCTTTTTTCGATCAGGAGACCGACCGTTATGCACACGAAGAAACACTCGACAATCTCCACCAATGCGGTACACTCGTCTCACCTCGAAAGTGCTGTGTCCCGCTCCCTCCATGAATTTTGCGGAGGATCTGCGTTGAAGAACCAAAAAGGTTTCTCGCTAATTGAACTGCTGATTGTAGTTGCGATCATTCTGATCATCGCCGCAATCGCTATTCCGAACTTAATGCGCTCTCGCATGGCCGCGAATGAAGCTTCCGCGGTGAGTTCCGTGCGTTCTCTTAACACTGCGCAAATCGCCTACAATGCAACTTTTCTAGGCTATGCCTCGTCCATCACCGTGCTGGGTCCTCCGGGCGGCTCCAACTGCACCGCTGCGGGTTCCGCTACCTCGGTGAATGCCTGTCTCATCGACAATGTTCTGCAAACTGGAACTAAGGCGGGCTATCTATTCACCGTTGCGGGCACTGGCACTCCCGTCACCAATTACACGACGAACGCCGATCCCGTAAACCAGGGCACCACCGGACAGCGTCACTTTTATTCCGACAGCTCCGGCGTCATTCGCTACAACGCTTCAGCCCCTGCGACTTCTGCCGACGTTCCGATCCAGTAGGAAGTAGCTCCAGTGCACGGCACGCGGCAGCTTCGGCTGCCGCTTTGTCATTTATCCATGGAGTGCTTTACCCTGTTCTCGCAGCGGATCAAGGAGCCTACGTGTCGGCCATCAACCGCGTTCTGGAAGCCAATCAGCGCAACTCAATCCACTACGATCCTCACCAGGTATCGCCGCGGCCACACCTCCGCCTCGCGGTCCTCACCTGCATGGACACCCGCATCTCCCTCCCTGCGCTCGGCCTGAAAGTTGGCGATGCCCACATGATCCGCAACGCCGGAGGCATCGCCACCGATGACGCCATTCGCTCCCTTCTCGTCTCCCATTACCTTCTTGGCACCATGGAGGTCATGGTCATCGGCCATACTGACTGCGGTTTGATGAAGGCTTCGGAGGCCGATCTCCACCACAAAATCTCCACCGAGGCCGGAAAGCCGTCCAACGCCGCCGTACACTTTCATGCCTTTCACGACGTCGACACCAACGTCCGCCGGCAACTCGAGACCCTGGCCTCCCACAGCTGGCTCTCCGGCAGAGTCAAGATCCGTGGCTTTGTCTTCGAGGTCGAAACCGGCCGCCTCCGCGAAGTCCAACGCTAGGAAGCCCGACGATGACATGGCGCTTCGCTCAGGAAGATGCGCAGTGGACACCTCTCTCTAGACCCGTCTTCTTCGCCTCCGCGATCTTCTACGTCGCATTCCTGCTCTACGCTCTAGCCGATAAATCCGGATTCCTCTTCATCGACAACGCCAACCTCGTAGTTCACGAAGGTGGTCACGCCCTCTTCGGCTGGTTCGGCCGGACCATCGGCATCATGGGCGGCACCCTCCTCCAATGGCTCGTTCCCGCCCTATTGGCGGCCTACTTTTTCTACCACCGGCAAACGTCGGGCTTCGTCTTCTCCGCCTTCTTCTTCTTCGAGAATTTTCTCTACACCGCCACCTACATGGCCGACGCTCGCGCGCAGGATCTCCCCCTCGTCTCCCTGGGAGACTCCGATTACGTCGAGCATGACTGGAATACGATGTTTGGCTGGTGGGGACTGCTGAATTACGACACCCGCATCGCCGGGTTCGTCCGCTTCTTAGGATGGATGGGAATGCTCACCATCGTCGGATGGCTGGCGTTTCGCTACTATGAGACCCGCCGCGCCGCGCAGGCGTAATCGAAGTTAGGCGCCGACTCCATATTGGTTGCCGAATTGTGCATGCAATGTCGACACCCAATGCTCCGCGTTCTCCTGCTTCGTCATGCAAGCATCCACCGCGCGCTTGAAATACTCCGGTATATCTTCGACGAATCCCGACAAAATCACGATCGGCATCCTGGGGTGACGCTTCCGAACGGATATCGCGACATGAATCGGATCGGCGTTTATCAACCGATAGTCCAACACGACCGCGTCCACCGGACGCCGCTCCAACACTCCGTTTACCTGCGCAAGGTCCCGTGCCACCGACACGTCAAAGCCTGCAGCCTCGAACGTCGCCCGCTGCAACTGCAGGTCGCGTTCTTCGTCGTCCACACACAGAATCGATCGGCGGTGACTAGTCATGTTTGCTCGTTCCCATGGAAGACGTCGTCCGCACTTGCGACGCCCAAAAAACCGCCAGGCTCCGCACCGTCGTCTGCAGATCTCTAAAGTCGGTCGGCTTCACGATGAATCCATCGGCGCGTAGCTCGCGTGCCACCGCCGCATCGAGCGCGCTGTCCGATCCGGAGAAAATCACCACTGGCACAGCCCCCATCTCGTGGTCCTTCCGGATCGCTTTCAGCACATCCAGCCCGTGCATGTCGCTGAGGTCCAGGTCCAGGATCACCAAAGCCGGAACCGCGTTCCTCGATTGGTGGTCTCCCCGCCGCGCAATAAAGTCCATCACTTCCGTGCCGGAACTCATGGCGATCACGTTGCGGCTCAGGTCATAATCGGTCAGCGCAGCCACAATCAATTCGCGCTCGGGCGGATTGTCTTCGACGATCAGGATCGGACGTTCTTGCAGGGGCCAGCTAGTCATAGAACTCAGAAATGTCTGTACGTGCATCTCTCCTAAAGATGCAAAATCGCCCCCTCCGGGTTATCTAAGGCCCCTTCGGATTATCCCCAAGTGCAACAAAGCAAGCCACCTGTACACGGTTACCTATACGGTATCGGGGCCTGTACTTTCGT
>Ga0206943_1292_pt1 | contig 9850 bp, 10 predicted proteins | sample Alteio_BWOrgHeat_7_FD_153243 | JGI IMG/M metagenome (GOLD analysis project Ga0206943, IMG submission 153243) | Enriched cells from forest soil in Barre Woods Harvard Forest LTER site, Petersham, Massachusetts, United States -... | ecosystem: Environmental > Terrestrial > Soil > Temperate forest > O... | reverse complement strand
CCTTCTTCCGACTCCGACCTCAAGGGCCTTGCCGAGGAAGAGCTCGCCTCCCTCCGCCCCGAGCTCCCCAAACTTTACGAGCAGGTCATGGTCGCCATGCTCCCGCCCGACCCGTCCGACGCCCGCAACACCATCATCGAAATCCGCGCCGGCACCGGGGGCGACGAAGCCTCCCTCTTCGCCGCCGAGATGGCCCGCCTCTACACCCGCTACGCCGAAACCCGCGGCTGGACGGTCGAGCCGCTCGACTCCAGCCCTTCCGAAGCGGGTGGCATGAAGGACATCACCTTCCTCGTCACCGGCGAAGATGTTTACCGCACCTTGAAATGGGAAAGCGGTGTCCACCGCGTCCAGCGCGTTCCCGCCACCGAGGCCAACGGCCGCATTCACACTTCCACCGTCACCGTCGCCGTCCTCCCCGAAGCCCAGGAAGTGGACGTGCAGATCAACCCCGACGAAATCGACATCACCGTCGCCCGCGCCAGCGGCCCCGGCGGCCAGGGCGTGAACACCACCGACTCCGCCGTCCAAATCATCCACAAGCCCACCGGCCTCATCGTCAAATGCGCCGACGAACGCTCCCAGCTCAAAAATAAAGCCAAGGCCTTAAAAGTCCTCCGCGCCCGCCTCCTCGAACGCAAGCAGGACGAAGAAGCCGCCAAATACTCCGCCCAGCGCAAAGCCCAAATCGGCACCGGCGACCGTTCCGAGCGCATCCGCACTTACAATTTTCCCCAGTCCCGCGTCACCGACCACCGCATCGGCTTCACCGCGCACAATCTCCCGCAGCTCATGGAAGGCGACATCGCCGAAATGCTCACCGCCCTCGCCGAAGCCGAGAAACTCGAGAAACTCAAAGCCCTCGCCGTCAAAGCCGGCGGTGTGAATTAACGATAAGTAATGGAATGGCTTTTTCCATTGTTTCTTGAGATTAATATTATAAAATAACTTTTCTATAATATTGCGCTATGCAAAGAAACTGAGATACATACTTGCGCTGAATGGACGCCATAATCTTTTCCTTGCAAGCTGCACTCGACCACGTCTTCGGAGGTCTTGAAGAAACTATTATGGCTGGACTGATTTTTGTAATAACAATCTTTCTTGTGCGCCGGAAGGAAGGCCGTAAAGGAGTCAAAGCCTGGATTGAAGGTGGTTTATATGGCTTTATTGCCGTACTCTCAGTGTTCCTATTAATCTTCGCTGCAGAGTTGGGTTTAGTCTACCCAGAACATGCTAATTCAGAAGAGACTGAGGCTGATAATACGAAGCTGTTTAGCGAAAACATCCAACTAAGGTTTTCCAACGACAAGCTTCTTGAAGACAACATGAATCTTTTAAGTAAATCGCCGGGGTCTACTTCACCAAGTCAGACAGCAGTTAAGTCTCTGCAAGATCACATTAATTCTTTAGAGGGCGAAAATGAAAGTCTGAAAAATATTTTGAAATGGACCCAAAACCAACAGCAACCACCCCAAATCACGTCGTCTGCTATAAATGGAATTTCAACGATCAATCAATCCGGGGGCAATAATACAGTTATCAATCCTAAAGAAACTACTGCGCAAAAAATAATTACATGGGCATCTAAGTCGCCATCCTTTTTATCCTTAATCAAAACCATGATTGCACAAAAAAATATTGGGATGATTGGGAATTTGTCCGACGACGATTATTCTATTCTATCTAAAATAGCTAGTGAAGCGCCGGCGAATGATATGACAGTCGAAGACTTGCAGCCAAATGGAATGTTTATTACGGAACATGGACGCACAAGAAGCGTAAAGATTACATTTGCGGTACCAGTGCTCGAAGAACTCCAAGCGACTTTGAGCTTACCCCGAGCAAATTAAGTATAAAAAATCCCTCCTTGACGAATTTCCTTTTCTGCCTAAATTGATATGTAACCTTATGGTTACTCTTTATTCCAGCCCCGCCAAGCCCACCCAGCTCGACCGCGTCCTCAAGGCCGTCGGTGACCCCACCCGCCGCCAAATCCTCGACCTCCTCGCCGAACAGGACCTCCCCGTCGGCCGCATCGCCCAAAAGTTTAAAATGTCCCGCCCCGCCGTCATCAAGCATCTCCAAATCCTTCACTCCGCCAAGCTCGTCAATGTCCGGCCCGACGGCCGCGAACGCATCCAGTCCCTCAACGCCGCCCCGCTCCAGGCCGCCGATGCCTGGCTCGCCCGCTTCGAATCTTTCTGGGAATCTTCCCTCTCCAAACTCAAACACCAAATCGAACACACGCCATGAAAAGCATCAAAAAGGAAATCCTCATCAACGCGCCCGCCAGCAAAGTCTGGGAGCACATCACCGATCCCGCGAAGATCGCCACTTGGTTCACGCCCATGGATTTCGCGCCGAAAGTCGGCCACCACTTCACCCTGAATTCCAAATGCGGCGGCGGCCTTTCCTGCGTCGTGCAGGAAGTCGTCCCGCAGCGCAAACTCGTTTACACCTTCCCCATCGCCGATTTTAAAATCGACACGCTCGTCACCTTCACGCTCGAGCAATCCGGCGCCGCCACCAAGCTCACCCTTCTCCACACCGGCTTTGACCAGCTCACCGCCGCGCAAATGGCCGAAGTCGCTCCGAAGTACGACGGCGGCTGGGGCACCTACCTCCCGCAGCTCCAGGCCCAGGCCGCAGAGCCAACCCTCGCAACCGCCAAAGCTTAATCTCTCTCCGTCATGGCCAAGCTCCACACCTACGCCGGCACCAAGCCGCACAAAGTCGTCTCGCCCGCCGTCTGGCTCAAGGCGCGCACGGCTTTTCTCAAAAAAGAGAAAAAATTCTCCAAGCTGCGCGACGCTCTCAGTAAAGAGCGTCGCGCCCTGCCGTGGGTCAAGGTGGCCAAGGACTACACCTTCGACACCACCGAGGGCAAAAAATCCCTCGCCGAATTGTTCGCCGGCAAACACCAGCTCGTCATCTACCAATTCATGCTCGGGCCGGATTGGGACGAGGGCTGCCGCGGTTGCTCCCTCGAGGCCGATTGTTTCAACCTCCTTCCCGCCCACCTTCGCGCGCGCGACACCACGCTCGTCGCCGTCTCCCGCGCCCCACTCAACAAAATCCTCGCCTTCAAAAAACGCATGGGCTGGGACTTCACCTGGGTCTCCTCGTTTAACACCGATTATAATTACGACTACCAGGCCTCCGCCACGCCCGAGGAAATCAAAGCCGGCAAGATGACCTACAACTACCGCACCATCACGCCCTTCGCGGACGGCGAACTCCCCGGCGTCAGCGTCTTCTACAAAGACGGCCAAGACATCTACCACACCTACGCAACCTACGGTCGCGGGCTGGACATGTTCATGACCAGCAATCACTACCTCGACCTCACCCCCAAAGGCCGCGACGAAAACCCCGCCTGGGACAACCCCGCCCAGTGGCTCCGCCTTCGTGACGAATATAAAAGTTGAAGCGCAATTTTCGAAGTTGCCGCGCCCGGGGAAAGGGAGTGTAACCAAAGCACTCAACGCCAACCATGTTCGGCAAAAAGCCCCCTCCCCCTTGGTCTGTTCAAATCCTCACCCATGATTTTTCGGTGGAGGGCTTCGCCGATCCCGATGAACTGGACCTCATCAGCTTTAGCCTGGCCAAAGCTTCCGATTGGTCAATGAGTGGTGTTACCCTCGCTCAACCTCAGCTCACTCCCACCGGATTGCAGCAACTGGGCGAAACCTCCGGATCGCAATTTGCCACCACGCTCGACAAAGTGCTCGCCTTCATTCCGCGCGACGCAGCCGGCGCAGCCAATATCATCAAAGAATTCAGCAAAATTGACCACGAACTTCCGGCCACCTGTTTCGTCGGCCCCTACACCATCAGCGGCACACTCCGGCTGAATACGGAACAGATCACCCTCGACAATTTTTATCTGGTGCGCGACGCGCAAATCTCCTGCCGCACCCTCGGCGCAAAATGGCCCGGCCTCAATGTACCGCAAGTCCTCATTCATCCCCTCGGTCTGCAAGGCTATCTCACGCCTTAAACCTTCCACCTTCGTTCCGCGACTTAGGGGAAATAGATTTTTGCCCCCCTGCCCCCTTTCTGCTAATTTTTTAACATGCCAGGTTGACTCCGACCCAATCTATGCTAGTTTCCACGCATACCCTATCCCACCGCGATAGCCCATCTCGCGCGTAATCATTTTTCCCTTTCCGTTTATTCCCCCACCCCCATGACTGCCTTGTTCCGTAACCGCTGGCTCCGTCTCCCCCTCCTCGTGGCCGTCATGGGCTTGGCTTTCTGGCTCGGCCAAGTCATGCGCTCGGCTGATGTAGCTGCAATTAAAAGCAAGCATCTCGGATCCTCATCCGCCTCAGGTCCGGCTCAATCTGTCCGCTCCCAATCTCCAGACGATCAGTACCGCGTCCGTCCGGAAGCTCAGCTGACCAACTTTTCCGTCGGCAAGTTCAAGGTCAGCGTGGACCAAATGGGCAACTACTACATTGATGGCCTCAATATCAGCGAGATGATGATGATGGAGCCCGACCGCGCGATGGCGATGCTCGCCAAGCTCCCCATGGGCGACGCCACGGTCGCCGCCTACCTCAGCGCTTTCAAAACTTGGGCCGGGGCCAACACCGCCAACGGCGCCAAAGCCTCCGCCGCCGCCTTCGCCCTTCCGCCCGGCCCCGCCCGCGAAGCCGCCCTCCAAGGCGTCGCCACCGGTTGGGCGTGGGATAACCCCAAGGACGCCCTTACTTGGGCCAGTACTCTCCCCCCCGCTGATTCTGCCGCGCTGAAAAACGCTTTAATCAGCGCCAGCCAAAAAGATCCCGCGCTCGCCGCCCAATACATTGGCAACCTCACCAACGCCTCCGCCCGCAGCGATGCCATCCTTGCCATCAGCAATGCCTGGAGTGGTAGTTTCCGCTCCACTATAGATACCGACCCCGCCGCCGCCCTCGCCTGGCTCGACCAGGTCGCCACCGGCACCACTTACGACAACGCCGTCAAAGATATTTTCTCTAATCTCGCTCAGACGAATCCTGCCGCCGCCGCCGCTTTAATTGCGAACATCACTGACCCTTCCGACCGCTCCGCCGCCATCGCTCAAACCGTTGCCCGCTGGCTCACCAAAAATCCGCAGGACGCACTCTCCTGGGCCGCTTCCCTTCCCGACACGGATGCCGTCGCGCGCGCCACTGCGGTGCAATCCATCGTCGCGAATTGGTCGGGCAAAAATTTGTCTGACGCCATCGCTTACGCGCAAAGCAACCTGAGCCCCGAAGCCATGCTCGCCGTCACGCCCACCTTCGCCAAAGCCATGGCCAAGACGGATCCGCAAGCTGCGTTGAATTGGGTTAACACATTGCCCGATAGCACTGCCAAGGATCAATCCATCAGCACCATACTCGTCGGCGTCGCCTCTTCCGATTTTCAAACCGCCTGGGCCTACACGCAAACCATGCCCGACGGCACGGGCCGCACCGCCGCGATGGATAGCCTCGTCGCCACCCTCAGCAAAACCAACGCCGCCCAAGCCGCCAGCTTGCTGGGCACCGGCGACAGCAATATGGCCGTCAAAGCCATCGCCACCAACTGGGCCAAACAAGACCCCACCGCCGCCGCTGCGTGGATTACCTCCCTCCCTCCCGGCAATAATTACGACAACGCCGCCACCTCTTTCGCTCAGGCGCAGAAAACCAAGGACCCCGCCTCCGCTTTCACCTTTGCCAACACCATCGCCAATAATAATTCCCGCAGCTACTACGTCAGCCAGGTCATCAACAGTTGGGCCACCAAAGACCCCGCCGCCGCCCTCGCCGCCGTGCAGTCCGCCAACATTTCTGACAAAGCCCGCGCCGTCCTTATTCAAAATATCAACGTCAAGGCTGGTAAATAACCCCGCCCACCCGCCATGAAATCTTTTCTCCGCATTATTTTTCGCGTGGTTTTTATCGGCGTTGCCGTGGGTGCCGCTTTCGCCCTCGGCCGCTGGCCCGTCAGCGATTGGTCCATCTTGGCAACTAATCCTTCGGCGCCTTCACATTCGAATAATTCTAGTCCAACCGCCGCTGCTTCTCATTCCGTCAATCAAGGCGCGCCCGCGCCACACACCTATCTTTCGCCGGACGAGGCGCGCAAAGCCTGGAATGACATCATGGCCGGGAATCTTCCTGCTGGTGCTCAATATCAAACGCAGGCTCTCATCGATCTGTTGCGCCAAATGAATCCAGCCGATGCCGCCCAGCTCGCCGTCACACTGCCCGACGGCACGCTACGCACCAATGCCCTGACGATTGTCGCTAACATTTGGGTGGCGGTGGACGCCAAGGCCGCTTTTGCCTGGGCCAGCCAGTTGCCCGCCGCCGACGCCCAGACTGAACTCCAGAGCATGATCCTCACCAATTTTGGCACCCACCCTGACATCGCCAAACAATACGTCGACCAATTGACGAATCCTGCCGTACGCAACGAGGCGCTCCAGGCCGTTGCCTCCGGCTTGGCCGGAAAAGGCGATCCGTCCGGCGCCCTCGCCTGGGTCAGCCAGCGTGCCACGGGCGCTGTTTTGCAAAATGCGGTCGCTGGTATTTTTCAAACCCTCGCCGCGCCTTCCGATCCATTCTCCGCCAACGGCAATCGCTATAACTTGAATCCCCACGAACAGAATCTCACCGCCGCCGTCTCCCTGCTCGGCCAGATCACCGACCCCGCCATGCGCGCCACGGCCATCAGCACTCTGGCCGACGGCTGGGGAAAGACTGACCTCACCGCCGCCCTCACTTGGGCGCAATCCCTGCCCGACTCCGACGCCACCGCCCGCTCCACCGCTTTAAACTCGCTCGTCTCCACCATGTCGCAGAACGATCCCGCCGGCGCCGTCGCCTTCATCAAAAATTCTCCCGATCCCAACGCCTACATCACGCTCGCCCCAAGCATCTCCGCGATTCTCGCCAAGTACGACCCCCAAGGTGCCCTTGCCTACGTGCAGGGCCTCCCCGATGGCGCCACCAAGGATAAATCCCTTGGCGAAGTCCTCGTTTCCATGGGCTCCACCGATTTCACTTCCGCGTGGGGTGACGCCACCGCGCTGCCCAATGGCCCGGCCAAGGATGTCGCCATGGAAGGCCTCGTCGGCGAACTGGCCAAGTCCGACCCCGCCCAGGCCGCCACCCTCCTCACCCAATTCACCCCCGACTCCGAAGGCCTGCGCTACGCCATCCACAACCTTGTTCCCACCTGGGCCAAGCTCGATCCCCAGGCCACCTCCACCTGGCTAAACACTTCGCCCCCCGGTGGTGGCATCGCCATCGTGCAATTTATCGAAACCACCGCCGCCAAAGATCCCGCCACCGCCCTGCAATGGGCCAATAGCATCAAATCCGACACTGGCCGCATCAACAACATCAACCGCGCTTTGGGCAAATGGCCCGCCGCCGACCCCGCCGGAAAATTGAACGCCATCATGACCGCCAATGTAACCGAGGACCAACGCACCGACCTCCTCAACAAGTTCAACGACGCCCAGTCTGGCGCCAAATAATTTTCGTCGGACTCTTGGTCGTAGTGCGGTGCCGTTCTTTGTTTGGAGGTAGGGCGGGGCCTCCGGACCCGCCTAGCTGTGTCTCGTAATGTTTTATTCATGCCCCTTCGTGGATAAAATCCCCCTCCGCGTTCTCGGTGTTTAAAAATCCTCCGCACTAAAACCCTTTGCTCCTTGGCGGTGAAAACTTCCCTCATTATTTTGCTTGCCGATGCATCGGATTCCTAGGCATACTCGCCCCGTGAACTTCAAAGGCAGCCTCACCACCCTCATTTTGCAGAACCTCAGCCGCGGCTCCAATCACGGCTACCGCATCGCGCAGGAGATCAAGGAAACCTCCAAGGGCGTCCTCGATTTCAAGGAAGGCACCCTCTACCCCGCCCTCCACGGCCTCGAGGCGAAAAAACTCATCACCTCCTCCACCCGCGAGGAAAACGGCCGCACCCGCCGCTACTACAAACTCACCGACAAAGGCCGCAAGTCCCTCGCCGCCGAGCGCAAGGAATGGCTCGAAGTCTCCAGTGCCATCACCCTCATCCTCCGGGAGGCCCCATGAACTTTCCTGAGCTCCTTCTCCCATCCCTGTTTTATCTCGCATTTGGGTTTTGGTCCTGTCTGCCCATTAAAGATGGCCGACCTGCAGATTGGCCGAAAGATTTTACCCCGAAGCTATCCGACTGGCTCGCCCTCGCCACGTGGAAACTTGTGCCCTCCGTCCAAGCCCGCATCCGCAGCGAAATCGAAGCCCATTACGCCGAGTCTTTTTCACTCCATCTCGCCCAGGGCGCTTCCGCCTCCGAGGCTGCCGCCGCTGCCCTCGCCGCCTTGGGCGACCCTCAAGCCGCCGGTCGCCGCTTTCGTCACGAACATCTCCTGAAAAGCGACGCCGTGCAAGTCGGCTGGTGCAAAAAATATTCCTCCGGCCTGCTCATCATGGCGCTCGGCTGTTTGTTCCCCCTTCTCGTTACTGGCGCACCCACCACTACGTTGGGCCTCGTCATCGGCGCACTCGAATGCTTGCTCCTCGCCACGAGTTGCGCGGCTCTCTTTCTCTCCCAACTCGCCAGTTCTCCTGCGCTTCTGCGCCACATCACACTGCTCTACGCCCTTTTCACTCTCACCCTCGGCAGCCTGCTTGTCTTGTTCAGCGGTTTCGTGGATTCCCCCGGCAGCGACGGCGTCATCCCCTACTTTCTGTTCCTCGTCGCCTTCTGCTTCTTGGTCATCAATCAAAGCCTCCGCTTTTTCCGCTTCAGCCAAAAACTGCCATCCGCCAGTGAAACGGATTTCTCAGTTGAGTAGTATCCCGATTTCCAAACCACCGCTTTGCAAAACCATCGCTTAAGGCCATGAAAATTACCGAGTTACCCAACCAAAATTCCCCAGAGCAAAAACCCGGCATTCCGGCTTTGCCTGGGGGGTGTAGAGAAGGCGGTATGACGAACCTCTTGCAGACGACACATGCCCAAGAAAAGAAAATTTACGTGTTAGCAGTAGCGTTTCTTTTGCTGGAGCGTTTGCGTCACTTCGGCTTACTCGGCGCTTTCGCCGCACACGGCGCATCCAAGTTGCTGTTCGACGCCAGTGGGGCGCTGTTAGGTTTGTATATTGGTATTAAAGTGGTCGCGTGGCGTAAACGGGCCACGCTACAGCATGATGCGACTGAGCCAAATTCAATTTAGGACACTACCCTCGGTTTTGTAAATTCCCCTCATTTATTTCTGTTGTCATGAGCTTCTCCACCCAATCCCCAACCCTCGCCGCCTGGCTCGCTCTCGCCACCCGCGGCCTCGTCCCGTCAGCCAAAACCCGCATCCGTACGGAAATTGAAACCCACTTCGCAGAGTCGGTCCAAACCCATTTAACCCTCGGCTCTTCCGAGCTTGATGCCCAGGCCGCCGCCCTCGCTGACCTGGGCAATCCCCAAACTGCTGCCGCCCGCTTTCGTCGCGAGCACCTGACCAAATTCGAAGTAAACACCGTGTTATTTCAGGCCCGCTACGCCCGCGACACTGCCGGCTTTGTGCCCTTGGGCGATCTGGGTTTTCTCCTCCTGCTTTTTCTTTTGGGCCTGGGTTATCTTCGCGATTGGGTTTATCGGCCGTTTTTTGGCAATAGCCTGGTGTTCTACTACGCCGCGTTCCTTCTCCTCATCATCAGTTACGCCTCCCTCAGCATCGCCGTGGATGTCGCCGCCCGGTGCAAACCCGCGTTGGCCACCGCCTGCCGGATTTTTTGGCTCGGGTCCATCAAGTCATTAATGAAGCTACTCACCCAGCGCCTGCTCTTTTTCGCCTTCATTTACAGTTTTTTTCGTCTGAATTTGGATTTCGCGAATGATCCGTT
>Ga0206943_1290_pt1 | contig 9927 bp, 12 predicted proteins | sample Alteio_BWOrgHeat_7_FD_153243 | JGI IMG/M metagenome (GOLD analysis project Ga0206943, IMG submission 153243) | Enriched cells from forest soil in Barre Woods Harvard Forest LTER site, Petersham, Massachusetts, United States -... | ecosystem: Environmental > Terrestrial > Soil > Temperate forest > O... | reverse complement strand
AAGAATGGATATCCGGTATCAGAGCAGGGAACTTCTCGAAGAAGGGAAATCGTTTTTCATACTGGAAGTGAACGGTGCAGGCAGTGAGCCTACACATATCTATGATCCCCGGCATTCTATATTTTTTGCCTGGAAGGAAATCATCAGGCACTGGGTAATTCTTTTTAAAATAAGCCGGGCAAATCACAAACTCGGTTATTCTTACCTATCGGTAAAAGAAGGAGTCGCGATGTTTAAAAAAGATAAAGAAGATTCGAAAAAATTGGAAGGAATAAAAATATGATTTAAGGCTAAGGCTAAGGCTAAGGCTAAGGCTAAGGCCAAGGCTAAGGCTTAAGGCTTAGGCCAAGGCCCAAGGCCTAAAGCCGCCGTCAACCGTCAACTGTCAACCGTCAACTGTCAACCAAAGTGCAAGACCTTTTCACCATACTGCTCGGCTTTATCCTCAGTCTTCTGGGGCAGCTCCCCCTGGGTACCATCAGTATGACGGCTACCCAGATTGCTGTGCAGGAAAATTTCCGGAATGCCTGGAAATATTCCGCCGGAATCGCACTGATAGAGATGTTATATCTACGTGTAGTATTGTCGGGAATGCAATGGATCATTTCACATCAGCTGGTCTTTATGATTTTCAACTGGATTACGATTACATTATTTGCCGCACTGGGCATTATCATTCTGATCGCCGCGCAAGGACAGGATAAAGAAAAAAAAGCTTTCATGCTGAACTACCGCTTCAACCGGTTTTTACTTGGTATAAGTATGAGTGCTTTGAATCCGGCACAGATTCCTTTCTGGTTTATCTGGACCGGATATTTTATAAATCTGGGATTGCTGAAACCCGGTTTTGCGCAGTTTAATCTTTTTACCCTGGGATCCGGTGTTGGCACCATGGGTGGTTTGATCATTTATATATATGGAGGGAACTGGCTGGTCACGAAAATGAAGACCAGCAACCGTACACTCAATAAACTGATGGGAATCGTTTTCATTATTGCTGCTGCTGCGCAATTATACCGCATACTCCGGCCCTAACCATTTTTCCAGGCATCTCTTTCATCCGGACTGAATTTCCAGGGGGCAAAATTATTTTCAATATTGCCGAACATCGTATTCCATTCAGGAGGTGCGTCCGAATCCTCCATAACCAGGGATCTCCGAAGCTCGAGGATAATTTCCAGCGGACTGATACTAACGGGACATTCCTCCACGCACGCATTGCAACTTGTACAGGCCCTTAATTCTTCTACCGAAATATAATTCTTTAATAATTGTCTGCCGTCATCTTTAAAGGTACCGTTCGCGCGAATATTTTTTCCAACTTCTTCTACGCGGTCCCGTGTATCCATCATGATCTTGCGGGGAGAAAGTTTTTTCCCCGTGATGTTCGCCGGGCATGCCGCAGTACATCTTCCGCATTCCGTGCAGGCGTAGGCATCCAGCAGGTTACGCCAGCTCAGATCCATCACGTCTCTGGCTCCGAAGCTGGTGGGCGCTGATGTTTCTGCCGGGGCCAGCTCGGGTTGCATCGAATACAACACTTCCTGTTGAATCGATTTCATATTCCGCATTTCCCCTTCCGGCAGAAGCCTTGCAAAATAAGCATTTGGAAATGCCAGCAGAATATGAAGATGTTTGGAGTAAGGCAGATAATTTAAGAAAGCAAATATGCCCGCGATATGCAGCCACCAGCATGATCTCTCAAGAATCACCAGCTGATGATCCGACAATCCGTTTAACAAAGGATGCATCCAATGGGAAATCAGAAAATTTCCGGTGGGATGAAATGCATAATGAGCATAATTTCTTTCCTGCAATAATGTATCGGAGGCATTCAGCGTCAGGAAAAGTGTCATCAGGATGATCTCCGTAATCAAAATATAATTGGCATCCGACCGGGGCCATCCATCCAGATCATGACTGATGAAACGACGCAGTTTTAAAATATTTCTCCGGCACAAAAAAACGATGCAGGCAATCAGGACGGTGATCGCCAGTATTTCAAATGAATTGATCAGCCAGCTGTATAAACCGCCCATCGGAATGGAAAAAAGTCTGTGCGTTCCGAAAAGACCATCCAGAAAAATTTCCAGTACTTCCAGGTTGATGATGATGAACCCGGCATAAATAAAAAAGTGCAGAACGGCTACCAATGGATTCCGGAACATTTTTTTCTGGCCGAAGGCCAATAAAAGCATATTCTTCCATCGGGCTGAGGGATGATCACTGAAATCCTCATCTTTTCCGAGCAGGATATTTCTACGGATGCGAAGGGCATTTCGACTAAAGAGTCCGATAGCGGCGACGGAAAGTAAAACGAACGTGATTTGCTGAACCAGCTGCATGAACCGGATTTGAGACCTGAAGTTATAGCAGATTTGCAGGAATTATGATTTTCTTTACCTTGGGGCATGGAGAAGAATTATATTTTGAGTCCGGAAGTAGCCGCAAAAAAATTAAAGCGGATGGCATTTGAAATCCTGGAGAATAATTTTGGTGAAACATCATTTATTCTGGCAGGCATCAGAGAGAGCGGAACCGTGATCGCTGAAACCATTCAGCGGTTACTGGCTGAAATTTCAGGATTGGATACTGAATTGATTACAGTAAGTCTGGACAAAAAAAACCCTACGACCGTTGAGATCAGCAGGCCACTCGACTTCAAAAACAAAGTGGTCATTTTAATCGACGATGTATCGAACAGTGGCAGGACCCTGATGTATGCCATCAGGCCTTTTCTTGACACGAGCCCCAAAAAAATACAAACCCTGGTACTTGTTGAAAGGAGCCATAATGCTTTCCCCGTCAAGCCGGACTATGTGGGTTTATCTGTTGCGACCACTATACAGGAACATATATACGTGGAAGTTGAAAAGGGGCTCGTAAAGGGAGCCTGGCTGGAATAAAATACCTTGCAGAAGGACTGTTTTTTACTCTCTTTTTCGTCTCAAACCCTCCTGATTTCATTACCTTTGGTGGCCTTATAAAAACTTGGATTTTACGGGCTCTTAAATTACCATGGAAGAACACATCATACCGGAAGAAACGCAGGATAATAATCGTATCGTATCGATCAACATCGAAGAACAAATGAAAATGGCCTACATAGATTATTCTATGTCGGTTATTGTAAGCAGGGCATTGCCAGATGTGCGCGACGGTCTCAAACCGGTGCACCGCCGCATCCTATATGGGATGAATGAACTGGGCAGTAACAGTAATAAGCCCTTTAAGAAATCGGCCCGTATCGTGGGGGAAGTCATGGGTAAATATCATCCGCACGGGGATGCAGCGATCTATCATACCATGGTCAGAATGGCGCAGGAATGGAGCATACGGTATATGCTGATCGATAAGCAGGGTAATTTCGGAAGCCAGGATGGAGACGGCCCGGCAGCCATGCGTTATACGGAAGCCCGCCTTCACCGGCTCGCTGAAGCCATGCTGGAAGATATTGACAAAGAAACTGTCGATTTTCAACCAAATTTTGACGAATCACTCACCGAACCGACCATTCTTCCGGCCCGTTTTCCGCAATTGCTGATCAACGGCGCCAGTGGCATTGCGGTGGGAATGGCTACCAATATGCTTCCGCACAACCTGGCTGAATCCATTGACGGTTGTGTGGCATTTATTGATAAGAGGGATATTTCCATTGAGGAACTGATGAAGTATGTCAAAGCGCCTGATTTCCCTACGGGCGGCGTGATCTTCGGTATGGAGGGTGTTAAAGCTGCCATGCATACAGGCCGTGGCCGGGTGGTGCTCAGAGGAAAACTGCATGTGGATACAAAGGCCAGCGGTCGTGAGCAGATCATTATTACGGAAACGCCATACCAGGTTAATATTGATGCGCTTTGTGATCGCATTGCGCAGCTGACGAATGAAAAGATCATTGAAGGTATCTCCGATGTTCGCAATGAATCCAGCGAAAAAGACGGTATCCGTATCGTCATCGATCTGCGCCGTGACGCAGTTGCCAATGTGGTTATAAATCAGGTGTACAAGCATACTGAACTTCAGACTTCCTACGGCATCAATAATGTGGCACTCGTAAAGGGCCGTCCACGCACGCTGAATTTGAAAGAGATCATTTCAGAATTTGTGGAATTCAGACACGAAGTCGTAATCCGCCGCACACAATTTGAATTAAAGGAAGCAGAAAAAAGAGCGCATATACTACAGGGTTATCTGATTGCTCTCGATCACCTGGACGAAGTGATTTCATTGATCCGTTCTTCATCCACACCGGAACTGGCCAAGGACAACCTGATCAACGCAGGCTGGGGACTGAGTGAAATTCAGGCAAAGGCCATTTTGGAAATGCGTTTGCAACGTCTCACCGGAATGGAAAGAGATAAGATCCGGCATGAATATGATGAATTACAAAAGCTTATTGCCTATCTGAATGATTTATTGCAGGATGAATCAAAACGTTTTGCACTGATTCGTGCAGAGCTTATTGACATAAAAGAAAAATTTGGGGATGAACGCAAAACGGAAATTACATACCTGGATGATGAAGTGCAGATCAAGGATCTGATCAAGGAAGAAGATGTTGTGATCACGATTTCGCATAACGGTTATATCAAGAGGACTTCGGCCACTGAATACCGTCAGCAACGCCGGGGTGGAAGAGGTTTGAGCGGGGGCAAGGCCCGGCTCGAAGATTATATCGAGCATCTTTTTGTTGCCAGTTCGCACCATACCCTTCTTTTCTTTACAGAAAAAGGCAGATGTTTTTGGCTGAATGTTTACCAGATTCCCGAAGGCGACCGGGTTGGCAAGGGTCGTGCCGTTCAGAATCTGATCCAGATTCCACCGGATGATAAAATCAAAGCGATCATCGATGTGAAGGACATGAAGGATAATGAATTTTTGAACAGTCATTATATAGTGCTCTGTACCAAGCGGGGAGTTATCAAAAAAACACAGCTGGAAGATTTCAGCCGGCCCCGGCAAAGTGGCGTAAATGCGATCACGATTTTAGAGAATGATCAGCTGCTGACAGCAAGACTGACAGATGGAAACTGTGAAATCATGATGGCAATAAAATCCGGACGCGCCATCAGATTCCCGGAAGAAAATGTAAGACCAACCGGAAGGGGTGCCATCGGTGTGAGCGGAATAGAAGTTGATGACAGTTCTGATGAGGTGGTTGGCATGATATGTGTCAACAAGGACGATAAATCTAAAACCGTCCTGGTAGTAAGTGAAAATGGTTATGGTAAGCGTACCCAGGTGGAAGAATACCGTGTTACGAACCGGGGAGGCAAGGGAATAAAAACCATTCAGGTCACAGACAAAACCGGTCAGCTGGTCGGTATCCTTGATGTTACTGAAAAAGAAGATCTCATGATCTCCTGCAAATCGGGCATTACGATCCGCATGCCCGTTAATGGGATCAGTGAACTGGGTCGGGCTACGCAGGGTGTTAAATTGATCCGGCTTGACGAGGGGGACAGCATTGCCGCCATCACCCAACTGGATGAAGAATCTACTATTGAGGAAATAAAACGAGGGGAAGGCCCGGTTTTGGATATATTGCCGCCGGAAGCCAATCCTGAATAATGTCAACAGAAAACTTCAAATAAAAATCTCATGAAACGGATGCTTTTTAGCCTTTTAATGGCCGTCATATTTAACGGATTGTTTGCCCAGTCCGTTGACAAGGCAAAAGATTTATTAAAGGCAAATAATCTCGCAGGTGCCAAGGACGAAATTGACAAGGTATTGATGGTTGACAAAAATCAGAAAAATCCGGAAGCCTGGTACACCAAGGTCAAGGTTTATAATGCCATCGCGGCAGATAATACCTTGAAGGGCCAATACCCGGACGCCCTGATCCAGTCGCTGGACGCGCTGAAAAAATACGTACAATATGATGATAAGAAATCGGTGCTGCTCGCTGCCGATGGCTACAAACCCGTGAATGAAATTTATCAGGGTCTCTTCACTATCGGTGCTGCCAACTATAATGCGCAAAAATGGTCCGAGGCATACGCCGATTTTACCAATGCGATTTCCGCCATCAATTTCATGTATAAACAGGGATGGATCAAACAGAGTATGGATACTACGTCCACTTTGTACGCAGGTATTTCGGCTGAAAAGGCCGATAAGCGGGATTCCGCCCTGATCTATTATAAAATCATTGCCGACTCAGGCATTACCAAAATCGGTGGCAACGATATGGCAGAAATCTACAAATGGCTCTCGGATTATTACACCCGTAAAAATGATAAGGCGAACGCGGCCAAGTATATCGCTTTGGGTAAATCAAAATACCCAAATGATATTTTTTATGATGAATTGCAATTGGACGTGTTGAGAAAAAACGGTCCCAAGGATTCGCTTTTTGCGAAATACGAAGAAATTAACAAAGCACATCCCGACAGTTCCATTTACTTTTTTAATTATGGATTGGAGTTATATCAATATGCAACGGACACAAGTTCAGGCAAAAGAGTAGCTAATTCTGATGAACTCATTAAGAAAGCCCAGGAAAAGCTGTTAGCCAGTATAAAGATTAATCCCAACTATCCGCAGGCCAACCTGGTGCTCGGACAGATTGCCTATAATGAAGGGGTTGAATTCCAGATATTGGGAAAACCAAAAGGTAATACCAATGCGGCAGAATTGAAACAACGACAGGATTACCGGGCGCAATCCGCAAAAAAATTCGATGAGGCGATTCCTTACCTGGAAAAAGTAGAACAGATTCTGGGACCACAGCCCAAGCTTAAGAAGGCGGATAAAGTGGCTTTAAGAGATTCTTATGATATGCTGGTTACTATTTATGAATCCAAGAAGGACCAGGCTAAAATTGCTTACTGGACGGATAAATATAATAACGTAGATAAAGTACATTAATCATATTTCTTTCCTGAACCCATGCAAGGTCTTAATAGACTTCATGGGTTTTTTATTTTATTTCAAAGCAAAGTGCAGGTTGGTATTGATCACGAATTGCCGCTGATAGAATGAATAGGCTGGTTCCAGCCCGATACCGATCACGTTTGTCAGCGGGAACACATACCGGAAACCGGTTTGCAGATCAAAATAAGACAGGTCCACAATGCCCGGCGCTGCAATTACATACACATGATTCGTTAATTGGTACTGGCCCTTCAGATAGAAACTCAATAAAGCCTGTTTTTGGGAACTGATCGTTTTCACATCAGTTTGGCTATTCTCAACCCATACCATACTGGCACCGACGAAATAACTGAATTTTCCCGAGTCTTTATTCCAGGTACCTGCTTCAGCGCCGAATCCGATCCCATGGCCTGTTTGAAATGACTGATATATGGTAACACTGGGAAAAGAAGGAATAGAGCAAAGTTTGCAGTTCTGGCTTTTTAATTCGCTGACCTGAAAAAAAGCAATAATGGTCAACGCAAGCAAGGCTGTTCTGTTTTTTTTGAACCCGATTATATGAATAATCAGATTCCGGCAAGGGGTAGATATCTTCATACTGATCAATTTAAAGAATGCGCTTTGGGGGTTACGAATTGCGGTCTTTAAAGGATTGGATCAGTTTATTGGAATACGGCTAATGTGAAAGGAGATCGAAGGGTATCAGAGGATGGAGGAGGAGATAAAGATAGTTTCTGATTTCCGTTTTTGAAAGTGCCAACCGGTTTTTTTCAATAAATACGGCATTGGGAAAAAATACCAAATTGGGAAACACCAGCATTACAGAAGGTCAGGATTAAAATGGAAATGTCTTTACCCCGGATCAGTTCAGGAATTCTGATTCTCGAGGGATGAATTTTCCAGCGTTTTGATTTTTGCCAGCAATGTTTCAGAATCAAAAGGCTTGGGAAGAAAGTAGTCGGCACCCGCTTCGTATGCTTTTTTATCAACATCAGGTAGTCCAGACATAATGTAAACAGGTATGTTCTTTAAATAACTGTTTTTAATTTCCCTGCAAACATCCAGTCCATTGCTGTGATCCAGTTTGATGTCGAGTAAAATCAGATCAGGTTGCAAGAGGCCAACAGTTTTTAGAATTTCATCTGCATCAGACAAAGGGCAAATTTTGCAGTGGTAAGCCTGAAGTAAAAACCGTAGACCATGCAACAAATCCAGGTCGTCCTCGATGATCATTATTTTCAACATGAGCGGGAGTTTCTATTAGAGAATACGTATTATGATGCCAAAAAGTTTACTATCCATAAATTATATTAAACGTATTGAGGATATATATCTACAACTCAATTGGAAAATATTTTCCAATTATTGGAAACTATGAATCCTCTAACATTTCATCCAGCTTTTCATCACTTATATTATCTGCATCTCTGGAAATTGTATTTTCAGTTTCTTCAAAAGCATTCGAAGATCCGAGATGCGTATTTTCGCCAGCCTTCTGAATTTTTACTTTCGTGTTTTTACTTTTTTCTTCCTGCTCGTCCTTTCGTTGCTGCATGATTTGATCATTGATTCATTTCAATTACACCTACATCGGTGGGCTGTCCCTCCACCACAAGCACATCCTGTTTAAAACTGTCTCTAAATGGCGGCGTCGCTTCCAGCATCAGCGTATAATTCCCCGGTTTTACATTCGTGATCATAAAATTTCCCTGTACAACAGGAGCGTTCAGGGTATCGCGCCTGGATATCAGCCATGCCCGACTGGCACCGTTTGCCGGACTGACGGAACCTTTCACCGGGCTGTTATAGTAAAAACGGAAAGCCAGAGAAAGGAATGTCAGCAATCCAAGAAATATCCAGAATGTATATTTAGATCTGCTGTATATTAATCTCATATTCATAACGCTATGCAATAACTATTCCCGCGTCTGATGATTTCTAAATCGGGGATCCGAAGGATCAGGGGACATGATCATTCCAGCCGGTGTTAACCTTCATTTATATCGAAAACCTGCAGATTCGTTTACAGCCGGGATAGCCCATAATGTGAAAAACTTCTTAAAACTTGTGGATAATATTTCGAAAATAATCTTCGGCAGTCTTGTAAATTCACTCATTAAGCAGTCCCTTATGTATTCAGTAGAAACTTCAGCGCCGTCAGAAAGAGGATTTGTCAGTACCGTGCATGTATTAAAGGGGGGCGAAATGATTTACTCCTTACAGGATTTTCTGAAGATTGAAACCCGCTTCTCCTGGGTAGACAAAAAATTCCTGATCAATAAGATCCTGGAACTTCAAAAAAAGACGGACGATCGCAGAAGATCTTTTCTGGTATTTTATGAAGAGGGTAATCAGATTCGTGAATATATTAATATGGATCACAGCTTCACACCACTCCCTTATTGCTAGTCTTCTCCTTCCGATTCCTCATCTTCTTCCTTCACCAGGCTGTCGTCCAGGTCTTCACCGAATAGATCCCGGTCCATACCGGATTCATTTAATAAAACTCCTTCATTGTCTTTACGATCCAGGCTAATAGAATGAACCGGGAGATCGGTATCATAAGAAGGATCTAAACTATCCCTCAGAATTTTCCTTTCCAACGGACTCACATTAGTTTCGTCCCGCATATTATTTTCTTCCGACATTTCATCATCATCATCATCATCCAATAAGTCGTCGGCTTCTTCGTCTGCGGAGGAAATAGTCGTATCTCCGGGAAGGAGATAAGCATTTTTCCCTGATCGGTTGGCCCCCGGAATATCTTTGAGCTCGGGCAGGTTCAGCGTGGCCTGATCCGGTTTCAATTTTTCCTGATCCTCAGGTGAATCCTGTATATCGTCGTGTAAGTAATTTTTGTTTGTCATATGCATTCCTTTAACTTGTATTGCTTTAAATTTCGTGCCAGTATACTTCACCTTGGCCGTATAATTTAACGGATTCCTGAAATCATTTATATGAAAAATATTCTCATTATATCGCTCACAGCCTTGCTGATGGTTGTTGTTTCCTGTAATAACAGCCATAACCAGACGGCTCCCAAAAGCG
>Ga0206943_1289_pt1 | contig 9980 bp, 7 predicted proteins | sample Alteio_BWOrgHeat_7_FD_153243 | JGI IMG/M metagenome (GOLD analysis project Ga0206943, IMG submission 153243) | Enriched cells from forest soil in Barre Woods Harvard Forest LTER site, Petersham, Massachusetts, United States -... | ecosystem: Environmental > Terrestrial > Soil > Temperate forest > O... | reverse complement strand
ACCAGATGAAACCCACGCCTGCCTTTGCCATCGAAGCGAAATTCTGCGGCGTGAGGGCGACGCCATGAATGATCGAGATGCCCGGCTTCAACAGCCCGCGACCTTCCAGCTCAGAAAATTCGCGTGCTGCCGAAGCATCATTGGGCGAGCCCTCGGCAATATGGATCAACAGCGATCCACGCGGATTGGCGCTCAGTGCCGTATTGGCCTGCGCTACATCCGATTCACTCATCGTGAGAGGAAAAATGTTGTAGATGATCTCGCCCAGCCCGCTGCCCAGTTCCGCATCGTAGTCGAGATTGCGCGCCAGCCCCTGATCGCAGGCCGAATACATGCCTCCCACAACCGATGTCTCGCCCTCGCTGATCGCCTTCACTTCGGCGTAGCGCTCCATCGCGCACTCCAAACCCTGACCTACGATCTCGTAATGCGGCTCGTTCAGCAGCATGTTGTAGACAGGCTTCTGTTGCCAGTCATAGCGATTGCCGAATTCCTGATTCGGCTTCCAGCGCGGAAAGATATTCCATGTCAGGTGATTGTGCAGGTCGATCAGTCCCGGCGCGATAATGCCGTCGGTGTGCACGGTGCTGGTTCCCGGCGGAAGCTGGACCTGCGCGCCTGCAGCAAGAATTTTCCCGTTTTGAACGAGAACTGTGCCGTTGGGCACGATCTCCTGCGGTGTGACAAGCGTGCCGGTGATTGCAACAGGCGTGGTCTGCGACGAAGCCGCCAGCGTGGAGATGAAAAGGCAGGGAATAGCAAGGGAAAGGCGCATCGCACACCTCAATGCACGGGATAGTGTGCGATTACTGTAGCGCAACCAGATGCCGCAGGCGGCAGAAGACTACATGCCGCCCAGTTGATCGAGGTCGATCGATTCGTAATCCTTGCGCTCGATGCCTTCGCGAATTTCCTTCGGAGTTTTGCCGAGCTTGGTCATCTTGTAGGCGTAAGCGCCCTCCTTGGCACAGGTAGAGCAGACGGCGCCATGCGTGCCTTCAAAGCAACTGTGCAGGCTGGTGTGGCCGAGTGCCTTGTCGCAATGGCAATAGCAGGGAAGCTGATAGAGAACCTTCGGCACCTGCGCCGCTTCTTCATATACCTTCTTTTGCCAGGGATAGCGGAAGTAGTCGCCCTGCAATTGGTCGCCAGCAAGGACTGGCGGCAGCTTTTCTGTCTTGGCAGGGGGCGCGGGGTGGTAGGCGGGGATGTCATCAGCAGGATTCGACCACTGCGCGTAGCTCGCGATGGTGGCCATTCCCAACGCCATCCCAAGGAAAACTCGATTCATGCACGGCTCCAACAGGTAAAGGCTTCTGCACTCTAGATTAGCGCAAGGCAGCACTCTGAAAAGCCGAGTCGAATGAGAATGATTTAAGTAGAGAGATGAATGCTGTGGAGCGTCATGAAAAAGGCAAAAAAAGGCGGCACGAACGGTAATTTGTCCGTGCCGGGAGGCCAGTGACGCAACTTATAAACTTTTCGTCTTGCAGTAAGAGCACTGCTCGATCACCGCAAGAACTGTACACTTTAATAGATGCTTCTCGTCGCCGGTTAGTTTCAGTCTATCTCAAAAATCTATGAGATCGCGTACTTTTTCTCCAATTTCATGTAGTGTACGCGATTTCGGCTGCTTGCACAAGCACACTCTGGTAACTAAAACGCCTGATTTATAGAAATGTTGCGATGTTTAGCCCCAAAAGGGCATCGAAAGGTGCAAGTAGGCACCACCCAGGAAAGATGGCCGATATGCAAGACTTGGTAGAAACTACTGATTCTAAAGAAAAAAAAGATCAAAAAGAACAACACTCCAGCCGGCTCAAAACCGGTTTGCTGGTGGTCGGGTCAGCCCTGCTGGGAGGTATTGCAGTGGCACTTTGGAATCGTAGAAGCCTCGCAGAGATACGAAATCAGTCTCCAGAAAAGGATTCTGACCCACCTTCTGGCGGCGACGACGCTATTTATTGAATTCGGAATTCAGTTTTTGGTAGAAATACCGTTCACTACCTCGGCCAGACGAAAATCGCGCTCCGTCAGCCCTCCAGCATCGTGCGAAATCAGCGCCAGCTTCACACGGTTGTAGCGAATGTCAATATCCGGATGATGATTGGCGGCCTCGGCCTTCTCGCCCACCGCGTTTACAAACCGCAACGCCTCGACAAAGTCGGCAAAGCTGAATTCGCGCACAATCTCGCCACCTTCAAGCTTCCAGCCCTGCAGCTGTTTAAGCTTTTCTTCAATGGCTTGAGGACCTAGCACGGGCACGGCGCACCTCCGTTAGTTCGCGGCTTCGACTTCGGCTCCACCATAGGCAAATGGTGAAAAGCGCGAATGCAGGCCAATCTCTCGCCGCAGATCAACCCACAGCCCGTCGGGCATGCTCAGGTACATCTCAACGACCTGGGGATCAAATTGTGTTCCCGCGCAGCGCTGGATCTCATTCCGTGCGGCCGTGAAGGTATTGGCGCGGCGATAGGGACGGTCTGAGGTGATCGCGTCAAGCGTATCGGCAACGGCAAAGATTCTCGCACCCAGAGGAATCTCTTCTCCCTTGAGGCCACGCGGATAGCCGGTCCCGTCAAAGTGCTCCTGGTGGCAATAGACAATCTCAGCTGCCTCGCGAAGGTAGGGAATTTTGCAGAGAATCTGATATCCGCGGGCGCAATGGTCGCGCATCACCGAGCGCTCATCCAGATCCAGACGGCCGGGCTTAAGCAGGATAGCGTCGGGGATTGCCATCTTCCCGATGTCGTGTAAAAACGCGCCCCGTGCAATCGTTCGGATGTCAGTCGGCGAAAGGCCCATCGCTCTTGCCAGCGCGACAGTGTAGCCGGTAACCCGCTTGGAATGGCCTTCGGTTTCGGCATCCTTCAAATCGAGCGCATCGCCCAGGGCTTCGAGGGTAATGTCATATGAGCGCTCAAGATCGGCGACGGCCTGCCGCAGCAAGTCGGTTCGCGCAGCCACCAGTTGCTCCAGGTTCGATTGGTACATGGAGTTCTGCTGCGTCAATCTGCGGTGGTCGAGCGCGCGTCGGACAGTAGCGAGCAATTGTTCTTTCTCGAAAGGCTTCAGCAGATAGTCATATGCGCCCTTGCGAATGGCGGAGATCGCGACCCCTACATCGTGAATGGCCGTCACCATGACCATCGGCGTGTCCGGCTGCAACTCGCGGAGGCGTTCGAGCAGGCTCATCCCGTCGAGGCCTTCCATCATGATGTCTGAGAGCACAAGATCGTATGGGGTATCGGTTTCCAGGCGCTCCATCGCCTCGAGCCCATTGGCCGCGAGCACGGGACGGTAATGGGCCTTCTCCAGCATGGCCGCGATCACGGTCCTGACATAGGGCTCGTCGTCAACAACCAGAATTCGTTCGGAAGCCATGTCTCTTTCTTGACTCTCTTCCTTAGGCAGCAAGCATTTCCGGGGGCGGAAAATAGTGGAACCGTTCTGTCTGCTATCGACAATTCAGACCATTGGTTACGTTTCCATCGGCGATGGCTCGTGCTACTTGAGTAGCTGGATTCATCGCTTTCACCTTAGATTCAAAAAAGCTTTCTAATTTTGCCTGTTTTTCCCACGCCAACGGCCTTAACATAAGAAAATAGCATCAAAGTATTCAAATTAGAAAGCCGTCTCACCGATTCCGAGACTCAGGAATCGTCTGAGATAATAGACTTATCCCGTTTTATTACCAGTTTTGGAAGGGCGCTCTTGGCTATCAATATTCTTGGATTCTTCGAAGAAAGCACCCACAGAATCGTTAATGCCCAGGCTGAGGAACGCTCGATCGAACAGGCTCGCCGCGACATTTATGACAGTCATCGCCATCGGGTATTTTCGTTGGCCTTCCACATGATGGGCAATGAGCTTGAGGCAGAACAACTGCTCACAGAAACCTTCGTAAGTGCTTTCCAGAGACAACCAAAGCCTGATTCCGGGACCATTGACAGCGCTCTCATTGCGAGACTTCGCTCGCACTTTCGCCTGATCCCAGGCGCGGCCGCGCCGGTTTCTTCGTCTGCCGAAATGACTGGCCAGAATGTCCGCCGTACCGATATGGAAGAGGCGATTCGGGAACTCCCCGCCTTCGAGCGGCTGGCTTTTCTTCTGCGCGACGTGGAAGGCTACTCGTCGGAGTCCATCTCCCAATTGCTGGAAGTACCCCAGACGGAAGTAAATCGAACATTATTTTCCGCGAGGATCCGTCTGCGCGGTATTCTGGCAGAGATGGCGGCCGAGCGCGCCGCCTGATCTGCCGCGGTTCCTGATCTCTGTGGTTCCTTCAACCGCCCTTTTCGATCTCTTTCGCCGCATGTACTTGTGAGCGGCGGCTCTTCGCCCAATCGGCTTTTGTTACCTGTCGTGCACGGCCCAGCGCCAGTGCGTCGGGGGGCACATCGTCGGTAATGCACGACCCGGCGGCGATGTACGATCCTTTTCCAATGACAATGGGCGCAACGAGCGTCGTGTCGCTTCCCACAAAAACCCCATCTTCAATCAGCGTGCGGTGCTTGTCGACCCCGTCATAGTTACAGGTGATGGTGCCCGCGCCTACGTTTACGCCGCTGCCAATCTCGGCATCGCCCAGATAGCTCAGATGGTTGGCCTTCGAGCCTTTGCCCATCCGCACTTTTTTCGTTTCGACGAAATTGCCAACGTGCGCCTCTTCGCCAATTTCGCTCCCCGGGCGAAGATGCGCGTATGGCCCGAGCAGCGCTCCGGCCTGCACATGCGCTTCGCTAATGATGCAGCCCTGACGCACCAGCACATGACTTGCCAGCGTCGAATTTTCAATCACCGAGTACGAACGAATACGGCAGTCTTCGCCGATATGGGTATCGCCAAGCAATTGCACGAACGGCTCGATAATCGTGTCGGCTCCGACCTGAACGTCCGCATCGATGACCGTCGTCTCCGGGCGGTAGATGCTCACGCCCTGCGCCATCAGCTTATGGGCCTTGGCCAGCCGCATCGCTGCGTCCAGTTCAGCCATTTCGACAATCGTATTCGCCCCCAGTACTTCGGTTGCATCAGTTGCTTCGATGGCCACAACGCGCTCGCCTTCCTGTACTAAAACATCGGCCATGTCGGTCAGGTAATATTCGCCGTGGGCATTGTCCGTTCTCAGCTCGTTGATGAGGTGAAAGAGCGGCGCTGTGGCAAACGCATAAATGCCCGAATTGATCTCGCGGATCGATTCCTGCTCCGGCGTCAAAGCTTTCTGCTCAACAATGGTGGCAACTTCCGCCGATCCCGGCGACTTGCGCACAACCCTGCCGTAACCGTGCGGATCATCAGGTGCAGCGGTCAGAATAGTCATCGCTGCGCGTTCCGCAAGATGGAAATCGCGCAGGCGGGCAATGGTTTCGGGCTGCAATAGCGGCACGTCACCCGACAGCACCAGGATTTGCTCATAGTTTGCGACAGCCTGGCGTGCGGTCTGGATAGCGTGCCCCGTGCCCTTTTGCTGCTCCTGGGTGACAAAATGGACGCCGGTCGAGGCGACAGCGGCCTGCACAGCGCCCGCCTGATGTCCGACGACGACAAAGACATCCTGTGGCGGCACAATCTGCGTGGCCGCACGGATCACATGCTCCAGGAGAGCCTTGCCGCCGATCTGGTGCAGCACTTTAGCGCGTTTTGACTTGAGCCGCGTGCCCTTGCCCGCGGCCATGATCACAATCGCGAACCGCATGGTTACTGCTCTCCTTCGCCGCCGGGAGCTCCTGGGCCTTGCTGAGGCGCTCCGGGAATAGTGATGTCAATAGGATGCGGCGCGCCCATTCCGATCTCGGTGAGTGGCGTGCCGAACTCCTGCTGGTTGCCCACCACCAGCACCGCCAGCTTCGAGGTGTCGATGTACTTCTTGGCCACGCGCTCAAGATCAGCGGTAGTGACTCGCTCAATGCCGTCTCTCTGCTTTTCGAGAAAGTCCGGCGGGTAGCCGTAGAATTCCAGGCGAGCCGCTGCCGCCAGAATTTTCTCCTTCGTGTCGTACTTGAAGATGAACGAATTCAGCACCTGGTCTTTGGCACGCTTCAGCTCTTCGTCGGTAAACGGCTTCGTCTTCAGGTCGCCGATCTCTGCCAGCATCGACTGCGCCGCTTTCACCGTCGTCGTGCTCTTGGTTCCTGCCACAACCCGAAACATTCCCGGATGATCGTAGTCGGCGCCATACCCGCCGCCCACCGCGTAGGCGAGTCCCTGCTTCGTGCGGACGTCCTGAAACAAGCGCGAACTGAATCCGCCGGAAAAGATTTCGTTCATCACGGACAGCGCAAAATAATCCGGATTGTTGCGCAGCGTTCCCATTCCGACGATATACACGTTGCTCTGGTTCACGTCAGTCTTATCGACGATGTACGTGCCTTGCTTCGGCCCGGGAAATTGGCCCGAGGGCTTGGGCCACGATGTGCCCCGCGGCAGGCTCTCGAAGGCATCGCGTAGAGCCTTCTCCATCGTCGCCGAATCGAAGTCGCCTTCCACCGCGACGATCATGTTGTTGGGCACAATCGTCTTGTCATGCCACTGTTTCAGGTCGTCCAGCGTTACTGCTTTGATCGTGGCCAGCTCCGGTTCGCGCGTGTAAGGACTGTCCGGCCCGTAGACCAGCTTTGCCGCTTCACGCGACGCGATGGCGCTGGCGTCATCATTGCGCCGCACGATTCCTGCCGCTGCCTGTTGCTTGGCCAGCATCAGCTTGTCTTCTTTGAATGCCGGATGCTTCAGCAGATCGACAGCAATGCCGAAAACCTGGTCCTCATCCTTTGTCAGGCACGACCACGATAGGGCGGTTGAATCAATGTCGCCGCCTGTCTCCACCTTCGCGGCCTTCGCTTCGAGCAAATCGTCAAGCGCGTCGCCATCTTTGGCGGCAGCGCCGCTGGTGCGCCACGTGTCACCATAGAGGTCGATCAGCCCAGCTTCGTTCGCAGGCTCATCACGCGAGCCACCGCGCATCGTAATGGATCCGTTGATGAACGGCAGCTCGTGATCTTCCTCAAGAAGAATCACCAGCCCGTTCTTCAGCTCGATGCGCTTTGGCTGCTCAGGATGAAACGCATGCAGCGGAGGAATCGGAATCTGCGTCCACGGCTGCGGCTGCTGTGCGTGTGCTTGGGCAAACGAGAATAGGGTGACGAGGGCCGCTAATCCCAGCAGCAGGGAAACAGCTTCTTTCACGGGTTTGTTGGAAGGCGACTTCATCACGATGAGCCGATTGAGCCTGCGAAATTCTCGTCTCATTGCACACCTCCCTGAGGCTGCTGCGCAGCAGCTTGAGCAGGAGGCTGAAACTCAACCATGGCATACGTCCGGTTTGTGTCCACGAAGGTCTTGTTGGCCACGCGGCGGATGTCCGCCTTTGACACCGCATCGATCTTCTTCAACTGATTGAACAATTCTCGCCAGTCTCCATATCGCATCTGATAGACGGCAAGCTGTTCGGCCAGCCCCTGGTTGTCCCCGAGCCCGCGCAGTAGATCAGCCCGCGCGCGCGTCTTGAACATCGCCAGTTCGTCGTCAGTCACGTCTGCCGTTTTCAACTTGTCAATTTCCTTGTGGATCGCCGTCCGCATCTCCTGCGGTGTGTGTCCCGGATTCGGCGCGGCAAAGAAGGCGAAGAGGCCGGGATATTTATTGCCGGGAAAGCCGCTGAAACCCTCTGCTACTGCCGCAATCTGCTGATCGCGCACCAGGCTCCGGTAGAGCCGCGAAGTGCGTCCATTCGAGAAGATGTCCTGAATCGCGTCGTAAACGGCGTCGTCGGGGTCGCGATAATCCGGCTTGTGATAGCCCTCAAGATAAAGGGGCTGTGACTGCTCTTTCAGCGTGACCGCCTTCTCCGCGACTTGCGGCGGCTCAACCGTGCTCATCGCTTCCGGCTTGGGTCCTGTTGGAATCGCTCCGAAATATTTCTCCAGCAGGGGCATCGCTTCTTCGGCCTTCACATCGCCCACAACCGCAATCACGATATTCGAGGGCACATAGTATTTCTTGTGAAACGCATCGGCTTCGGTTGCCGAGATCTGGCTCAACTCGCTCATCCAGCCCACGTTTGGGCGGTGATAGGGATGCGCCACATACGCCGTTGCAAGGAACTGCTCGACCATGCGCCCAATCGGGCTTGAATCGACGCGCATACGGCGCTCTTCCATCACCACGTCGCGCTCTTTGTAAAACTCGCGCGGCACCGGATTCCCAATGCGGTCGCTCTCCATGTAAGCCCACAACTGCAACCGATTTGAAGGCATGCTCCAGTAGTACTGCGTCTCATCCAGACTCGTAGACGCATTCAACCCTGTCGCGCCGTTGGCCTCGGCGATCTCCGTAAACTGGTTCGGAATCACATACTTCTGCGCCTCGGCCTGCGCCTGCTCAAAGGCCGCATGCAGTGTCTTTAACTTTTCAGGATCGCGGCCCACGCGCTTGCGAAACTCTTCGTCATAGGCCGCATATGTCTGCTCCACCTTGTCGAGGGCAACTTTCTCTGCGGCGTAGTCTGTCGTGCCAATATCCTTGGTCCCCTTAAAGGCCAGGTGCTCGAACATGTGCGCAATGCCCGACTGCCCGCCGGGATCGTTCGCGTCACCCGCATCGACAATCGTGAAATAAGAAAAGACCGGAGCCTCCGGCCGTTCGCAGACGATCAAAGTCATGCCATTTGGCAAGACTTTTGTCGTGATGCGCTTCTCAAAGCTTGCCAGGTCCTGTGCCTCGGCAGCCAGCGTCAGGCCGCACAGCAGGGCCATCCAACGCACAACAGAAGAAAATTTCATGCGCCCTCAAACAAAACAGAATAAATCCATTTCAGACTATTCTGACGCTACCCGCGCGCCCGTGGCGTGTCAAACAAGGTGTGACCGGCAGGGGTTCCTCTGTGTTCTATGTGTGAAAGGTGACATCCTAATAGCAGGGTCAGGCCTTGTGTCTGACCGTTACTTGACCGCCTACACCGGGCTTAGTATTCTGCGCCGTCATAGCCAAGGAGTTTTTCCGCATGAGCACCGCCCTCGCCGACGCGCCCGCAACCGCCGCCATCGTTCCTCTCATTCGCCGCTGCGCCGTCCTCGGAGCAGGCACCATGGGCTCGCGCATCGCCGCGCATCTCGCCAATGCCGGGGTGCCTGTCGTGCTCCTCGACATCGTCCCGAAAGACGCCGATGCATCCAGCCGCAGCCGCATCGCCCAGCAGGCATTGCAGGCGCTGCTCAAGTCAAAACCCGCGGCGTTTTATGACAAGTCCAGCGCCGGCCTCATCACGCTGGGCAATTTTGAAGACGACTTGGCCCAACTCAAATCCTGCGATTGGATCATCGAAGCCGTCACCGAAGACCTCGCCATCAAGCAGGCCTTGCTGGAAAAAATCGCTCCATACCTGCGTCCCGACACAATCGTGACTACCAACACCAGCGGCCTTCCCGTCGCGTCGATCGCTGCAAAGATGCCCGCCGACTTCCGCGCGCGCTGGTTCGGCACGCACTTCTTTAATCCACCGCGCTACATGCGCCTGCTCGAAATCATCCGAACACCCGAAGCAAACCCGCAGGCCATCGCCGCTATCGCCGACTTCGCCGACCGCCGCCTCGGCAAATCTATTGTTTATGCGCACGACACGCCGAATTTCATCGCCAACCGTATCGGCGTATTCGCCATGCTCACCGCGACCGCCCTGATGCAGGAGTACGACCTCACCATCGAAGACGTGGACGCCCTCACCGGATCGAGCATCGGCTGGCCGCGCACCGGAACCTTTCGATTAGCGGATATGGTCGGCATCGACGTGCTCGGCCACGTCGCTAGAAACTTCTCCAGCACCAAAGCCGAAGACGCGGTCGCGACCAAGCTGCCGCCCTTCATTGAAACCATGCTGGCGAATAAGTGGCTCGGCGACAAAACCGGACAGGGCTTCTACAAGAAAATCCCCGACGCGCCCGACCCGAAAAACAACCGTCTCGCACTCGACTGGAAGACCCTCG
>Ga0206943_1287_pt1 | contig 10012 bp, 11 predicted proteins | sample Alteio_BWOrgHeat_7_FD_153243 | JGI IMG/M metagenome (GOLD analysis project Ga0206943, IMG submission 153243) | Enriched cells from forest soil in Barre Woods Harvard Forest LTER site, Petersham, Massachusetts, United States -... | ecosystem: Environmental > Terrestrial > Soil > Temperate forest > O... | reverse complement strand
ACCTTAACTATTATATTGATGAGGTTATTGATGAAGATAAGCAGGACGAGGTGTTTGATTACTTCCGCACAGCTGAAATAGATTCGATTGATGACGCTTTAGTTGAATTAGGCAGTGACGATTATACCCGCGAAGAGGTGCAGTTAATGCGCATCAAGTTTATCTCTGAAATGGGGAACTAAGCTGAAAGGTAAAAGCAGAAAGCTTAAAGATCGGTTTTCTTAAAATAATAGAAGGGTGGTGCAATTTGTATCCACCTTTTTTGCGATAGTACTTTAAGCTTTTTGCTTTAGTCTTTAAGCTTTTACCTTTCAGCTTACTTCGCTATTACTTTAAACTCTGTCCTGCGGTTTTTGCTTCGGTCTTCTTCAGTGTCATTTGATGCAATTGGCTGGGTTTTGCCGTATCCTTTAAATACCAGCCTTGCAGGGTCAATATTATTGGCAACCAGGTAGTCGTAAACAGATTTTGCGCGGCTTTCTGATAGCTTCTGATTGGCCTGGTCATTACCAATATTATCCGTATGTCCTGAAATTTCAACATGCAGGTTGGGATTAAATGTTAAAAAATCAATAAGCTTCTGTAATTCAGGTTTTGATTCGGGCTTAATGTCGAACTTGTTAATATCGAAAAAGATATTTTTCAATATCGTTTTATTGCCGATCTCGATAGGATCAAGTAAAACCAAAATGTCAAATGGTTTATTTGATTCATGCCCTATCAGCGAAAAATTCTCGGAATAAAAGAGATAGCCGCTTTTTGAAATATTTAAACCATAATTTTTACCGGCTGTAAGTGTAGCTAAAAAATCGCCCTGTGTGGCATCACTATAGTCGCGATATACAGGCAGGTTGTTTTGCAGGTCAATAATTTCTACTGCGGCTTCCAGCGGCTGCCTGGTTTTGGCATCATTAACAATACCTTTTACATAAGTTACTATATGAGGCCTTACTTTTGCAGGCATTTCAAATGTATAGATATCAAAGCCGCCCTGCCCGTTTAAATTATTTGAAGAAAAGTAAGCAGTTGAGCCATTTGCCGAAACGGTTAGCCCGCTTTCGTCGCCATTCGTATTAATAGGGTAGCCTAAGTTTGTTGGCTTCTGCCATACGCCGTCTTTACCTAATTTACTTACAAACAGGTCCTGCCCACCCATACCGGGCCATCCGTTTGAGCAAAAATAGAGTGTACTATCATCCGCATGAATAAATGGTGATTGTTCGTTATAAGAAGTATTTATATTTGGCCCTAAATTTTCGGGCTCGCCCCATCCCTTATCTGTTAATTTTGATTTCCAGATATCGTAACCGCCATAACCACCCTTTCGGTTACTTACAAAGTAAAGCGTACGCCCATCGGCGCTGATGGATGGCTGTGATTCCCAGCCGGATGTATTTACCGGCGGACTCAGATCAAATGGTTTACTCCAATCGTTACCTTTTTTCTGTGCGATATAAATATCGCACCGGCCAAGCCCATCCGGGCGGTTACAGCCGGTAAAAAACAGGAATTTACCATCCTGCGATATTGCCTCTGATCCTTCATTAAAATTAGGCGTATTGATCTTATCGCTTAAATAGGTAGCAGTTTGCCATTTACCATCTTTTTTAATGCTTTGGTAAAAATCCTCGTTACCGTTTATTTGCCTGGTAAATATCAGCGTTTTTTCATCGGCAGTAGCTACCGGCGAATACTCATCATCACCAGTGTTAATTTCGGGTCCCAGGTTAACCGGTTTAAATGGAACCGGGTGCTGTAAGGCTTCGATACTGAATTTACAATCGTTTATTAGTTTTTGTGCTGCAAAAATGTTCTGCTTTGGGATGTTTGGATAGGTTAAATATTTTTCCAAATGTTGCTCCGCCTCGGCATATTGCGCGTCATTTACCTCGGTTTCTCCTAATTTAATGTAAACTGCCCGGCTAAACTCGGGGTTAAGCGCAATAACCTTTTTAAATGTCTCTATCGTTAGTTTGGTGTTTTTCTTTAGACGATATATATCGCCTAATAGCGCATAAGCCTCTATGAATTTATCGTCGCTGCTGATTGCCTTTTGGAGCTTTAAAATGCTTTCCTCATAAAGGTTATTGTCCAGATCTTCATTAGCTAAGGCAAAATATTTTATAGCTTCCCTGTTTGAAGTTGAATAAGGTTGTTGTGAGTAAACAATCCGGGTTAAAAAAAGCAGAAAAATCAGCAGGACTATAGTTCTCATCCCCTTAGGTACATTTGTCAGTATTCTAAGTTACTGATATTAAATAATAACTTAATACTTATTAGGGGATATTTAAATATTTATGTGTTTGTAACGATATTTCCCACTTTGGGTTATTCATTACATACTCAACAATGAGCGGTGTCATCTCTTTTGATTTTGACCACTCGGGTTGCAGGTAAAGCTTACACGAAGGCGATACCAACCGGGCATGTTCTTCGGCAAAAAGAAAATCAGATTTATTAAATATGATCACTTTAAGCTCGTCGGCATGTTGGGCAACAGCAGGGGTAGGTGATTTGAATTTTTTTGGCGACAGGCATATCCAATCCCAATTGCCAGACAATGGGTAAGCGCCTGAGGTTTCAATAAATGTTTTAATACCTTTTTGCTGCAATTGCGCGGTCAGGTAATCCAGGTTGTATATCAACGGCTCACCACCCGTAACTACTACAGCTTTAGAAGGATGGATGCTTGCGTTTTCAACTATCTTGTCGGCGGCGGTTAGCGGATGCAGTTCGGCATCCCAGCTTTCTTTTACATCGCACCAGTGACAGCCTACATCGCAGCCGCCAAGGCGAATGAAATAAGCGGCTTTACCGGTATGATATCCTTCCCCCTGTATTGTATAAAACTCTTCCATCAAAGGAAGCAACGTGCCATCTTCCGGAACCTGGTGTGCCATGGGGCAAAGGTAGTTTTTTGAGGCGAAAGGTAAAAGGTTAAAGCAGAAAGGTGAGATTTCGGTGATTATACGCTATGTCACAGTTTTATCGATTATAAGCTTTCTGCTTTTATCTTGTTGCTTTAAGCTTAATTATTAGTTAGCTTTGATCAGATGAAAAAACTTTACATCCCGTTTGTATTATTGATCATGTGTTGCTTCACCTCGTGTGTGGATATTGAGGAGCATTATGATTTTAAACTGGATGGGTCATGCAATGTGGTGTATGGGTTTGATATGGGCAAGGCCGTATCTGTTTTAATGAACCTGATGACCGATTCTGTTAAAGAAACTCCGCAATTTGGCCTGGTAAAAGACACAACGTTAAATTTTTACAGCGCATTGCCCGACAGCACTCAACAGAAAATGAATGCCGACGAGGCTAATATGGCTAAAAGCAGCAGTTTGGCTATAAAAATGGACCTTAAAAAGAGCATTATGAAGGTGAGTGTTAGCCACCAGGCAAAAAATGCTGCCGACCTGCAATACTACCTGCAACACATTTCAAAACTGTCAATGAGTAATCAACTTAATAATGTCGCAAAAAACACCAAACAGGCGAAGGGGTTCGATGCGCAACAATTAGCTGTAGGGCAGGATTATTATTCGTACGAAGTTACTCCGCATAAATTTTACAGGGTAATTGACAAGACAAAATTCAAAGCATTTTTAAAGAAAACCGCGTCAACCTTCGCTATGGCTAAGGCTATGTTGATAGATATGCCCTATAAAGTGGTTTTAAATTTCGCCAAACCGGTAAAGAAAGTAAATAACCCCAAAGCTATACTATCTGCCGACAGGAAGCGGGTAACCCTTATAGCCGATATGGATGATGTAATAAAAAATCCATCGGTAATGAATTTGAAGATTGATTTTTAGTTGGAAGTGTTGTAGAGGTTGTAGTAGTTGTAAAAGTTATTGGCTTAAACCATTTCAACTACTACAACCTCTACAACTTCTTTAACTACCGATAAACCTCTTTCTTCGCCGATGACAATGTATTCTTCAATAACCCAATAATAGTCATTAAGCCAACGCCGCCGGGTACAGGGGTTATCCATGAGGCTTTAGGGGCCACATTGTCAAAATCAACATCACCGTATAATTTAAAGCCCGATTTTGTTGTGGTTGATGTTTCGCGGTTCATGCCTACATCAATTACTACAACGCCATCTTTTACCATATCGGCAGTAATAAAGTTCTTTTTGCCTATAGCTACTATTAGTATATCAGCTTGCAAAGTGAAGTTTTTAATATCGGGTGTGCGGCTATGGCAAATAGTTACGGTACAATTACCGGGGTAGGTATTACGCGCCATTAAAATACTCATGGGCGAGCCTACAATATTGCTGCGGCCAACTACCACGCAATGTTTGCCTTGTGTTTCGATACCATACTCCTTTAACATTAAGGTAATGCCATAAGGTGTGGCCGGAATAAACGAAGGCAGGTTACGTTGCATACGCCCCAAATTAACCGGGTGAAAACCATCCACATCCTTGCGGTAGTCAATTCGTTCAGTTACTTTTTCAGGGTCGATATGTTTGGGCAATGGTAACTGTACAATGATGCCGTCAATATCAGCATCAGCATTTAGTTCGGCTACTTTTTGCAATAGTTCATCTTCGGTAACCGTATCTTCATAACGTACCAAAGTCGATTTAAAACCCACCTTTTCGCAGTTTTTGATCTTGCTGGCAACATAAGTTTCGCTGCCGCCATCATGCCCGACCAATACGGCAACCAAATGTGGCCGCCTGCCGGTTTCCGCTAATATTGTAGCTGCTTCCTCAGCTATCTCAACCTTAAGTTTTTCTGATACGTATTTTCCGTCGAGTAGTTCCATGCCCCCTAACCCCCTAAAGGGGGAATAATAGTTTGATAATTTATTTTATAGTATAACCCTCACCATAGTTCCCCCTTTAGGGGGTTAGGGGGCCTTAATCAAGTTTCAAAACCGCCATAAATGCACTCTGCGGAATCTCTACGTTACCAACCTGGCGCATGCGTTTCTTGCCTTTTTTCTGTTTCTCCAATAGTTTACGTTTACGGGATATATCGCCGCCATAACATTTGGCCGTAACGTCCTTACGCAAGGCTTTCACCGTTTCACGTGCTATGATCTTGGCGCCAATGGATGCCTGTATAATAATTTCAAATTGCTGGCGCGGTAACAACTCTTTTAACTTTTCGCAGATCTTTTTACCAAAATCATACGAGTTACCCCTGAATATTAATGAAGATAAAGCGTCAACAGGCTCTGAGTTCAATTTAATATCCAAACGTACCAAATCTGATTGCCGGTAACCTATCTGGTGATAATCAAACGAGGCATAGCCTTTGGATATAGTTTTTAGTTTATCATAAAAATCAAAAACTATTTCGCCCATGGGCATTTCAAATATCAGTTCAACCCGGTCGGAGGTTAAGTAAGATTGATTTTTGATAAACCCACGTTTCTGAATACAAAGCGACATTACCGGGCCAACAAACTCTGATTTGGTAATGATGGTGGCTTTTATATACGGCTCCTCAACAAAATCTATTTTGCTTGGGTCAGGCAGGTCCGACGGGTTATTTACCGTAATTGGTTCTCCTTTGGTAGTATAGGCGACATACGATACGTTGGGAACGGTGGTAATTACCGTCATATTAAACTCGCGCTCCAGCCGCTCCTGGATAATTTCCATGTGCAGCATACCCAAAAATCCGCAACGGAAACCAAAACCCAAAGCTGCCGACGACTCCGGTTCAAATACCAGTGCCGCATCATTTAATTGCAGCTTGCCCATTGAATCGCGCAATTCTTCATAGTCCTCAGTATCAACAGGATAAATACCTGCAAATACCATTGGCTTTACTTCTTCAAAGCCTTGTATGCCGGCTTCGCAGGGACGGTCAATACGGGTTATGGTATCGCCAACTTTTACTTCGCGTGCTTCTTTTATACCTGATATGATATAGCCAACATCACCCGTTTTAATAACATCTTTGGGCGATTGTTTCAACTTTAACGTGCCAACCTCATCAGCTATATATTGTTTTTCGGTAGCGAAAAACTTTACCCTGTCGCCTTTTCTTATTTCGCCGTTCACTACTTTAAAATAAGCCACAATACCCCTGAACGAGTTGTAAACCGAATCAAATATCAATGCCTGTAACGGTGCTTCGGGGTCGCCAACAGGAGGAGGGACACGCTCAACAATAGCCCGCAGGATCTCGTGAACACCCATACCGGTTTTGCCGGATGCGGCCAATATATCTTCGCGTTTACAGCCTATAAGTTCAACAATCTGGTCTTTAACCTCCTCGGGCATAGCGCCGGGCAGGTCCATCTTGTTTAATACCGGGATAATTTCCAGGTCGTTCTCTAAGGCTAAGTAGAGGTTTGATATGGTTTGCGCCTGTATTCCTTGCGCGGCATCGACAATTAATAAAGCACCTTCGCAGGCCGCTATAGAACGTGAAACTTCGTACGAAAAGTCAACGTGGCCCGGTGTATCTATCAGGTTTAAGATATATTGCTGGCCATCCAGTTCATAGTCCATTTGTATGGCATGGCTTTTTATGGTGATACCCCGTTCCCGTTCCAGATCCATGTCGTCAAGCAATTGGGCTTGCGATTCGCGTTGGGTAATGGTATTAGTATATTCAAGTAACCTATCGGCCAGCGTGCTTTTGCCGTGGTCAATATGTGCTATAATGCAAAAATTGCGTATGTGCTTCATTCGGCGCAAAAATAGCGTTTTTAAGCGGATATTTGCTATTTAAAATCACTCTCAGTTAGCGAGGACTGCCTTAAAATGGAACGAAATGTTCCGATAGGAATTTCTTTTCTATTAGCCGGAACAATTACCGTTAAAACTATATCATCACTTTTCCTAAGTTTAATGTGACTACCTTTCTGAGAAATAAAGATAAAGCCATGTTCACCCAATACTTTGAGAATGTAGGATGAGGAATAAAGCTTAGGCATATTTTAGAACAGAACGTACAATTTCCGGTTTCTCAACAATATTAATTTCGGGATGTTCATTATCTTCAAAATACAATTCCAATGCCTCTTGTAAATTAAACAGGGCCTCCTCTTTGGTATTGCCAAAACTTGAAACGTCGATGTTTAAGCACTGGGCAACGAAGTAATCCCCTTCTTTCCAAACAGCATTGTTGATTTGAATAGTTTTCATAGTATTCGTTTTTCAAATTTAATTAAATTATACAACATACTTATTACTTTATTGAGCGCTTTTACTGATTGAATATAAAACGTAGGTGCATAAACAATCTCTTCAATCCCCCAAAAATTGAGGGCAAATTCAGTTTTATTTTTTTTATGTGTTTTTTGTTGAAAAATCAGGCTAAAAACGCCATCGGAAACCTCGCAGAATTGCGGTTTACCATTAAAGATACAAAAAAATACCCGCTTTTTAAAATGCTTTGTTCTTATAGCTCGTTATAGCTAAAATACAGCTATAACATACGCAATATGCTCCAAAAATAACATGTTAAACCCTGCCGGTTATCCATGCAAAAGCAAACCCGGTGCAGTGTTTCAAGGCCCCAAAATATCATTTTAATACTGCCTCATGCTGCCTTAGGTGTACCTCAAGCTGCCTTGAAATGCTATCACCACACCTCCTGTGCATGCTTAACCACTTCAAGTCACTATTGATTATTAAATGGGCTATATTTACAAAAATTCGCATCGTTAACCTGTAATTATGATTATGAAAAGATTATTCTTTCTAAGTATATTTTTAATCCCCTTTTTAAGTAAGGCGCAAACCGTAACCCAATACAAAGCTTCAAATGGTGTCACTTATCATTTAAATGATACCGTAAAACTGGGCCGGGGAACAAAACCCGATGGTTCGTTTTTATATTTTGAGGATCATGGTATTATACCCAACCCACGCAGCGTACGTAATTTGCCCAAAGAGTTTGCAAACGCTGGCGCTATTATAAAAAGCATTCGAAAAACCACCATTAGCGGCGTTGATAAATATCTTTTCAGCGTAAACCCTGGTGGCCCCATAAGATATACCGTGTTTATTGACGATGCAATTGCAGCGTGCGAGATTGTACCCTGCGCCTCAACAACAAATACAAAACCGGTTGCTTCTGTTGCTGATGAAATTAAAAAGTTAAAGGAATTGCTCGATTCGGGCGCGATAACCAAGCCCGAATATGATGCTCAAAAAAAGAAGTTGCTAAATCAATAGTCAGCTGATTTAACTTTAAAAAAGAAACCCCCGCAAGCTTTGATTGCGGGGGTTTAAGCCTAATTTTTTTCCAGGTATTCCGGTAATGATTTGCCGATAATATGGGTCCAGCCTTTTGTAAAGCTTTCTATCGCGAAATCTTTTTGCGGCGGGAAGGTTTCTAAACCGGCATGGGTTAATTTTAACCTGGTTTTACCCGCCTCATCAAATAGTTCGAAGGTTACAAATGACTGGCCCGGGTACCCTTCATATTGCCAGCTATGGGTTAGTTTTTTGCCGGGCACTACCTCCGTTATTTTACACAGGTGCAGGTATTGCTGTTCTTTTGACCCGCCGGTAAACTGAAATTCAAACCCTACTTCGGGTTTAAACTCTTCCAGTTTAAAATACCAGTCTTTCATTTTGTCTTTATCTGTAATGGCTTGCCATACTTTATCAGTCGGTGCATTATAGGTGCGTTCAATCACAAATGGTTCTGCTTTCATATAATTAAGTTTTAATAATTGATTTAAATGATGCGTTATATTATTCAGCAGTATCCTGCTCAACATAGTTCTTTAAATGTGTACCAATAAAGTTTGTCCAGCCCTCCACAAAGTTTTGTGCAGATAGTTCGGGGTGCAGGTCGCCGCGGAAGGTCTCTATTCCTTTATGGGTTAAAATTATCCTGGTGCCGTCGCCCTCGGGAAATAGTTCGAATGATACTATCGAATTGCCGGGATAACCACCAAATTTCCACTCATAGCTGATCTTTCTCCCCGGTTCAACTTCAGTTATCTTCCAGATATGGGGATAAGTTTTTCCACCTTCCTCTACATTAAAAATAGTTTCAAATCCAATCTCGGGTTCAAATTCGGTCAGCATGGGGAAATACCATTGCTTCATCTTGTTTAAATCGGTTATGGCTTCCCACACCGCTTTAACGGGCGAGTTATATACGCGCTCAATTACAATTGGTTCATTTTTCATTATTGCCTGTTTTTAATGATGGTTGGTTATTTGTTTTGGCTTCTTTTTCTAAAAATTCGCCTAACGCGTCGAGTTTGCTTGTCCAAAATACCTTATATTTTGCTATCCAGTCTGCCGCTTCGCCCATCTTTTTTAGGTCGGCAGTGCAAAAATGTTCGCGCCCTTGCCGGGTAATGGTAACCAAACCGCATTGCGTTAAAATTTTTATCTGCTTGGAAATAGCCGGGCGACTGATAGAAAAATTATCAGCTACGGCATTCAAATTCAATTGTTTGCCTGCAAGCAAGTCGATAATCTCTCTTCGGGTAGGGTCGGCGATAGCCTGGAAAACATCTCTGCGCATTGTAAATACTTATGTATGATTAACCGTTCGGTTACAAATATATAAGTAACCAATTGGTTACGCAAGTGTTTTTTGAATTTTTTTTTTGTTACAATAGAAACTTACGAAGTTTTTAAAACTTCGTAAGTTTTATCTATTACTTTTCAGCCGGATTTTTCTTTCCCGCAACCAATTTTTCAACCAGTTTGCCCAATCGTTCATTCCGGGTTTTTTCCTGCTTCGCGGTGAGTATCCAAAGCACATATTCTTTTTTGTTGGAGTAGGAGAGTTGCTGGTAAAATGCCAATGCCTGCGGCGACCGTTGCAAAGCGTCCTCTACATCTGCCGGTAAAGTAATTATCTTATTATCTACATCAACATAAGCGGCGTATTCATTTTTCCTGATCTCTTCATTGCCGATACCCGATATTTTCGCTTGTCCGATAGGTCTGAAACGCGAACCTGCCCATTGCTCATCAACAGCCATAGAAGCTACACCCTGTAAGCCGTATGCAGTTAATTCATCCCAATCTCCCATCTTCAGGTCGCTTTTAATACCC
>Ga0206943_1286_pt1 | contig 10031 bp, 8 predicted proteins | sample Alteio_BWOrgHeat_7_FD_153243 | JGI IMG/M metagenome (GOLD analysis project Ga0206943, IMG submission 153243) | Enriched cells from forest soil in Barre Woods Harvard Forest LTER site, Petersham, Massachusetts, United States -... | ecosystem: Environmental > Terrestrial > Soil > Temperate forest > O... | reverse complement strand
TTTTGACCCGTCATTTTAGTGTTCCACCACCAAGATTAAGAGCACCTGAATCGCAAGTCGATAGATGAAAAATGCCCGTGATTTGCAATGCAACGCATTCAGGTCCAATCTTTATGCCTGAGATCGAACATGTTTCGGGATAGAACGGAAGCCGGCCAACTCCTCGCGAAAAAGTTAACGGTCTACGCTGACCGCAGGGACGCAATCGTGCTGGGACTGCCGCGTGGCGGTCTCCCGGTCGCCTTTGAGATCGCCCAGGAACTTCATCTCCCGCTGGACATTTTGCTTGTCCGCAAGTTGGGAGTGCCGGGACAAGCCGAGTTGGCAATGGGCGCGATAGCCGCGGGCGGAATAAGGATTCTTGATCGAGCCATGATCCGGCAGCTCGGTATCACCGAGGAGGAACTGGCGTCCGCGATCGCTGAAGAGGAGCAGGAATTAGCACGCCGCGAACAAATGTACTGCAGCTCGAAGTCAAGAATTCCTCTGAACAATCTCCATGTGATCGTCGTTGATGATGGAATAGCGACCGGTTCCACCATGCTTGCAGCCATCCAGGTACTACATTCACAGCAGCCAGCAAGAATCATAGTGGCTGTGCCGGTGGCTCCGCCCCATGCGCGTCAGGAGATTGAAGCGCATGGCCATGAATTCGTCTGTCTGCGGGTGTCTGAATACTTTCCTGCGGTCGGCTCGTTCTACCGTGATTTCTCCCAGGTAAGCGATGATCAGGTTTGCCGTCTTCTGGCGCTGGGATCGCAATAGGTCTCAGAGTGCGCGGATGCAGCCTGTCAGCGATGTACGTGGCATAAAGCCGACCGGGTATTTATCCAGAAAATCGAGAATGTGTTCGACGAGCGAGTCATCCCCTCGTTCTATCAATCGTTTTTCAGTGGATGCGCTTCGGCCCTCGGTCTGCTCAAGCAAATCATGGGAAGACGGGTGGTTTGTGGGGTTCGTATTACTGCCGTGACTACGATGCTTTGCACTGAGCGGCATTTCTCCTCCTGCAGCATATTCGTTAGAGACGAAGGGCTATGCGTCGAAACAGTGGTTCAGTACGAGAGAACCAGGCAAAATTCTTGCAGTAAATGGCAATTTCATTCAGAGCGCGAAGCGTCTGCCTCAAGAACTGATCTTCTTACCATTACGGGAAAATAGTGACGATGGTAATGCAAACGTTACAAAGCAGGCTGTAACGATGCAGCGAAGGCCTTAGGCTCCCCCGTACAACTGAAATGTTGCCCAGTAAAGCGGTTTGCGGAAGACGTTTTGAGAGTTTTTGAGCATGAAAAGCTTTGCGTCCCGCAGTGCCGCATCGGGAGACCGTCCGGCCGCGATTTCCGAATACATGTGATCCATGATCTGGGGCGCAGCCGAATCGCTCACCTGCCACAACGAGCCGACGACGTAGTGCGAGCCGGCACTAAGGAATGCCCAGGAGAGGCCGACTAGTCCCTCTCCGCCATAGATGCGAGATCCCGAGCCATAGCAGGCCGAGATTGTGACCAGGTCCGCATGCAGAGGGTGTTGGATCACGTCGCGTGCGTAAAGCTTGAAGGAGTCTGGGTCCGCTGGGTTGCGCGTCAGCACAATCGCTGAGTCGAGTGGGCTGGCGCTGCTGCTGGTGCCGTGCGCGACAAAATGAATCAGAGAATAGTCACCAGGAACGCTATCGGCGTAAGCCGAGGGGAGTGCCTGCTTCTGGACGAGAATGCTTTCATCTGCGGTCTGAAAGTGCCTGGCCACGTTGGTAACTTCATCGGCCGCCCCAGGCAGATCAGGAAACTTCTCGTCGGGAGAAATAGGATTTCCGATGAGCAAAAGCTTTTTCGGATTCTTCGCATGCTTCTCAGGGTGAAATGCCGCGAGCAGCTTCAATGAGCTGGCGTTGGTAATGGTTGCGTCTTCGATCCAGTAATGAATTCCGCCGCCCGGCGCGAGCAGTGTGTCGAAATTCAGGGTTGTAAGGCTTCCATCGGGAATGATGAAGACTGGCGATCCCTTGGGAATCAGCGAGGCGGCAGGCTCAACCAGGAGCCTGTACAGGGCCATTCCATCCGCATAGGCATCCATGAGCGGGTCCCGTGAACTTAGGATGGCCCGCTGGTAGTTTCTTACATGTGCATCGATCTCCGCCTCTCCGGGCAACCTGAAAAAATGCGTTCCAGACGGACTCACTGCCCAGAGATACGACTCCTCGGGCGTCAGAGTGTAGACCAGTATCGTACCGTGAAGTCTTTGCGCAATCGCCGGAGCGCCGCGTGGATTTTGTATTGTGGCCTTGAAATTCGGCGAGGCCATTCCCAGGCCTTCCTCCAGAGTTCGCGCCCGTCCAAGATCAAGCCATTGCAAAGCCTCATCTGTTTTGTTTTGGCTTACCAGAAAGCGGACATAATCGTCGTAAAGGCGATCAGCGTGTGTCGCAAAGGGTAGTCTTGCCTCCGCCGTCTTGATGGATTCCCGCTGCGTCTCGAATGTAGTGATGGATTGCCGGTACCACTTGTCTGCGGGAGCGGTATTCTCAGATTTTGCATACAGATTTGCGAGCGCGCCTTCAACCTGCCATTGGAGAGATGGCATGATTGCTGAGTTTTTCTCTAAATCCTGCAGGATTTTTCTGGATTCATCCATATTCTGCCGGCGGTAAGCAATCAGACTCTGGATGAATAGCGCCTCCATTGTGTCCGACTGCCTTTCCGACAACCGCGCAATGGCAAGGGCTTTCTCGGCATGTTCTGCCGATAGGTCCGTGTTTCCTTCCTGCAGGAGGAGCTCAGCCAAAGCAACGTGACACTCAATTTGTTTTTCCACTTCCCGATTGGCTTCCGCAATTTCAAGGGCGTTTTTATAGTAGGTCTCGGCTTCCCGGGCGTGGCCTAAACGATAGAGAGACAGGCCTACATCATTGAGCCACTCCGTTTTATCCGATGCTTCTCCTAGCGCCCTTGCTTCCTCTTCTGCCTTCTGGAATCCGGCGAGTGCCTCCTCGAAATTTCCTAGCTTGTAATCTGCCCAGGCGATATTGCCTTGGGCTTCTTCCAGAATGCTGCGTGCGCCGATCGGTCGTGCCGTTCGAACTGCGGCTTCCGCCCATTCCAGTGCTTCGTCAAGGCGCTCCCGTTTGAGCGAGAGCAGACTCAGGTTCAGCAGTGTTGCCGCCTGCTGATATGTGTCTTTCTGCCGGCGAGCCATTTCAAGGTCTCGACGAAAGATCTCGTCAGCGCGAATCAGATCATTTCGCTGCTGATACAACAATCCCAAAGCGTTCAGCGCCTGCCGCTTGAGAGGCGATGGCGGATCTTTCAAAGAGTCTTGACTATCGACTGACAACCGTTGGGCTTCCTCGATCGCCTGATCAGATTTGCTGCGATCGCCCATGTACGTATAAGCCCATGCCTGAAGCACGGCGCGCTCCAGCGGGATATCCGTCGTTAGCAGTTCAGAAGGAAGAGAGCCGGAAAGTAAGGACAGTGCATTATCGTACTTGCCCTGTCGGAGAAGAGCTCGTGCATCTATGAGGCGAAATTTCCAAGCCCAATCAACATTGTGCTTAGCGAGCTGGGCACTTGCAGCCTCTGCCTTTCTGTGGGCGGCATCGAGATTGCCATGGACAATGAGCTTTTCTACGTCGTCATAAACAATTTCAGGATGCTTAACCGCACTTGTTCGGCAGCCTGCAAGCGCGATCAGTATGATGAGGCAGGCTACCCCCCCTTGGGTCCGCTTCCTTGTCCATTTGAACTTGCTACCCCGGCAGACATTGCGCCACCTATGCCTGAGCCGAGCTGTGCTCGGATCATCGAGACTCGAAACGTGCCTTGTTGAATGATCACTTCCCCGAAAAAGAACCTGCCATAGCCCGGAAGATAGACGCCGTTTCCACAAACAATTCCAGGGAAGTTTGGCGGCAGATCGGGAAAATGATCGATCAGGGAGCATATTACATAGTTTCCATCATTGTTCAGCCCTACCCTAGCGTCTTCCTCGATTAGATCCTTCGCGAGGTCTTCAGATTTTCTCTGCAGATCAATTTTCTTGGCATTGGGTCCCGGATCATGCTCAAGCTCGTGGAAATGGTGATGGATCCAGTTGGGAATCGGTTCGTCTTTGTATTTAGCCGCATACTTCTTTATGGCCAGGATTTTTTGGTTTTTGATCTTTTCCCGAAGCTTTTCCTGCCGAGGCCAAAGCTCTTTCGGGTATCTGTTCCTGTGGTCTGGTTCTGCCGATCGATCATGTTCGGAGAAGAGATCATAGCGGATGACTTTGTCCAGATCGATTGCCGCTCCGCTGATACGGAGGTTCTCGAACTTAGACCCAGTCAACGCAATGGTTGGCTGCTCCCCATTATGCGGATGAGCGACTGAAAGCTGGGCGACTACCTTATCTGCCTCTATAACCCCCAATATATTCAAGCCTTCAATGCTGGCACTGACCTCTGTGGTCCACGGCCCATCTTTATCGGGGTCCTGCTTGCTGCCGGAAACGCGTGTGCTCTCGTTGGTATAAGAGACAATATCCTTCCACTTCCGTCCCTTCCGCTCTTTTTCTAAAAACCCACCCACGAGGGGAAGAGAAATCGAGGTTTGCGAAGGAACAAAGCCCGAGAAAGGTCGATGGATAGTACCACCGATCGCACTGGCATCCGCGTGATAGTAAAACGTCTTGTGAACCGGTCCTTCTATATCATTTTTTGGCATAGCCCGTTCCATCCTGGATGAATCATTGATCAACCGTTCTAATGAATCTGCAAAAGGAAGTGATACCGAACGATGTCGACTGGTGCACTCTGGGCATCCGACGTTATTCCCTGAACCAGTAATGTGTTCTGACCGGCCTCCGTGCTGTCTCCGGGTACTTGAATGGGAACTAAATCAGCAGCCTGCGACGCCGGAATCTGTAGCTGCCAAACCATCTTTCCGGAAGGAGAATACAGCGAGCACAGGTATCCTGAAAAGCGGTTATCCGCCGGGATGTCGACCGATAGCAGGAAAGCCTCATGGGCTTTCGCCGCTACCGTCCGGATTTCTTCACCGCGGCTTTGTCCATCCACCAGCGTGACCGATGGCAGGATCTGCGGTTTCGATACGACCGCTACCTCCTGTCTCAGCTGGGGGACGGTGACAATGTTCTGGAATCCAATTACGAGCGCCATTGCCGCCATGGCAGGCACTGCAAAAGCAGGCCCAAGGAGCGACGGGAAACTGAATAGCTTGCGCTTGGGTTCCTTAACTGCGACGATTGCGGGACGTGCAAATTCCTTCCGGGATTGAGCGATGAAGGCAGCAGCAGCGCGCAGATCTATTGCGCACTCCTCGCAACCGAAGTAATGCTCCTCGAATGCTGCGCGTGCCTCAGGGCTCAATTCCTCGAGTAGATACTTTTCTACCGCGTACTGATTTACAGCTTCAGTGTGGTCCATGGATCTCGAGCCTCAACAGAATAGTGCAGAGAAAAGCCAAACGTATCGCCCGAAATTGCTGCCTCCGCCCCCGGAAGGTCCGGATGATGCCATGTGCTTCACATAGAATGACTTAAACGAGAGCTTAGCACGATGCAATAGCACCCTTAGATACTCGCGATCCACACCAAATTCCGCGCAGACTTCGTCTTTATCGCGCTCTTCAAGAAAAATGCTCTTCAGCAGCTGACGGTCCCGGACGCTCAGCTTTTCAAGAATCTGCCGTACCGTCGTCTGCGTCTCTTTCGACTCCATGACGTCCAGAACATCGGCGTCTTCCGACTGGATATCCATCTCGGAGGAGTCTTCCATCGCCTCGCTTTTCGAATGCGAGCGATAGTATTCCAGAAGCACGTGGTTGCAGATCGAATTGACTAGCGCTCCGAGTGCCGAGGCGTTACGCACGCCCTCCTTGCCCCTCAAGAGCACAAAAATGCGGGCAAATGTCTCCTGCCGGACGTCCTCTATCGCATCTCTGGAGTTCAACCGGGAACGTAGCTTCAGGTGAATCAATTCACTGAAGTAATGAACAAAGTGCTCCTCAGTGCGGCGATCGCCCTTGCGCAGACTGTCGAGGTAAGCGTCATCGAACTTTTGGAACTGCAAGCCATAATCCTCAAAATAAAGTGCTTTTCCAGCCGAGACCGCAAACATCCAATGGCAAAACTATACATCGCGGAGACAAAACCGCGACAAATTAAGTCAAAATCCGGCTGTTTTGAGGAACGAGAACCGAGTATACATCCCTTCGTGAGACGGGCTATTTATTCACGACAATCACAACAAAGCTACCCGGCAGAACCGGAGGGCGAGGGCGTGGATTCTCAGGCGTAGCCGCTGGTCGCGGCCCGAACTCAGCTGCCACCAGGAAGATTTTTCCTGTTTTGGGATCAAGAGCCATGGTGCGGGCGCTTTTCTGGGTCTCCAGGGTTTGCGCTACTGAGTAGGAATCGGGCGAATCCTGGTGTACAACCGTGAGCGTGCCGTCCCCATTCGAACTGAAGGCGTTATGGGTAGTTGGATCGTAGGCGGCAGCATCCGGCCCTTCCCCGATCTCAGGCGATGCCACAACCTTTCCTGAATTCGCGTCGACAACTGCCATCTTCTTCCCGTCGCATACGGCGAAAAGCCGGTTGTTCGCTATGTCAATGGCATGCCCTGAAGGAGACTCGCAGCTGATCGGCCACTCTGCCAGTACGGTATGCGATTTTGCATCCAGGTGTGTGATCTCGTTCTTGTCTTCAATATTTACAAAGACAGAACCTTTGCCATCCGCGACTGGAAACTCCGGCTTGCCTGCAAGTGGTATGGTGGCAACGACCTGCTTCGCCGTGGCGTCGATAACCGTGGCATTCTTACTTCTTCCGTTAAACGCCCAAACCGTTTTGGTGGAAGGCTCAAACAGAATTCCATCAGGGTTTGTTCCGGCGGGAATCGTCTGGGTAATCTTGTTGCTCGCGCGGTCGAACACTGCGACGTCATTACTGGCGCCATCGCTGATGTATCCGGTCTTGCCATCCGTATCAAAAGCTAGGCCGTGGGTGCCTTTGAGCCCTGTAATATCGGCGACAGGTTTCCCCGAGGTCGTATCGACAACCATCACGTGATTGCCGCGCGTGATGTAGAGAAGGCCCGACTGAGGATCGACAGCCAGATAGTCCCAGCCACCATCGCCGCCAAGTTTCCATTTGTCCTGAACGTGGTACGGCCCCTGTGCAGGCAGTGCTGAGCAGGTTGTTAACGCAACAGCCGCGCCCAAGGCGAAACCAGCCAACTTGCGCCGTGCATCTATCGGTAGTCGAATTTCTTTCATTTGTCTCCCAGCTATCCTTCGATCCAGATAGTAGACCCATTTCCTGAATATTGTGAAGAAGCATCACACAATCGATGCCCACAGCATGCGGTATCATCACGTCCATATACGCATTGCGGAAGTGCACGAACTTCCCGAGGAGACCGTCCATGGCGACCCAGGAGACAGCACCGGCATCTATCATTGGCACGGCAGTGCCTCGCGTCGACGGCCGTCTCAAGACCAGCGGCGCGGCCATGTATTCGTCGGACCACAACTTCCCCGGTATGGTCTATCTGGTCCCTGTGTGTGCTTCCATTGCCAAAGGAAAGATCACGAAACTCGACGCTTCTGAAGCGGAAAAAATGCCCGGCGTTCTTCGCGTCATGTACCACGGCAACGCACCCACGCTCTACCGTCCCGTTCCGGGCGACGAAAACGCAATCGTCGACGAGAGCCGGCCTCCATTCGAAGATGAAGTCATCTATTACAACGGACAATATGTAGCAGCCGTCGTCGCCGAAACTTTTGAACAAGCCAAAGCCGCAGCCGATGCGGTGCATGTCGAGTACGCCGCCGAAACGCCAAACGTTGCTCCGGACCTCGCCGACGGTTGGAAGAGCCTGAATGTTGAGAGCCACCGAGGCGACGCCGAAAAAGCCTTCGCGGCCGCTCCCGTACAAGTGGACGAAACCTACGTCACCCCGGCTGAAACGCACAATCCAATCGAACTCCACGCGTCTGTTGCTGTGTGGGACGGCAAGAAGTTCACCCTGTACGAAACAACGCAGTCATTGTTGAACCATCAAGCCGTAATGGCGCAGTTTCTTGGTGTTCCCAACGAGAACGTCCAGATCGTGATGAAGTATCTGGGCTCCGGTTTCGGCGGAAAACTATGGCCCTGGACGCATGCTCCTCTCGCCGCCGCCGCCTCACGCGAACTGAATCGCCCGGTAAAAGCCGTCATCTCGCGCAAGATGATGTTCTCGAACGTCGGTCATCGCCCGCGCACCCAGCAGCGCATCCGGCTTGGTGCCACTCCAGACGGCAAGCTGCTCTCTGTGCATCACGACTACGTCAACGACACCGCAACGATCAGCGACTACAGTGAAGGCTGCGGCGAAGCCACTCCTTATCTCTACAGCACTGCGAACCTCCTGCTCCGAGGAGCCAAGGTTCAGCGCAACATAGGCCCTCCGACAGCCATGCGTGGCCCCGGCGCAGTTCCCGGTCTCTATGCCCTGGAATCCGGCATGGACGAGCTGGCCATTAAACTGAAGATGGACCCAGTCGAACTGCGCCTCCGCAATGAGCCGGAAAAAGACGAGAGCAATGGCAAGCCGTTCTCTTCGCGCCACCTTAAAGAATGTCTCAGTACTGGAGCCGAGAAATTCGGATGGTCGAAGCGCAACCCGGCCGTTGGCTCTATGCGCCAGGGCGATCTGGTTTTGGGCTGGGGTATGGCATGCGCGTCATGGGGAGCATTTCGCATGTCCGCTCAGGTCTCCGTTTCACTCAACAATGACGGAACCGCACGCGTAAGCTGCGCCACACAGGACATTGGCACTGGGACATATACTATCTTTGCCCAGGTTGTCAGTGACAAAACGGGTATCCCTGTCGACAAGGTGCAGGTGGTGCTTGGTGACACCACCTTGCCCGCAGGCCCGCTCTCTGGCGGCTCATGGGTCACAGCTTCCGTGGTGCCAGCCATTGCCGCCGCCTCAAACGCAGCCGTAAAATCGGTGCTCGGCATCGCGACCGCCACTTCCGACTCACCCTTTCACAGCAAGAAGGCTGAGGATCTGGCGCTTACATCCGCCCGCATACATGCAAAAGATCAGCAGCCGGGGCAAGGCATTCCCTTTGATCAAATTCTGAAGCAGGCTAATATCCGCAGCGCCAATGGAACTGGCAAATCCCCCAGTTCATTTGAAGACCCCATCGCCCAGAAATACTCGCAGCACTCCTATGGTGCGCAATTCGTCGAGGTGACCTGGGATCCCGGTATTGCCCGCCTGCGGGTGAGTCGCGTCGTCTCGGTTATTGATGTGGGACGCATCATGAACCTTGGTCCGGCGCGGAATCAAGTACAGGGAGCGATCGTGATGGGCGTAGGCATGGGAATTTTTGAAGAGACCCACTATGACCAGCGGAACGGCAATCCTATCAACAGCAACTTCGCCGACTACGTCGTCTCCACCTGCGCTGACGCACCTGATATTGATGTCACCTTCCTGAATTTTCCCGACCTCACCCTGAACGAGTATGGTGCGCGCGGGGTGGGCGAGATCGGTCTTGCCGGAATTGCTCCGGCCATCACAGCTGCTGTTTACCATGCAACCGGAATCAGGGTGCGTGAGCTGCCCGTTAAGATTGAGACACTGCTGCGGGCCTGATTGGTCCTGCTTTTTGCCTGAAAACAGCCCCGTTTTGGACACTAAAGTCACGTCTGCTCAACCATTTGATGGCATCGATACCATCCGTCTGTTGGCATTGTTGGAACGGTCAGTCGCACAGCCAAAATTTATCCTTGACAGTTCTTCTATGGAATCCCTATAGTTTGCGATTGTTGGAAACGATACCACAAACTAAGATGGTATCGTTTCCAGATCAAGAGCCAATAGGCCGGGCCAACATCGAAACCGCTGCCCGGTCTGAATCTGCGGTAGTACGGACTTTTTCAGGAGGAGTTGTGATGCGACCATTTACAGAATGGGGCAGGCGTTTATTTACAGCGCATGCCGCACTCGCCGTCTTTGTGTTGTCTCTCGC
>Ga0206943_1284_pt1 | contig 10095 bp, 9 predicted proteins | sample Alteio_BWOrgHeat_7_FD_153243 | JGI IMG/M metagenome (GOLD analysis project Ga0206943, IMG submission 153243) | Enriched cells from forest soil in Barre Woods Harvard Forest LTER site, Petersham, Massachusetts, United States -... | ecosystem: Environmental > Terrestrial > Soil > Temperate forest > O... | reverse complement strand
TCTTGCCGTACCTACCGTACTCAACTGGCGCACCGAGCTAAACAAAGTACGCCCATTGATCAAACAAATGTTTTGGACGTATGCAGCCTATATACTGGTTATAAATTTATGTTTTGGATTGGTTTCTGCGTTAGATTTTAAGGAGCTGACAAACGGCACTACCCTATCCATGTTGGTTACCAGTTTTATTGCTGTTTATTGGATATCAAGGATTTTAATACAGTTCTTTTATTTTGACAGGGCCGATTTCCCAACAGGGAGATGGCATAAGCTTGCAGAGATCATATTGGTTAGCCTCTTTGTTTTTCTGAGCGTTGTGTATAGCCTGGCATCTTATATAAATTATAAACATAGTTAAACCATGGCAACTACCTTGCTTCATCTGCTTTATTTCGCGCTAATAAACCTGGCTGTTGTTCTTTGCGGTTATGTATTTATAAAGCGAACATTGATTATGCAAAACTGGCTACTGCTGATTGTGAGCATCCTCGCGGTACATCTTATTTTTTTGCAGGAGCACCCTATAATCCGGATGTTAGCTATAATAGCAACAACCTTTAGCTGCATGAAAGTTATTGCTGTAACAAACAGTTATAAGGGCAAAATACTGAGCCTTAAGTTTAATAACTGGTTGGTTTTTGCCGGCGGATGGGCGGGCATGAGGGCGCAGCCTTTTGAAACGCTGGGTGCCGATCCGTTACCTAATGCATGGCCAATGATACGGTTTGGTATTAGCAGGATCATAGCAGGGTTTTTACTTATCCTGCTGGCGCATAAAGTAATCTTATTGCCATTGAACCCTAATTTGACCTATGTTTTGGTAACTGTAATTCTATTGGTAGCCTTTAGTTTGATTTTGCATTTTGGTCTTTTAAGTATTAGTGCAGGCATGTGGCGGCTTAAAGGGATTAATACCTATTTATTATTTAATCAGCCTGCAAAAGCAACAAGCCTAACCGAATTTTGGAGCAAACGCTGGAACATCGCTTTTAGTGAAATGACCTCTATAGCTATATTTAGACCGCTAAAAAACAAAATCGGGAGCGCGGCAGCCTTAATGTTAGCCTTTGCATTTTCGGGCTTATTACATGAGCTGGCGCTTAGCGTCCCGGTAAACTATGGTTATGGGTTGCCGTTGCTCTATTTCATTATTCAGGGTTGCCTGGTATTGATTGAAAAAGTGTTAACCACTCATAAAATAACGTTTTTGCAACATAAAGTGATTGCCAAAGTTTGGACATTCTTTTGGATAGTAGTGCCCATGCCTTTGTTATTTCATCCTCATTTTATTAATGAAATTGTGTGGCCGTTAGCGGGGTTGAAATAGCTATACCCGACAAGGTAGCCTTTACCGTCCACTTGGGCCCTTTATGATAGACCCTGCAAAAAAGTTAAAATAAATTGTACTTTTATTTGCCCATCAGGCTTATCATGAAGAAACTTTTTACCCGCAATCCCTGGTTCATATTCTCTCCTTTTCTTTTGTATTATGGCTACCTCATCGTTAATAATAAATGGCCCCGCTTATATGGCGATGAGATAAGGTATGTTGATTTTGCCAAAAACCTTTTGCATGGTTATTACTCACCGTTCCCGGCACATATAAACCTTTGGAACGGCCCCGGGTACCCTATTATCCTGATGCCATTTGTGGCATTGCATATCCCCGATATTTATACCACTTTAATGAATGCTTTGTATGAATACCTGGCCATCGTGTTTTTATACAAAGCGTTAGGGTTGGTCACCAATAACAAAACAGCCTTGATATCTGCTTTTTTGTTGGCTATTTATCCTAATGCATTATCTATGCTGCCTATTTTATATACCGAGGCGTTTACCACCTTTTTAGTATCGTTATTAGTTTATTTTGTTACCCTGTATTACGTTAAGGGTAACAATAAATACATGATCATCGCGGGCCTTGTATTTGGCTTTCTTACCTTAACAAAAATCATTTTTGGTTATGTCATCATCATTTGCCTGCTTGCCTGCCTGGTATCGCTCCTTTTCAAAAAAAACAGGGCGCATTATTTAAAATCGTTAACCATATTGTTGATAGCCTTTTCGGTTACTGTGCCCTATTTAGCTTATACCTATCACATTACAGGCAAGGTGCTTTACTGGGGTAATTCGGGCGGAATGAGTTTATATTGGATGAGCACGCCTTATGAGCATGAATATGGCGATTGGAAAGTGCCCAATCTTTCAAACAATCAATATCCAACACTTTTTAAATCGGCAGAGGGGGTTGCTATTTTAAAGAAAAACCATTCGGCAGAGCTCAAGGCTATTATTCGTAATGACGAGGTTAAACAGGATGAACTTTTTAAACAAAAAGCCATCAGCAACATCAAAATGCATCCCCTAAAATTTGCCGGAAATTACTGCTATAACTTTTCGAGGATGTTGTTCAACTTCCCCTACTCATATTCCTACCAGGATGGCGCTATATTGGGAAATATATTAATTGGTTCGTTAACTTTATGGGCATCATTAGTTTGTATGGTATTAACAGGACTTAATTGGCGCAAAATAGTTTTCCCTGTAAAGTTTGTTTTGTTAATTGCAGGTGTTTATTTGTTGTTAAGCGGTGCATTAAGCGCATACCCCAGGCAGCTAAATATTATTATACCCGTGTTGCTTTTTTGGGTAGGTTATTTAGTGGCGAATACAAAGTTAAACCTGAAGTTTGGGGATAAGGCAGATCTGAAAAACACGAATCCTTATTAATTATTTCGAATTACACTAATTTTTAAAAGTAGAGACACAAAATATTAATTTATAAAAACCTTAAACTGTATTGAATTATGACCTTTAAAAATGTGATCAGCTGGTTTGAGATACCCGCTACCGACCTTAACCGGGCCCAAAAGTTTTATGAAACAATTTTTGATATAGAAATGATCACCATGGAAACGCCGCAGATAAAAATGCGCCTGTTCCCCACCGAAGACCCTAATACAAGCGTTGGCGGAGCTATTTGCGATAGCGGAGGTTTCCATAAACCATCGGCCGACAGCGGGCCGCTTATATACTTAAATGCAAACCCCGATGTGCAGCAGGTAGTGGATAAAATTGAAGCCGCCGGCGGACAAATACTGGTGCCGACAATGGAAATACCCTATGGTTTTATGGCGGTATTTTTAGATACCGAAGGGAACAGGATTGCGTTGCATTCGGTGCCGAAATGATACGCATTTTTAGATTTGACAACTTTTAAAAAGTTGTCAAATCTTTCGCAACACGGAAAGCGACCTACAGATAGGCTACTAACAACAAGATTTTGAAACCTGTATTGGCGGACAAGGAACGCTCCCATAACTGCAAAACACACAACAATCGCCACTTAAAGGTTTTAAGAGGGCATTACAGTTGGTACACTCATAAAAATACTGACAGGCATCGGCGGGCATAGTTTCTTCTTTACTTGTACCGCAAACCGGGCAGGTAATAGTTGAGTTTAAGGTTACTGTGACGCTCATGAAGTTTACCTGCTGGTTGGCGTTTCAAATTGAAAACGCAATATACAATATCCTATTCTTATAAATCCGAAATCGATCCCGATAACTATCGGGACGAAATTCGAAATTCCTTTCCCTCTTTTCCAACCAAAATCCTATCTTTGCCCATGCAAGAAAAAATCCTCATTCTTGACTTTGGTTCGCAGTTTACGCAATTGATAGCGCGCCGTGTCAGGGAACTCAATATTTACTGTGAGATCCACCCCTTCAACAAGTTTCCCGAAATTGACAGCAGTGTAAAAGGTATTATCCTTTCGGGCAGTCCGTATTCTGTACGGCAGGACGATGCGCCGCGTTTTGATTTCAATAAGTTTCATGGCAAACTACCTATTTTGGGTGTTTGCTACGGTGCACAGTATGTAGCACATTTTCACGGCGGTGAGGTATTACCATCAAGCACACGCGAGTATGGCCGGGCCAATTTGCAATTTATTGATAATAAAAATCTATTATTCAAGCTTATTCCTACAGGTTCGCAGGTGTGGATGTCACATGCTGACACTATTGCCCATATAGGGCCCGGTTTTGAGGTTATTGCCAGTACCGATACCGTAAAAGTTGCCGCTTACCATATCAAAGGCACACAAACCTACGGCATACAGTTTCACCCCGAAGTAACCCATAGTATTGACGGCAAGCAATTGCTGCAAAACTTTTTGGTTGATATTTGCGGCTGCCTGCAAGACTGGACACCCGATTCATTTGTAGAAACCACCATTGCCGCCCTTAAAGAAAAACTGGGCGATGATAAAGTAGTGCTTGGTCTATCCGGCGGTGTTGATTCATCGGTAGCTGCCGTGTTACTGCACCATGCTATCGGCAAAAACCTGCATTGCATATTTGTTGATAACGGCTTGCTGCGTAAAGACGAATACCAATCGGTACTGGACTCGTACCAGCACATGGGCCTTAATATAAAGGGCATTGACGCCAAACAACGTTTTTACGACGCGCTGGCCGGTTTAACCGACCCTGAGAAAAAACGCAAAGCCATTGGCCGTGTGTTTATCGAGGTGTTTGATGATGCCGCGCACGAGGTACAGAATGTAAAATGGCTTGGTCAAGGCACCATCTACCCGGATGTGATCGAGTCGGTTTCTGTGAAGGGGCCATCGGCTACTATTAAATCGCACCATAACGTTGGCGGCCTGCCCGATTTTATGAAATTAAAAGTTGTTGAGCCATTAAATACCTTGTTTAAAGACGAAGTGCGCCGTGTAGGCAAGGCTTTAGGCATTGACCCGAATATTTTAGGCCGCCACCCTTTCCCCGGTCCCGGACTGGCTATCAGGATATTAGGTGAGGTTACCCCACAAAAAGTTGCCATTTTGCAGGAAGCAGATGCGATTTATATCAACAATTTACGTGCTGCCGGTGTTTATGATAAAGTTTGGCAGGCCGGTTCCATATTTTTACCGGTACAGTCGGTAGGTGTTATGGGCGATGAGCGTACGTATGAAAACGTTATTTGCCTGCGCGCGGTTGAGTCGTTAGATGGCATGACCGCCGATTGGTGCCATTTACCTTATGATCTGCTGGCTAAAATCTCCAACGAGATCATTAACAATGTAAAAGGTATTAACCGGGTAGTATATGATATCAGTTCGAAACCACCGGCCACTATTGAGTGGGAATAAGTGGTTAATTTTTGCAGGGATAGCGTTGCTGGCTTACGCGTGTTCGCCCAAATTGCGGCCCGCACCCCGGCCTGAGCCTCCTGCCGAAAAACCTGTAGAACAACCCATACACGAAAAACCGGTTGTAAAACCGCCGCCAAAAGCGGCAGTAATTGCTATGCTGCTGCCATTTGGATTGGATCATTTAAATCCGGGCCAAACTTATAGCGATGTGAGCCTTAAACAAGCCACCCTGTCGCTTGATTATTACCAGGGTTTTAAACTGGCCCTTGATTCATTAACCGCGCAGGGATATAATTATAAGCTGCAGCTTTTTGACTCAAAAGGGACTACAGCCGCGTCGCATGCGCTGGCTAATAACCCGCAGGTAAGGGCATGCGATTTGATCGTAGGCCCTGTTTTCCCGGATGATATCAAAGCTTTTACAGCGGTGTTGGCGGGCGCGCGTAAGCCTATTCTTTCGCCCCTTGCCCCTTCTGAGCCGACGATGTTTAAAAACCAAAACTTAATTACCGCTATCCCACCTTTGGATTGTCATGCCTGGGCGGCAGCGCAATATATTATCGGCAGCATGAAACCTAAAAAAATATTCATACTCAAGTCGGGTTTTACTGAGGACAACGCCTATATCATCCCATTTAAAAAAGCGATAGACAGCCTGGGTAAAAAGCATATTGTGGTAAACCAGTTAACGGTTGTGCGGGGACAATTGGACGCTTTATCGTCACAATTATCATTAACCGGCGACAATGTGTTTGTAATACCTTCAACCAACCAGGCCTTTTTAATGGTTACGCTACGTGCCTTAGATTCACTTGCCGACATTTATCACATTACCCTGTTTGGGCACCCCAGCTGGGAAAAATTTACTTTTTTAAAGGCTGATCTGCTGGAACGTTTAAACACCCATATCACTGTATCTGACAAGGTGGATTATAAGGCGGCGGCTACCCTCAATTTTTTAAAGCTCTACCGCAAAACCTACCATGTTGAACCATCCGAGTATGCCCTAAAAGGCTTTGACGAGGGACTGTATTTTGGCGGTCTATTGGGCGCTGGCAGCGGCGATATAAAAAATTTAGATAAGGCCGATTTTACGGGCTTGCATAATTCTTTCCGTTTTACACATAAACCGGGCCTGGGTTGGGTAAATACGCACGTAAATGTTTACCAATATGCTAACTTTGAATTAAAACCGGTAGAATGAAGGCTATAAACCAGCTTAAAACGTTTCAGCGAATTTTGGATGAGTATCCGGCCGAAACGCCTTTAGGTAAATTTCTTCCCGGTTTCTACCGTCAAAATAAACAAATGGGCTCGACCGACAGGCGCATTGCCAACCGGTTGGTGTATAATTATTTCCGTTTAGGCAAGGCGCTGCCCAACCTGCCTGCCGATGAACGCCTTTTTGTTGCCGAGTTTTTATGCAATACACAGCTTAACTCTTTTCTGCAACATTTTAAGCCAGATTGGGCGGCCTGCATAGGTTTTACTTTGGATGAAAAGATAGGCATCATTAAAACCGCTTATCCCGATTTTAGCTTAAATGATATTTTCCCGTGGATAGCGCAGGTATCCGCAGATATTAACAAAGCGGATTTTTTGCAATCGTTTTTTACCCAGCCCGACCTGTTTATTCATGTACATAACGGGTACGACCATTTGGTAAAAGGCGAGCTTAATAAAGCCGAAATTATATTTAAGGATGAAGGCAACGGCTGCCTCAGTTTACCCAACGGCACCCGTTTAGAAAACATTTTCCCTACCCAGCATTGGTATGAGGTGCAGGATTATTCTTCACAGCAAACGGCCAACTTTTTTAAGCCGCAAAAATGGGATAGCTGGTGGGATGCCTGCGCTGCATCGGGCGGTAAATCGTTATTGCTGCACGAGGATGAGCCCAATATTAAGCTGGTGGTATCTGATATCCGCGAATCTATTTTAGCCAACCTTGATGAACGCTTTCAACAAGCCGGGCTGCGCAAATACCAAAAAAAGGTACTCGACCTTACTCAAAACATCGACCAAACCCTGCACGATTATGAGTTTGACGGCATTATCCTCGACGCGCCATGCAGCGGCAGCGGCACCTGGGGCCGTACGCCCGAAATGATAAGCCAGTTCGATCCGCAAAAACTCGAGTTTTTTCAGCGGCTACAAAAAACTATTGCTGCCAACGTGGTTAAGTTTTTGAAACCGGGCAAGCCTTTAATTTATATCACCTGCTCGGCCTTTAAAGCCGAGAACGAGGAAGTAGTGAATTACCTGGTTAAAGAGTTGGGGTTAAAGCTGGAAGAAAAGAAGGTGCTAAAGGGTTATGAGCATAAGGCGGATACGATGTTTGTGGCGCGACTTAGCCCCCCGGCCCCCTAAAGGGGGAGTTTTTGATTGTCTTCATTTTGTCATTCTGAACAAAGTGAAGAATCTTTTATAATTGGCAGGTCGGCGATATGCATGGCGTAGCAGATCCTTCGCTGGCACTCAGGATGACAAATATTATTAGTGTACCCCGTAATTAAATTCACCTTCTCTATAGAACAACGCCCAACTCATGAAGTTGTGTATTGTAAATATTTCTTGTTTCGGAGTAGGTTTAATAAAAGTAAATTGTTTTCTTGATTTAGTGTATGAAAAGAACTTATTCATTACCGAATCGCCATAAACAAAAATCAAATATCCTCTAAATTCAAAATAACCAAGTTTTTTCTGATGGTTAAAATTTGCATAATCATATACAATTCCCTTGTGAATTATAGCATGAATTCCTTGTACAAAACCTGCGTCATATTTAGTTTTATTTAAGGCCAATAAAATACAAGAACCGTTTTTTAAACCCTTTAAATTTTCAGGTGCGATTACAGATGATATTAAAGAATCTATTTTAGCTGACTCCTTCAGCAGTGGAATACTTTTCATCGTAACCTGAGCCCGGCAAATATTTGACGCGAATACAACAAAAACAAAAACGGCGATATATATTTTCATTATAATACTCCTACTTACTCCCCCTTTAGGGGGCTGGGGGGCTACAAATGCGTATTATTCCTAAACAGCTTGATCGCAATCGCTAATAATATCACCCCAAATGCTTTGCGCAAAATGTTAATGCCGGTTTTGCCGAGCAGTTTTTCCAGCCATTGCACGTTTTTGAGCACCAGGTAAACAAACATGGTATTGATAACGATGCCGATCAAAATATCCTGCGTTTGGTATTGCGATTTGAGGGATAACAGGGTGGTCATGGTGCCCGCGCCGGCAATGAGCGGGAAAGCCAGCGGAACGATAGAAACCGTGGTAGCCATATCATCTTCGGGCTTAAAAAAGTGAACGCCTAATATCATTTCCATCGCTATAATAAATATCACCAACGAACCCGCGATGGCAAATGAGGCAATATCCAGCCCGATAATATCAAGCAGCTTATCGCCCACAAATAAAAATACTACCATGAGCAGTAATACAACAATACTTGCCTTTTCCGATTCGATATGCCCCGCGCGCTGCCGCAACTGGATAATAACGGGTATAGCGCCTAAAATGTCGATGATCGCGAAGAGGATCATGGTTACGGATAGTACTTCTCTGAAAATGATTGGATGCATCGGCTGTGGTGTTAGTTGTAAGTATTGTTAGTCCTAAGTCAAGAGTCAAAAGTCTTTAGTCGATATCAAAAGACTTACGACTCTTGACTAAAAACTCCCGACTTAAGACTTCTACTCCCTGGCTTTGAGCCTAAAACTTAGCAAAAATGCAATTAAAATATAGAATGAAGATAACCAGAATATATAATGTATTGCAAATACCGCTATCAATCCCGCGCTTATTGGCCCTAAAGTTTGCCCAATGGAGCCGTACGACTGGTTAATACCCATCACCTGCCCCTGTTTGGCGGGGTCGTTATGATCGGCAATAAGCGAGTTGAGCATGGGGTTGCGCAGGCCGTTAAACAAGCCGTAAACCAGCATACAGCCCGCGAACGTAAAGAAAGCCGCAGTAAATCCCGAAGCAAACATAGCTACTAAACACAGCGCGGTTGAGAACATTAATATACTCGCTTTTGAAGGAATTACTTTGGTGAACAGTGGCACCGCCAGCTGCATAATAATGCCCGTAACGGCAAACCCGGCATAAAACAGGCCGATGTTGGAAGGGTTAAGTTTTAAAACATCAACCGTAAAGGTTTGAAAACCGATGATCATAGTAAATTGCGCCATGGTGAGCAAAAAGCCTATAAACACCGCTGTACCAATGACGGGCGTTTTTAATACGGTTGCAAACGATGAAAAGCTGAACCGGGTGCTGGCTACTATTTTACCGCGCGGATTGGTTTCTTTCAATAAAAACACGGTGCATAATGTGGCTATCAATGCAATACCCCCGGCAAAATAAAACGGAACCTGAATGCCCCACTTGCTCAGCAACCCGCCTATAGCCGGACCAATGATAAACCCAAACCCAAATGCCGAACCCAGTATGCCAAACTTTTTTGCCCGGTTTTGGGGTGTGGAGGTATCTGATACCATAGCCTGCGCAACAGAAACGTTGCCGCCTGTTATACCATCCAGTATGCGGGCGGCAAATAACATTACTATGCTGCGCGCCTCGGCGAACATGATGAACGATATACAGGTGCCTAACAGGCTTATAGCCAGCAACGGTTTGCGCCCGTATTTATCTGAAAGGGCGCCCAAAACGGGTGTAGCAAAAAACTGCGCTATTGAGAATGAGGCGGTAAGTAAACCTAATGTTTGCTGCGTAATGCCAAATTCTTTGCCGTAAGGATACAGCAATGGCACTATCATCCCAAACCCAACGGAATTGATGATACATACAAAAACTAATATCCAAAGGTTTTTATCTTCTTTCACGGTTTATAGTTGTTAGATCGGGCCGCATAGCGATGGGGTTATAACTGATGCCGTTCAAAAGAAGTG
>Ga0206943_1282_pt1 | contig 10165 bp, 13 predicted proteins | sample Alteio_BWOrgHeat_7_FD_153243 | JGI IMG/M metagenome (GOLD analysis project Ga0206943, IMG submission 153243) | Enriched cells from forest soil in Barre Woods Harvard Forest LTER site, Petersham, Massachusetts, United States -... | ecosystem: Environmental > Terrestrial > Soil > Temperate forest > O... | reverse complement strand
AGCAAATGATATTGGTGTCCTACAAAGTCTAATAGGCAAATAAATTTCTTACCATGAAAACAAAGATAGTTTCCTTATTACTTCTAATGATTGGAGGTCTATTCCCCTTTTTGGCTCAAGCGCAAACAACCACAGGAGTTGACCAACTTCATAATGTCCTTGCAAAAGTTTATGATCAGATGATACCACTGGTTTATAAAATGCTCAATGTTTGCCAAGCAATCGCTGTTTTTGGTTCGACATTCTACATTGGCTTCCGGGTCTGGAAGCATATAGCAAAAGCAGAACCAATTGATTTTTTTCCACTTTTCAGGCACTTCGTCATGACCCTGATGATTGTAAATTACTCGTCCGTCCTAGCGATTATAAATGGCATTTTAAAACCTTCAGTCACCGCTACCGCTGCCCTCGTACAAAACTCCAATGATGCTGTTAATGTCTTGTTGGAGCAAGATGCCAAAATGATCGTAACCGGTGACACGGCCACTGCCATTGCAGTAGCCGGACAACTCGATAAAGGGAGTGGCACCGATTGGGGTAAATATTCTCAACCTACAGGAACCGACTCAAATTCAGGTGGGGGACTTTGGGCAACTATTAGCAGCAGTTTTAAATTTCTAGCCGGAGGTGTATTAAACGGCTTTCGCTATGTCTTCAAATTCCTTTTATCCATCCTGTTAGAGCTTTTGTTTTTCGCTGCTTCACTTTGTATCGATACGGTTCGAACTTTCCATTTGGTGGTACTCGCGATCATGGGACCTTTTGCTCTTGCGTTCAGTTGTTATGACGGGTTTCAGCATTCCCTAACTCATTGGCTATCCCGATATATAAATATTTATCTCTGGCTTCCGGTTGCAAATCTTCTTGGCGCCATCTTAGGTAAAATCCAGGAAAATATGCTGCAAATAGATATTGCCAGAGCTAAAAGCGGCGCAATTTCCCTTTTTTCAGCTACAGACTTTGCTTATCTCATATTCCTACTAATGGGCGTCGTAGCTTATTTCACAGTACCTGGTCTAACTTCTTATATCGTGCACACCCACGGCCCAAATCCTTTATCGGATAAAGTTTCAAAATTAGCCGGTGGCGCTGTTATGGCAGTTGCCGGTGGAGGTGGCGGAGCAGGCATTGCCAGCGCTATGGGCGGAAGCGGGGGAAACAGTGCAAATTCAAGCGGTGCAAGCGGATACGAAGACGGCAAGGGAGGCGCCAAAAACGAGCCCTACCAATACAGTAAAATCGCAGGATAGTACTTTCAAATTTCTCAATTGCATTTATGTTTCAACAATTCAAAAATATTGATACCGCCTTCAGGCATATTCGTCTTTTTTCTATTGTCTTCCTGCTCAGTACCGGTAGTATTTGTATATATACAATCTACCGTTCAACAGCCACTCTCCAGCAGGGACAAAAGAAAATATATGTCATGCTTAACGGTAAGCTCATGGACGCACTTGCCATTGATCGTTCCGATTCTTTGAGCGTTGAAATCCGTGATCATGTCAAAATGTTTCATTATTATTTTTATTCTCTTCAACCCAGCGAAGTTGCTAATAAAAAACACCTTACGGCTGCACTTTATCTAGCGGACAATAGCGCCCGAGAGGAATACGAGAATTTGATGGAAAGTGGTTATTACGCGGGACTTATTTCAGGAAATATCACTCAACAGGTTGATGATTTTGATAGCATCAAAGTCAATGTCAACCAAACTCCCTACTACTTCAAATATTTTGGAAAGCTTCGCCTAACCCGTCCAACGAGCATACTAACACGTTCTTTAATCACCGAAGGATACATACGGGTTCTGGGTTCCGTTGATGATAAAAACCCACATGGATTTATGATAGAACGCTGGAAAGTAGTTGAAAACAGAGATCTCTCAGTCGAAAAACGCTAACTACCATGCCCATTTTTAAAAAAAGACCGCCGAAGCAAACTTTACCACCTGAACCGAACGAATTTAACTCCTTGTGGAAAGACTACAGTCGTAAACATCTAGTCAAACTTGCTACCGGCCTTAGTCGCAGAGAACAGAGAATGACCATGAGCCAAAAGAAAATGGCTTTGATCGCCTTTTTTATTCTGATGGCAGTATTCTGCACGAAAATGCTTTTTAATGCTTTTTATGAGCCGGATACTAAAACCCCCTGGTATTTAAAGGTCCCGATGATCACAAGGCCAAGGACTATCCAGATACCTGATTCCATAATTCAAAAACACAAAAAAACTTTGAATCCTCCCATTGCCGATACATCAAATTCACTTACTAAATAAATTTTCTTATATGGAACTCAATACTAAATTAAAAAGCAAAAAAAACCTCCTGGTCGCCGCAGGTATTTTCTCACTTCCCGTTATTGCCATTGTTGCGCTACTATTAAATATCATGCAACGCTCTGAAGGGGGTAACCCAAAAACAAAAGAGGCAAGCCAGTTCAACACACATCTCCCTTCTCCCAACCTACCCAAAACCGACAAAAACAAACTGGAAATATACATGCAGGCACAAGAAGATAGCCTGCGCCATAAAAGGGAAATGGAAAATGACCCTAATGTAAATCCAAAAACGACAACAAATCCTGTTCAGCCATTCACCAGAACCCCGGCAGATCCAGCTGATACCAATCTCGGCCGATCACTAAAAAATGTGAGAATCAAATCGCTCTATGAGGACGAAAATGAAGCAAAAGTCAACGAGAGGACAAAGAAATTATATTCTATTCTCCAATCCGGGTATCCCGAAGGGAACGCGAAAAAGGAAATTACAAATTCCGATGTTTTGGCATTACAAGACGACCGCACCGCAAAATTGCAACGCCTCATGGCGGAAATTCAGGCAAAGGATACCAGTTCCGATCCTAAAATGATACAAATTAATAATGTCCTGGAAAAAGGCAATACAGTTTTAGACAAACTTATGGCAATTCAACACCCTGAGCGTGTTAGTCAATCAATTAGTTCTTCAAGCGGTACAAACAAAACATATTGGGTGAGCAGTCAACCAGAAACATCCAGAAGTGAAGATTCAAACAATATTGAAACATATGGTCAAAATGGCTTCTATGGTTTGACCGATGATTTTGATAGCACCGAAAATATGTCCACATCAATCGAGGCAGTTATTCACACTACTCAAACCGTTACATCCGGCGCTATTGTCAAACTCCGGCTCCTGCAGGATATTTATCTAGGAACTACCCGTATTCCCGCCAACAGTTTTATTTACGGTCCCTGTTCCGTAAATGGCGAACGAGTGACCATCCAACTCTCAAACGCAATCTGTAATGACAGAATCTACCCAGTTCAACTAAAAGTATTTGACGGGACCGATGGACTGGAAGGCGTATATGTCCCTGGAGCAATTAGCCGGGACGTAGTAAAAGAAAATATGGGTCAGAGTGTAAGTGGGCTAAACCTGACAACCCTGGATCCTTCCATCGGCGCCCAGGCCGCCGCCGCAGGTATTGAAACTGCAAAAAACCTGATGAGTAGAAAAATCCGCCTCGTTAAAGTAACTCTAAAAGCGGGACACGTAGTTATACTTAAGAACCCCGATTCAATGCACTAAATCTTCACCACTTTAATTATTTAATTATGAAACGCCTATTATTATTTATCGTCTTTTGTGAATTATTTTCTTTACATCTCTGTTTTGCTCAAAGACCTGCAAATGATTTGCCCTACTATACCGTCATTCCACATTATAAACTTTCCGTATCCTACAACACAACAACAGTCCTGGTTTTTGCATCTGCCGTAAAACCCATTGACAAGGGCGACAGAACCGTAATCGCGCAAAAACAACCTGGCGTTGATAATGTTCTCAAACTCAAAGCCGCCCGTCGGAATTTTCTGCCAACAAACCTACATGTTTTCACGTCTGACGGAAGACTATATGCCTTTGATTTGACTTATACCGATAGTATTGCATCCACTTTTAACCTATCCCGGCTTATTCCAACTGGCGGTTCAGATAGCAACACTACTGTTCTTTTTACAAATGAACCGCTTAACTCAGAACAGATGAGCCAATACATAAACTCAGTTAAATCATTGCCGATCTCTCACTATACTTCACGCCGTCATTTCAAAATGAAGTTTCAGCTTGAAACAATTGGTATGGCCAGTCATTTGCTTTTTTTCCGTTTTTCAATTACAAATTTATCAAACCTGGATTACAACATTGACTTCATACGGTTGTATGTTAGGGATAAACAAAAAACAAAAAGATCCTCAATTCAGGAACAGGAAATACTCCCGGTATATCAGGATTCAGAAACCTCAGTTCCAGGCAACTCATCTATCATTCACGTAGTAGCTGTTCCTGCATTCACTCTGGCAGATAACAAGCAGCTTGTTGTCGAACTTTTCGAAAAAAATGGTGGCAGATCGGTTACTCTTCATCTAAAGAATAATCAGCTATTTAAGGCTAACAATTTATAACGTAACAGATATGGACGAGCTTTTCAATACTGTAGACGCTAAACAAGTCAACCGCATATCGGATGCCATCCAAATCTTTACAGAACAGGAAGCAAAACATAAGATTGAATATCCAACCGACCAACGCTCTGACCGTCATTCCCTAGAGCTTCGCAAAAATCATTTTGAAAGTATTATCAAACGATATGATAAACAAAAAGGCCTTACTCCCGATGAAAAACAGTCATTAAGATATGCCAGGCACGAACTGCGAAGAACAAATGCAAAACTCCAACCAACCGTTTTTAAGTCGATTTTATATAACCGAATCATTAATAGGCTCATTAATGCTATACTTGGGACACAAAGAAATTTTTCAGCTCATGACGAATTATTTTCAACCAAAGAACAAAATACCTTCCTTGAAAACAATATCCTTAAGCTTCTAAAAAGTTTGAAAAAGCGCGGCTTTCAATTAAATATGGAAGGACCATTAAGAAGAATTATGGTTCATGTTCACGATGAGTTCAGCATGAGGTATCTTGATCCCAAATACCCGGAAGCTGATTGTGTACTGTATTTCAAAAAAATCCCGGGTACAGAAGCATTTTATTTTAAAAAAATTGATGTAGCCTACCACCCGGACCTGGAAAGTATTATTAAAAACGACCCTAAAACTCCCAGGCTAACTTTTAATCCACTTGACAAAGCTAAATTCACTTTTCCTGAGATAGCGAAGATCACTAGTCAACACCCTGTTATGAAAGTAATAGATGGCCGTGAGTACTGGTTTACCGCACGTAATGTTAATTCTCCATCACTACCTAATGCGCCTTTTGATTTGGAAAAGGAACTCACGCGATGGCCAATTGCAGAATTAGATAATCCTAGCCAAAAGGATGCACTCATGAACGGTTTGCAATCAGGCAACCATCGAGATATATCATTTAAAATAAATGATGAAAAAATTGAAAAAATGAGGGTTGGTGTCAGGGCAGATATCGGCGGTTTAGTTTTTTATAATAAATCCGGGCAAGTTATTGATGCCTATAGCCGTTTGGAAAAAAATCCAAACTTGGAGAGATGGGCCAAAAAATTTGATAATAATCTACAACAGGGACAAGAAAAAACCAAACGCCAAAGAACGAGAATTAGCTAATAGTCAGACATAAAGCTTATTAACTCAAATTTTCTTACCTATGCATTCTGACTACAATACCCTGGCACACCACGAAGAATTACTCGCCGACAAAGGTTATCTCTCAGAAGAATTTAAAGCAGGGCACAAGGTTGGTTATTGGGTTCATGAATTAAAAGAACGATTTGCTTTGTCCGAATTTAACGCAATAGGCGAGAGTAAAATAGACTATTTCTCAATCGAAGCCACCGCGGCATTTAATGCACGCCTCGACCTGGTTCAATTCAGATTCTTTTACGAATACGATCCTGAAAACCAATCATTATCTCTGAATAGTATCCAGGCAAAACTCGGAAATATTCATAAGTCTTTTATTGTAACAGAAAGCAACCCGCTTCCGGATGCCAGTGAAGTCTATTCAACTCTGATCAAAAAAGCATCGCAAAATAAAACATATGATAGATTTTATAGGATGGAAAGAGCCATTAAACGAAGAGGACAGTCTTTCTAAAAAATCTAAAAAATTTTTTAATTGGATTAACACGAACCTCCTTTTCTCCTTCATCTATCCTTCTCCAGAGTTCTTTGCACATCCGTTCATGATTCAACTCATCAACCAGGTTCAAAACACTTGCCACCGGTTCCGGGGCAATATAGTTATCAAGGAATTCCTTATTACCCATTTCCTCGTTTATCCAAAACTCCAGTTCAAACAATTCTATCTCACTTATGATCTTACATCTCAGTTTCAATACTAATTCAGTGAGTCTTGACATTCTTTCCATAGATTTTTTATTTAATATGAACGAAAAATTGATCAACGGATTTTTCCTATATAGTATATCACCGTTATTACGAAAAGGCCTATAAAAAAACATATCTATTTTAAATAAAGACATGCGAGAAGAGACAATTTGCCCGAAATTCAAATTCGGGACGCACTGCGACCCGGATTTATTTAATTGAATGCACCTTCCTAATTACCAGATTATCATGCAATTAGATAAACTTTTTCTAAAAGAAATCAAAAGTATTTGGGAGGGCGCCCGGTCAAGGGCATACTCCCTGGTTAACCGGGAGATGGTCCTTGGCTATTGGGAAATTGGGCGGAGGATTTTTCAGGAAGAGCAAAAAAGCTCCAAAAGGGCCGAGTACGGCAAATACCTGCTCCGGGAGCTGTCCAGTGTCCTGACTAGAGAACTGGACAAATCTTTAGATGAAAGGGAACTGCGGCGTATGCGCCAGTTTTACCACTATTTTCCAATGAAGGACTCACTACGCCCCGAATTGACATGGACCCATTACAGGCTCCTATTGCGCGTTGAAGATATGTCTGCCAGGTCCTACTATCTAAACGAAGCCGCGGATCACTCCTGGGGCACCCGTCATCTTGAATGAAACATCCAATCCCGGTACTATGAACGGTTATTAATTAACCATCCGGGTAGTCCCCGCTTGAATCCAGATCCAGGTCAAAAACAAATTATTCCCGAAGACCTGGTAAAAGACCCTTATATACTTGAATTTTTAGGTTTGGGTGTGCCAGAAAGCTATTCTGAAAACGATCTGGAAAAAGCCATTGTAAATAAGTTGCAACATTTCTTGCTCGAACTGGGAAAGGGTTTTGCATTCGTGGGCCGCCAGTATTCCATTAAAACCGACACCAAATTATTTTATATTGATCTGGTCTTCTATAATTATTTTCTTAAATGCTTTGTACTGGTAGATCTCAAAATTTCAGAACTTACCCACCAGGATATCGGTCAGATGGATATGTACGTGCGCATGTTTGAAAGTCTAAAAAAAATACCGGGGGACAATCCAACCATCGGAATAATTCTATGTTCTGAAAAAGATTCAACTATTGTAAAATATAGTGTGCTGGAAGAAAATCAACATTTATTCGCATCGAGGTACCGACTGATCCTTCCCACAGAAGCAGAATTATCTGTAGAAATTGAAAAGGAAAAACAGTCATTCTTTCTAACTACGGAAAATTCCCAAATAAATCTGTAGTTCGATCACAGTAATCATTAAATTTCACATAATCTAATAATAAAAAATCACTAATTTAGTAAACATCTTAAACTGGTATTACCATGGAAAAATTTCCATTAATTTCAGAACTAGACGATCTACAAAAGGGTCACATGCTTCATTTGCTTGATTCCAAAACATTTTGTGGATTTTTCAATGCTGGAAGAATAATGCGAGGTGAAATGGAAGAATATAATAATAAGCCGATCAACAATATTTTTGAATCATTTAATCTTACATCTGATCGTGCAATTTACCTGTCAAAAAAAGTATTGGAATATTCTCGATTGCAAATGGCATCTCAACTTTTGAAAAAGATGAACAATTCTGAAAACAGAAACTCCAAAAAATTGGGGTTATAAGGCCATACTATTCACATGCAATATCAAAATCTACATTATTGGGACGTCACACCACTGATCTAATCCAGGGACAATTGTCCTTAAAGGAGTATTAAATCTCTGAGATTGAAATGATGAAGTTTGTTGACCACCAGGTTTGAATAACGTGGTAAAATAAAATAAAAAAAGTTTGTACAGGCGTAGTTAAAATGGCTTCAAAGACGTGATTATAGAGATACTTTACCTGAATCCATCTTTTTTACATTATTTATGATAAAATACTCTCGAACCATTCATGATTTGATACAAAAATATTTTTCGCAAGAGACTTTGAGTACAAAAGAAAAGCTACTATTAGAAGCTTGGGTCGCTGATTCCACGCACAATGCAATGGTAATTAAAAATTTAGGAGATAAATCCTGGGTGTCGGAAAATCTTTTCAACCTGCAAAACACCAACACCGAAAAAATTTGGCCCAATCTTGAACTCCTGATTCAGGAATAAAAAATTAGATAAGCCATAATAAAAAAACAGGGATGAGATAAATGGCTGCTGTACCCTGCAGCTCATAACCCCTCTATTGGATATGCTTCTCTTCTTTTTGTTGAATACGTAATAACTGTTATTCACAATCTGATTGAAGAAAAATGTTTACCCTTCTATCGATAGATTTCTTAAAAACCAACATTACTTCTTATAAACATACCCCGCTAGGGTAATAAGTTCGAATCCCTCGCTCTTAGTCGAGGCAATCGCGGCCCTTTCGCCGTCTCTCGTTGGCAAGCCAAGTACAAATCCAAAAGATTCGCTTGCACCCGTTTTTGCAAGAAAATTGCTTAATTGTACCTCCGAAAATCGCAAGCCATCAAACCGGACATCAAGATCGATCAATATATCCCAAATCCTGAGATTAACCCTTTCGCTGCTGACGGGTTTTATCTCTAACAGCGGGCGCATTTTTGCCATTGCCATTAATCTGTTATACGCCTCGTCCGCTTCGGCGCTGAAAATATGATTATAGTCGCCATAAACCAACACAACAACGGAAGGCTCCTTATCGCTTTCCCCTGGGACAAACTGGACTTCCTTTGCTTGTTTGAAGGAATCCCCAATCTCAAACAACCCCAGCCTCATGACATTGGGCTCATAAATACAGGTTCGGCCCTTTGTGGACTTTCCGGTCCAGATTCCTGTAGTGATGAACCGGATTTGCTTATTCTTAAGTTTCTCCAATGGTGGGTAGTCCACCTCACTTCTCCTTGTATCAAACTTAAATGCTACATCTGAGTCGATGAAGTGAAACTCCAGGGAATAATTCCCCGTTTTTACGTCAATTGAGATGCCCAAATTGAAGGCGTTATTTCGCAAAATCCCCATCAGCTTGGCTGCTGTCTCCTTGTCTTTGCACATAAGGATAAGCCCATTTTTTCCATTCGGCATGGTTTGGATAGAAAAGTCGTAACACTGCGCTTCCGCTAACTCCTTTTCAGCAAGGGTATTTTTTGCCATAACTTCCTGTTTTTTGCTAATTTCCCCCGGAATTCCCAATTTAACATTATCATCCGTGACAAAAAATTCGAATGTTCCGGTGCACCACTTTTTAATGATATATCGTTGATAATCAACAAACATGAGTCTGCATAAGCTCCATATTTTCGCCAAAAACCGGGACGCGATCGCGGCGCAAAAGGGCTACACGTTTCAGCAACTAAAGACCCTGGAAGACTGGATTGAAAACCGGATCGCCGGAGCCGATGAAGAAATATACTGCGACTACGAAGATGATATTCTTAGCAGGGATATATCCCAGAGCCGTACAAAATTTAAGCAGATCAAACTATACAATACTGATTTTTCCTTTTCATCAGAAGGCTTAAGAACCGCCGTTGCCCATTTTTTTTCAATGTACGTGAAGGGTGAATACAGCTTCGATCAAATTGAGTTCTTTTTTGAGACTAATGCCTCCATTGCCGATAAAACCGTACGGGGTAATGACGCTGAGTTATTACGAGAGTGGTTTCAAAACCAGGATAATATCGGACCTGATCTATTGAATCGCACCCGAGTTCGGATTAAGAAAATTCTTGATGAATACCTCGCTGAACAAGTAGCATCCTTAAGCCGTGACGTTAGTTTGAAAAGCGACCTTCAGATCGCTCAAAATGTCTATAACAAACTCCAGGACGAAAACTTCGATGCTTTTATTCGATGCATCAAATGGCAG
>Ga0206943_1281_pt1 | contig 10250 bp, 11 predicted proteins | sample Alteio_BWOrgHeat_7_FD_153243 | JGI IMG/M metagenome (GOLD analysis project Ga0206943, IMG submission 153243) | Enriched cells from forest soil in Barre Woods Harvard Forest LTER site, Petersham, Massachusetts, United States -... | ecosystem: Environmental > Terrestrial > Soil > Temperate forest > O... | reverse complement strand
ACTGGAAATTAATGCCCTAAACGGCGAACCGGGTGTGTATTCGGCGCGCTACGCGGGCATACATGGCAATCATGCCGCCAACAACCAAAAAGTGCTGGATAACTTAAAAGACGCAACCAACCGCAGGGCACGTTTCCGTACCGTGATCTCTTTAATATGGGATGGTATCGAACATTTTTTTGAAGGCACGGTTGAAGGCTCCATCCGCCCCGCGCTAAGCGGTGCCGCCGGTTTTGGTTACGACCCGATATTTCAACCCGACGGCTATACCCAAACCTTCGCCGAAATGACCGTGGCCGAAAAAAATAGCATCAGTCACCGGGCGAAGGCGGTAGAAAAGATGGTGGCATTTTTGATGGAACTTAAAACCTAAACAGCCCTTAAAAAAAGATCGGTAATTAATTATTGGTATTGTATATTGGGAAATTAGGCTGTACATTTAACTATCCTATTAGTTGTCATTATGAAAACGTTCAACCTGTTTTTAGCGGTTTTAATTCCTTTGATCTCTTCTATAGCTAATGCACAAAAACTCCCCAACAAACAGGAGGTTAGTTTGCGTGCACCGGCTGATATAAAAATTGATGGCAATGCTATTGAATGGAACAATCAGTTTCAAGCATATAACCGTGCAACTGAAATTTTTTATACGATAGCCAACGATAATGATAACCTCTATTTAGTTATCCATGCAATCAAATCGCGCATTATTGAAAAAATGATGGAAGGCGGGGTTAGCTTTACTATAAGCGGGCCGAATAAAAAAAAAGCAATGGTATTATTTCCCTTATTAAGTATGAATAAAGCCAGGAGCATACTGGCAAGTGCCGGTAAAAGGCTTTCTGAAAACATGAGTGTGCTTAATAAACAAAATCAACCCGAATTATTGGAAAAAAAGACCATTTCGCAAGCCAACCAGGATTTAGTGGAAAGCTTAAAGGAAATAAAATTAGACGGAATAAATATTGTTACAGATACGGTCCCCAACGTTAATTCCGAAACTCCGTATTACCGGTTTTTACCCATGCGCGATCATCATTATAAAATAATTGGCATTAATAACGCCGATAATATTAAGGCCATGCTACAATTTGATGCAGAAGGTAATTGTACCTATGAACTGGCTATACCCATTAAGTATATAGGTATAATGGCTAACGATAATCAAAAAATCAAGTATAATATTACGATCAATGGGCGCGGCGCGGACAGGAGGCCCAATGCCATTATAAGATGGACATTCACAAGTCCCAGGGTTATGCTTGACGAAGACTTAGAAGCTGCGACAGATTTATCGGGAGAATATATTTTAGCAAAAAAACCATAGCGCTAATTTTGCCTGCGAGACTTCTGAAGGTTTTGAAAAATTAAAAGTCTTTTAAAAAGTCAATAGCTGATAAAATAGGAATATTATTGAAAGGATGCAAAATGAGCAAATCCTGATCTCCACTGATTATGTAGGAAGCACCAGCAGTTGCAGCCAGTTCAAGAAATTTATTGTCTTTTGGATCACGACATGCAGTTATCCTCTCATTAGGTTCTACGGCAAGGGCGTTTGAAATAATATTTTCAATAAAAGCCATTCTCGTTTCTAAAGAGATATATTTTTCAAATTTTGATCTCGAAAACACGTTAAAATATTCAGAAGCAGTATCAGCCGATACCAAAAAGGTACCTGTTTGCCTCGCTTTTTTTAATGCTTCTCCGGGAGTAGAATTTTCATTAAATAAAGCGCTCAATAAAGTATTGGTATCAAACACCCAAAACTCATGCCTCATCTTTTAACAGATCATTCATTTGTTCCTGGGTCAAACCATTTGCCTTAGCTTCGGCAGTGGCTTTTTTCATGATCGCAAAAAGTTGCTCGTTAGCCGGTTCTTTACTAAAAAAGTCATTAAGCCACGCGTTGATATAGGTTTCGGCTTTTCTTCTAACCGATGTATCTGCTTTTTCGAAAGCGCGGGCAATATATGGAGGAACTGAAATAGTTATATTTTCCATCAGATATTCATTTAATGTTATTCAAATATACCAAACATTTTAGTCCCAAAAAACTTACAAAGTTTAACCGTAGATGTTTATGTTCGACGTCTCGCTGAGAGGCTTAAGTGGTTTCAAAAACTAAGTCTAACCTTATTGACCCGCTTTCGGTTTTGCAGCCGGTATTTTCTTCAGCGTATCCAGTTTTTTAGCGGTATCCAGTTTAATAATCAACGCACTATCCTTAACCATTTTTAGGCCAGGCGGGGTAGTTGTTACTTTATCGCCCGGCTTTGGCTTGCCTGTGGTTTTTGATTTAACGGGTACGGTTCCTTTTATGGGGCCTTTTGTTGATGCTGGTTTTTTAACAACCGGCGGCTTATAGCTGCCTATGATAGATTCTTTTGATACCGGCCTGTCTTTAGGTTTCCAGATAAATCCTTTTAAAATTTTATCTTCCTCCTTTGCATCCTTAAACGGCAGCGCCCTGATATCGGGTTTGACATAATAGGTTACCCGGTTAAACTCGCCTTTTACAAAATTTGCAAGAAAGCGGCTGCTTAACGAGCGCATCATATCCGTTACTTTATTGGTGGCGCTATCCCGCGTAAAAGCTATCGTTTCGGCATTGCCGGTAACCAGCAGGCTATTTAGTTTGCTGTCTTTAAAAGTACCGTGTATAATTGTGCCGCCCATCTGGTTAAAATGCAACGAATCATTTTTTTCAATATTCACCACAAATGCATTCGGGAACAGGTCCATATTGTCCAGCTTCCGGTTCTTCATTCGCAGGTATATGGTATCGCCGGATAATTGTGAGCCCTGTGTCCATATCATCGGTTTTACATACATCCGTATGGTGGAGTCGGCATAGCTGTAAAACATCGAATCGGACTTAGCCTGCAGATCTGATTTAAATATCTTGGAATGATGGTGCCCGCTGATAATACGTACCCGCGACGTATCTTTCAACCCATGATTGGCAATTACTTCCAACGAGTCGGCCATGATCTTATTGCGGATACTATCCGCAGCCAGTTTTTTTGGGTCGATAGGTTTTACCTGTTTCTTTTTAACCGGCGGCGGCACCGGTTTGGGTTTTGGCTTTCCAAAATACTCTTTATGGTAAAAGCTGGTATCCACAGGCATTTTAGGCGCTTCGATCGTGATAACCTTTGGTGCTTTTGTTAAAATAAGATGCTTAACAATTTTGATAGAGGTATCGCGGTTATTAGCCTCAAACCGGTCGCGCTGTAGCTTTTTAAGCTCTTTCCAGGTTAAAATTTGTGTTTCTAACGTATCGGCTGCCATATACAACGAGTCGCTCTTAATCCGTTTCAACGTATCAGCTTTTAGCTTATGCAGGGTATCGGCCTTATCTTTTACCTTACTGCCGGGCTTTGTTTTATGTGTGGTGTCTGTTTTGCCTTTTAGGTCACCTGCCCCAGTTTTTTTTGCAGGTGGTGTTTTACTTGCCGGCGCATCGGTTTTTACCGTTGATGAAGGCACCGTTGGTTTTTTATTAACCTGCCCCAGGCCCATCCGCTTTATGGTAACCGAATCTGTTTTAGTTTGCACCGGTGGCTTTTTAGCTGCCGAAGCAAGGCCAAGTCGTTTTAAAGTAACCGAATCTGTTTTGGTTTGTGCGGGTGATTTTTTGTTTACCGCATTTTTATCGCCCGGCGCGGTTAGTTTTTGAGCAACCGAATCTGTTTTGGTTGTATCCTTCTCCTCTACTACAAAAATAGCATAAGCATTTTGCGTTACTATAGCGCGGTCATCGTCCTTGTAAAATTCGCCCAGGTCGCCCCTAAGCGTGGTTTTTTGTTCGTTATCATTAAAGGTGATATGTTTAACCGCGCGCCCATAACCTTTTAGGCGGTCGTAAAATAAACTATCGCCTTTTAATGTTTTTGTACCCTGCGAGTATAAATTCTTTTTGCCGAACCGCGCCTGTTCATTAACCGTATTATAGGTGCCGTCTTCGGTGTAAAGCGTGTCTTTATCCTTGGTGCCATAAATATGTGTGGGCCCGTAAAAATAAGATATCCGCGTGCCGCTATTGTAACGCAGGGTATCCGTTTTTATCAATGCATCGGGCGTTTTGCAAACTACATTATACCTAAAATAGGCATCGCGCGAAAAGGAAAAATAATAGCCGTTTATACTGGTAAGGGTGTTGTCTTTATTCACCAGCTTGCCACCCCCTACATAGGTAGCTATCCGCGTAGCGGTGTTATAGGTGAGGTACTCGGTAGTTAAAGTAACATCTTTATCTACCATCTTAACGTGCCCCGTTAAAATAGCCTGTTTGGTATTGCCATCGTAGTTCAACTTGTCCGAAAAAATATTCAGCGTATCGCCCTGGTTTATATTTACATGGCCAAAAGCATCAACCATATTTTTGTCGGTATAGGAGTAAGCGCTATCTGACCGCAGTATGGAATAATCCTGTTGAAATACGCCGTTATGTACCTTAGCAATGGTATTGTTTTTAAGATACTCTAACGTTGTTGACGAGATCAAAGTAATTTTCGACTTTTTTTTACCCGATGCGGCGGTCACTTTCGGCTTTTTTTGGCCCATTACAGCCACCACAATCAGCAAAAACAAGAAACTTAAAACGTATTTATTCACGGTTGCAAAATTAGTTTTTTGTTGGGGTTATTAAATTAATAATTTTGATGATGCTTCCTGTTAAACGTTTTACTGATTTTATAGCCCAAAATACATTGTTTGAACCTGCTCACAAGGTGCTGGCAGCTGTAAGCGGCGGTATGGATTCGGTTTTAATGGTTCATTTATTAAAGGCGGCAGGGTTAAATTTTGGCATAGCCCATTGTAATTTCCAGTTACGCGGCGATGAATCAACCCGCGATGAGGAATTTTGTAAAGATTTGGCCCAACAATTGGAAGTCCCGTTTCATTTGATAAAGTTTGATACACAAAAATACGCCGGCGAAAACAAAATATCTATCCAAATGGCTGCCCGCGATATGCGCTACCAATGGTTTGAACAAATACGGCAACAACACAATTATACAGTTATCGCGCTTGCGCACCACCAAAACGACGCAATTGAAACAATATTGTTAAACCTCACCCGCGGCACCGGCATTGCGGGTTTACATGGCATATTACCAAAAAATGGCGCGCTGGTTCGCCCATTGCTGTTTTTAAAACGCGATGAGATACAAGCCATTATTACTAAAAACAACTACGCGTATGTGGAAGATAGCTCAAACGCATCTGTAAAATATGCCCGTAATAAAATAAGGCACGAGGTTATCCCTAAACTAAAAGAGCTTAACCCGAACCTCGAAAACACTTTTGAAAATAACCTGCAGCACTTTAGGGAACTGGAAGTTTTGCTGGAGTTGAAATTAGACGAGCTAAAAAACAGCCTGCTTATAAAACAGGGAAACGAGTTGCACCTACCATTAGCCGAAGTAAAAAAACTAAACCCTAAACGGTTGCTGCTTTTTAACCTGCTGCAGGAATACGGTTTTAACGAAACTACGGTTGATGATATCATTGCCAGTTTGGATAAACACCCGGGGCGGGTATTTGAAACAGCCGGGTTTAAATTGATCCTGGATCGTGATAAGCTCATCCTTACCCGGAAGGAAACCGATGAGCAGCAAACGGTTTTTATTCAATCAACTGACCATTCCGTGCACTACGGCAATTATAAATTAAATTTATTGCATGATGACAGCGCGCTTATTATTAAAGATAATCCCTTAGCTGTATCGGTTGATACTGCCTTGCTGGTTTACCCGTTAAGCATTCGCCAATGGCAGCAAAGCGATTACTTTTACCCGCTGGGCATGAAAACCCGCAAAAAACTGAGCGATTATTTTATCAACCAAAAAATTCCGTTGCATACCAAAAGTCAAATTCCGTTGTTGTTTAATGGTAACGGCGAACTGATATGGATTGGCGGCTACCGCTTAGATGAACGTTATAAAGTAAATAAAAACACCAAAAAAGTAACTATATTCGAATTGTATAAACCAGCATGAGCGACAAGACCGTTTTTACCGAAAAACAATACCTGGGCCGGGAATTTATTCCGCTTACCATACGTTTGGCTTTGGCTATGTTTTGTTTTGCTGCCGATTTTTTTACGGACGAGCGCGAACGAAGCGGCGATCTGCTGATGGTGGTGGGTTTTGCCATTATCATCATTTCAATTATAATGGGGTTTTTACTGCACTTCCGTACCCGGGTGCAAAACAAAAGTATCCTGCTTGATGGCTTGTGGACCACCCGCCTGGTAAAAATAGACCTGAACAGTATTGTAAAAGTTGAAAAAGGAAAATACAGCCGGTATTTATTTAACAACCCGGTTTATAACCTGCATACTAAGGGCACTATCCGCTTTTTTACCGCAGGTAAGGAGGCAATTCACCTAACCGACAGGGATGGCCTTATTTACGTTATAGGCTCGCAACACGTTAACGAGTTTTACAGGGCCATTGAAGAGGAGATGCAGTAGGCAGTTTGCAGTTGCCGGTTTGCAATAGGCAGTTATCTATTTGCAAACTACAAACCCACCCACTGAAAACCTCTCTTGCTAACTGCCTACTGCAAACTGCAAACTATTTTTTCAATCCAATTTCGCGTAAACGCTCATCTAAATATTCGCCGGCGGTGATATCAGTATATTTTTTTGGATGTTCGGCATCAACGCATGAATCAAGACAAGTAAGATCCATATCAGATACCGGGTGCAAAAAGAACGGAACCGAGTAACGCGAATTTTTCATCAACTCGCGCGGAGGGTTTACCACCCGGTGCGTGGTTGACTTCAATTTGTTATTGGTTAAACGCTGTAGCATATCGCCTACGTTAACCACCAGGTCTTCGCCATGTGCTTTAACCGGGAACCATTCGCCCTCGCGGGTAAGTAATTCCAATCCGTCGGCGCTGGCGCCAATTAACAGGGTTATGAGGTTAATATCCTCGTGCGCACCGGCCCTAACCGCGTCGGCAGGAACAGCGTCGGGGTTTTCGATAGGGAAATAATGCAACGTGCGCAAAATGGAGTTGCCATTATGTACCTTGTTATCAAAGTATTTTTCGGGCAGATTTAAATACACCGCTATGGCGCGTAATAAATGCTGGCCTGCTTCTTCCAGTTTTTTATAAACGTCGAGTGTTACGGTATTAAAAACAGGCAGCTCGGCAACCATAAGGTTATCCGGGTATTCTTCTTTAATAACATCGCCGTCGGTTACGGTTTGGCCAATCTGCCAAAACTCTTTAAGGTCGGGCGTTTTAAATCCTTTAGCTGTTTCTTTGCCCCGGCCGGTATAGCCGCGCTGGCCCGAAAGCTCAGGAATTTCATAATTTGATTTAACGCTATCGGGTAATGCAAACAATGTTTTTACCTGCTGGTAAAGTTCATCAATTAATTGCTTGTTTAATCCATGGTTAGTGATGGTCACAAAGCCGGTTTCATTAAAAGCTTTCCCAATATCCTGCGAAAACTTTTTGCGCTCAACTGCGTCACCATTAATGTAGGTGTTTAAATCAAGGCGTGGAATGTTTACTGTACTCATAAGTTAAAAATAAATGGAAAGTAAATCTATTAAATTAACATGACTTAGTTATATATAGCATACAAAATCAGGCAACAATAATTGCATCTTATTGACAATCAAGCAACATATTTGCATTTATTGGCCATAAAAATACTAAAAATTGCTTTTATTGTTCTTGCCACAAACCCAAATAGGGCATTATTGCATAAGGTAGCTCATTCAAATTTACCTTTTTTGCCCGATTATTTTTTATCCGTGCGGTTAAATTTACTATTTAAAATTCCCACAGCAATATACATTAACGGCGATATAAGGAATTCGAAAAGCGTGCCTATAACATTGCGAATTTGTGCGGAAACTTCGCCAAAGGTCCAATCATAAATACCAATAATAAGCAATAATGCGATGATGATAATGTGTACCAGGTGCCAGATATACATCATCCAATCGGCAGTGTAGCTTTTTAACGTGAATGTGCCTACCCCGTAAATGACCAGTATCGGTATAAATTTTTCAACATGCCTTAACTTGCGGGGGATAGAATCGTAATAATTAACATCAATAAAGTACAGGTTGTATAATGAATAGACAATCACTATTATTATAAAACCTATCCAGTATATTTTATTATTACTCAGTTTTGGCATTTACAAGATTAAGTTTTTTCGAGAATATAAGCCATAGCCCCATAATAAATGCATACACTATAAATGTAAAAACGTAATGATGGGCAAAGTCAGCATTGCCGGGGTAATAAAGTGTAACGTAGGTTATGCCTGCGCACCTCAAAACATTTATAACATGAATTAACAGGATGCCGCCAACTATGAATATCACTTTACGCTGTATAAGTGCGGGCATACATATAATAAAGCCGGCATAAAGCACAAACAGTTCGAGCCCGTTACACGGGTCTTCAATTGAAACAACATTATCGTCACGAAAATAAATATTATCCAATGGCATAGTGGTTAGGCCATAGTCGGTAATAACCTTCCCGTCTTCGCTTTTGTCAGAATAGTTGGTTGAGTGGGTAAATTTATTTAATGTCCAGGCGGCGCCACCGGCAACAGCATGGCTGAGTGGCTTATCAACAACCCTTGAAGGCAAAAGAAAAACCAGGTATAAAATTTTCCAGGCTACTAAAATAATTACCGCACGTAAAATGAATTTTTTTACGGCAACGGGAACTTTATTCCACTTATCGGGGTAAGTGCCGGTGAGCATTAATTTTGCTGAGGAGATGTTTTACTTAGTTTAACTTTTTTGTTAATAGCAACTATACCAATAATAGCACCGGCAACCATTAAAAACATAACCCCGCCGTTAATAGGCAATGGAGAACCGCCGCTATGATGTTTTGCCATTACCGGTGTCGTACCAGACAGTATAAGTGCAAGGACACTAATTGAAAACAGGTATAATGACTTTTTCATGTTTTTGATCTTTAAAAATGCTTAATGTTTTATGAATAATAACAGGCAAACATCGTACCCCGATTTTTAAAGCACCAATATCGTGAATTTTGGGTATAATATACCTATAACGATGAGAAAATATTTTTAGCGGGCATAAAAATCCACAGTATGGGTAATCTTAATGGTGTCACCGTTTTCGGGTTCACCGGGAATTTACCAATAAATGTTGCCCTATGGTCAAAAAAGTGTTCCTTTATTATACCAGATAAATGGGTAATACGACAATTTATTATCTTCATCGTCATATTATTTAAAACAATTATCCCCTTAAACGTTTTATTATTTGTATTGTTGAAATATTATAAATATTAACCTGACCACTTAAATTTAAAATTATGCACTTATTTAATAAAATATGCGGTATTGGTTTATTAGCATTCCTGCTGGTAACCATGGCCCCTGCTAAAAGCAAGGCGCAGGATATTTCCAGCCAGGATTTTTACGATGAATTAGCCCCTTATGGCACCTGGGTTAGCGACCCCAGATATGGGGATGTATGGGTACCTGATGCCGAGGAGGGTTTCAGGCCTTATGCTACACGCGGGCATTGGGTATTAACAGAATACGGAAATACCTGGGTTTCAGACTATCCGTGGGGATGGGCAACCTTTCATTATGGCCGCTGGCATTATGATGATTATTATGGATGGGAATGGATACCGGGCTATGAATGGGCACCTGCCTGGGTTAGCTGGCGCCAGGGTGGCGGCTATTATGGCTGGGCGCCTTTAATGCCGGGCATAACCCTCAGTATAGCATTTGGCGGCGGTTATACTATACCCGACAGGTATTGGGTATGCGCGCCGCAAGCCTACATTAACAGGCCTAATGTTTATAATTATTACGCGTCAAATACACGTGTGATAAACATTATTCATAATACAACAATTATTAATAATACTTATGTAAACGGCAGTAACAGGTACATTGCCGGCCCGCGCGCGGCAGATATTCAACGGGTAACACACCAGCGCCCTGTAGTTTATAATATAGCAAGCTCAAACAGGCCCGGTGCTGTTAATGTACATAACAATGTTGTGAGCATATACCGGCCCGCTGTTAGGAAAGCTCCCGAAGCACACCCGCAGAGGGTTGTTGACGGTGCCGCTTATCGCCAGCAAAACCCTAACCAGGGCATTGCACGCGCCGGACAAGGCGGTGCATCAACTTTTAACCATGCCAATGCTTCAAAACTGGCTACTGTTGCACGCAGCCAGGCACCTGATAACAAGGTGGTACGGGT
>Ga0206943_1280_pt1 | contig 10265 bp, 10 predicted proteins | sample Alteio_BWOrgHeat_7_FD_153243 | JGI IMG/M metagenome (GOLD analysis project Ga0206943, IMG submission 153243) | Enriched cells from forest soil in Barre Woods Harvard Forest LTER site, Petersham, Massachusetts, United States -... | ecosystem: Environmental > Terrestrial > Soil > Temperate forest > O... | reverse complement strand
GATTGAACAAACGAATTCCAAGAGCAAGGTCGTATTGGGACCGCTACCTAGCGACGATCCAAAGCAGCGTCAGCCTGATATAGCTTTAGCGCGGGATGTTCTGAATTGGAAACCAACGATTGAGCTCGCCGAGGGGCTTGACAAAACGATCAAGTACTTTCGATCGACATTAAAACGTGAATAGAGCGACGTTCGTCCTTACTAGATTGACTCTATCCCTCATTTGATGGCAGCCAAGGTTCTCTTGGGTCGACACTTGGGCCCTGAAGTTCATTCTCGTGCGTCAGTGCGTCTCCGTCTTGCCAAGGCGCGATCGGCAATGGGCCGCAGCCTCTGAACCCGAATGTGCTAAGAGAAAACTCTAGACGACTTGCCAAAGTAGGAGTGGTTGATGCGGATTGCAATGATTGGCACGGGCTATGTTGGGCTGGTATCGGGCGCTTGTTTCGCCGATTTCGGACACCAAGTCGTGTGCGTGGACAAGGATGCGAGCAAGATTGCCGCGCTCGCCAGCGGCGAGATTCCAATTTTTGAGCCGGGCCTTCACGATCTAGTGCGATCCAATAGTCGAGAGGGCCGGCTACTATTCACGACCTCGCTTGGCCCCTCCGTCCGGGAAGCTGGCGCCGTCTTCATTGCGGTCGGCACACCTACCCGGCGCGGTGATGGCCATGCTGACCTCTCTTACGTTTATGCCGCGGCCCGCGATATCGCCGACGCCATTACGGGATACACGGTCGTGGTAACGAAGTCGACCGTCCCGGTCGGAACCGGCGACGAAATCGAAGCGATCATCCGTGAGGTTCGCCCTGACGCGGACTTTTCGGTTGTTTCGAATCCAGAATTCCTCCGCGAAGGCGCCGCCATCCGCGATTTCAAGCATCCTGATCGCATCGTTGTCGGCTCCGACGAACCGCAAGCGAGGGAGATGCTGGCCGAGATTTACCGACCGCTCTACCTCAATGCCGCACCAATTCTTTATACGGGACGGCGCACCGCCGAGTTGATCAAGTATGCTGCAAACGCATTCCTCGCAACCAAAATCACCTTCGTCAATGAGATCGCTGATCTTTGCGAGAAGGTCGGTGCCGACGTCCAGGACGTTGCACGGGGCATTGGCCTCGACAAGCGGATCGGATCTAAGTTTCTTCATGCCGGCCCGGGGTATGGGGGATCCTGCTTTCCCAAGGACACGCTGGCACTAATCACGACAGGTCGGGATTATGAAGCGCCGCAGCGGATTGTGGAGGCTGTGGTGGCGGTTAACGACCAGCGCAAGCGCGCTATGGCTCGGAAAGTGTCGGCCGCACTCGGCGGCAACCTGCGGGGGAGCACAATCGCAGTGCTTGGTCTCACCTTCAAGCCGAACACCGACGACATGCGCGATGCGCCATCGATTGCAGTTATCACTGCACTCCAGGACATGGGCGCCAAAGTGCGGGCTTACGATCCGGCAGGGATCGAGCACGCCAAAGCGATGCTTTCCGGGGTCACCTTTTGCGATAGCGCGTACGCGTGCGCGGAGGGCGCTGACGCCCTCGTCATCGTTACCGAATGGGAGCAGTTCCGGGCGCTTGATTTCGATCGGCTGAAGTCCGTCATGGCGAAACGCGTGGTGGTCGACCTCCGCAACATCTATCGGCCCAATGACATGCTTAAGCATGGATTCGACTATCTTGCAGTTGGACGCCCAATCAGTGGTGGCGTTATGGCGTTATCTCGAAACTGGGCTGGAGCCGCGAGGTGCCGTGCTCAAGGTGTGACCAATGAAGATCAAATATCGATAACAGCAGCATATGATACCACTGCAAGATCAGAATGACCTGACGATGTAAGGGAAAGACGTGATGGATTTGACGAGCTCTGGCCTCCGATTGATGTGGGCGATGGCCTCGTTGAGCTTGATGTGCACGGCATCGATCGATTTAAGGGCATAATTCTTGAAGACCTTCTCGCGGATTTCTTCCCAGAGATTTTCCTTTGGATTGAGTTCTGGCGCGTAGGGTGGCAGGAACTGCAACGTAACATTGCGCGGAACCGCAAGGTCGCCGCTGCGATGGTTGGGGGCACCATCGAGGACCAACAGGGATATCCTGCTTGGCAAACCTTCGCGACAAAACATTGAGGAAGCTCGGAAGCACGCCGTGTTATACCACTTCCGGATCAGAATGACCTGACGATGTAAGGGAACGACGTGATGGATTTCGCGAGGTGCGGCCTTCGATTGATGTAGGCGATAGCCTCGTTGAGCTTGGTGTGCACGGCATCGATCGATTTAAGGGCATAATTCTTGAAGACCTTCTCGCGGATTTCGTCCCAGAGATTTTCCTTCGGATTGAGTTCTGGCGCGTAGGGTGGCAGGAACTGCAGCGTAATATTGCGCGGAACCGCGAGGTCGCCGCTGCGATGATTGGGGGCACCATCGAGGACCAACAGGATATCCTGCTTGGCAAACCTTCGCGACAAAACATTGAGGAAGCTCTGAAAGCACGCCGTGTTCGATGTCGGCATGATCAGATAGACGCAGGTTCCGTCCTGCGGACAAACGGCGCCGTAGAGATAGATGTATTCGCGTATGAGTTGCGAGGCGACCTCGGGCCTGATGCCGCGCGGAGCCCAGCACGGCCGTGGCCGGTTCATTCGGCCGAAACGCGCTTCATCGGCGAACATGATCCGCAGCCGTCGACCGCGCCGGGCCGCCGCTCGCCGAGCCCGCTTTACCGCGCATGGAAAGCGGTTTTTTTAAAATCGTTTTGGGCCGCGAGGTCGCGTTTCGGATGGAACGGACGCGGCATCAGCTTGCGCCAGCCATGTCGGGCCAGAAGATTGTAGATCGTGCTGTTGCTGGTTGAGTGTCCGATCGCCTGCTCATAGGCCGCCTTGAGATCGTGGATGTTCAACATCTCACCGGCCCCGGCCGCCGTGCCAAAGTGTGCCAGCAAGGCCTTTTCCCCAGCAAGTGTCATGTTCTCGCGCTGGCGTCCGCCAATCGGCTTCGGTTTGAGCGCCTTGATCCCGCCGCCATCATAGGCCATGTGCGCGCGGTTCACCGTGCTCAACGAAACGCCCATCGCCGCCGCAATTGCCGGCTGCGCCATGCCGCTCTCGCGCAGCAACACCATCTGGATGCGCTCACGTTGTGCCGCCGGCAGTTTCCACCGCAGCGCCGTTTTCAGTTTCCGGATCTGGCTCTTGGTGCATTTGACCATCTGTTCCCCCGAATCAGATGATCACAGAATCATATTGCCATGCCTAACCGGCAGCAGCCGACTACCGCAAAACCCTCCGATTCAATCAGCTATGGAACCGGTATTAGATGTCGGCATGATCAGACAGACGCAGGTTCCGTCCTGGATCAATGCCGAACGGACGGGTTCCACCGTTATCTGGCAACTCGCCGACGTGGCGAAGACGCCGCTCGTGCTAACCCCAGCAGTTCCGCTCGCTCATGGCCGCCGAGGCCGAGAACCGGCGTCTCCGTACGATCGACAGATTAGCGCTTCTCTCGCTCACACAACGACCCTATGTTACACTAATCTTGAGCCGCCGCGCCCTACAAGTCTCAATGGAAACAAATGTGGTTCAAGGCTGCAATTCATCGTAACGGGATACACCCGCGCCGCTGGCTAACCGGGCTGCTCTCCTATTCGCGCTATCTGGGCTATATCAAGCCGCAATTGCTGCGGGCGACCGAAGAAGAGTTCCGCGTTCGTCGCCAACTCCTCGCCATGGCGTGGGAGCCGCGTCAACTCGTCGCACCGGTCGGAAAACGCATCCTCGCACTTTGCCCACATCCTGACGACGAGAGCATCGGCGCGGGCGGTCTGTTGCAAGCACATCGCGACCTTGCGGAGATTCACTTTATATGTCTGTGCAACGGCGCTGCCGGCGGAAGCCTTGAGGGGGGTGATACGAATCCGGACGCATTAGCCGAAGCGCGCCGCGCCGAGTTTCGAAAAACCGCTTCAGCACTGCGAGCCGCCTCAGTTCAACATCTGGATTATCCCGATGGCGATATTCCCTGCTCCGAAAGGGAGGCGGAGAGACTTCGATCGATCGTGAGGAACATCCGACCCGATGTCATATTGCTGCCGTGGTTCCTGGATGGTCATGTTGATCATCGACGCGCGAACGTGCTCTATGCGCGCGCTTGTGGCGACATTGAAGCCACGGTGCTTGCCTATGAAATCTGGTCAATGCTGGAACCGAATGCGGTGTTCGATATTACGAAGCATATGGATGGCAAGCTCTCTCTGATCCGGAATTACCCGAGCCAGTTGCGGACGGTAGATTATCTTGGCTACGCCTCCTGCCTTGCCACCGTGCGCGCCTTCCATGCCGCATTGCAGCCGTCGCGTTCGGGGGCAGCCGAAGCGTTCGTGGCGTTGCCCAACCGTGAATATTGCGATCTGGTTTGCGGACTTTACGGCGAGAAATTACCATGCCCCGCTTCTTGCGATGCGTCGCCGGCGATAAAATGAAAGTCCTCCATGTTCCGTTCTGTTTCGCGCCAGACCCCTCTGGGGGAACAGAAGTGTACGTCGCCAACCTCGCACGCGATCTACACGGATTGGGCGTGGATGCGATGGTAGCCGCCCCCAGTGAGACAAGTCGCACTTACACTATAGATGATTTTCGGGTCCGCCGTTTTGCCATCAATAAAATAACTGAAGTTTGCCAGCTCTATGGACGAGGCGATGAGCTGGCTGCGACGGAGTTTGCGACAATCCTCGACGAAGAGAGGCCAGACGTCGTCCACTTGCACGCTTTTACGGCGGCCGTGTCTTTGCGTGTTGTTGAAGTCACCAAAGCTCGGGGCATCCCTGTGGTCTTCACGTATCACACACCGACCGTAAGCTGTCAGCGCGGCACCTTATTGCTTTGGGGGAAAACGTTTTGCGATGGGAAGCTGGATGTCGGCCGCTGCGCTGGCTGCACACTCAATGGCCTTGGAATGTACCGTCCGGTGGCAGCTCTTGTGGGCCAGTTGTCTCCGGTAGCCGGTCGTTGGGTGCGTAATCGTGGTCTGCAGGGCGGTATATGGACAGCCTTGCGGATGAGCGAATTGATCAGCATGCGTCACGCCGCTTTTCGTGAGATGGCCACCAAGGTGGACCTCATTGTGGCCGTCTGCAATTGGGTTAAAAACGTGCTTCTACTCAACGACATTCCCGCAGCAAAAGTCTCCATTTCAAGACACGGGATCAACTGGGCCACAGATACAATCGCGCCCGTCCCCTCTTCGGCCCATCGGCTGCGCGATGAAGTGCGGCTCGCGTTCCTGGGCCGGCTCGATCCTACCAAAGGTCTGCACGTTCTCATCAAGGCATTCCGGACGGCACCCTCGAATCTCAGTCTTGACGTCTATGGTGTTGTGCAAAGTTCCGCCAATGCCGCCTATCAGAAGGAAATGCTCAATCTTGCCAGCGGGAATCCGCGCATCTCATTCCATAAACCCATCGGGTCGCGGGAAGTCGTATCCCATTTGCGTCAGTTCGACTTTCTCACCGTCCCCTCACAATGGCTGGAGACCGGTCCGATGGTGGTGTTGGAAGCCTTTGCAGCCGGGATTCCGGTGATCGGTTGGAAGCTCGGTGGCATGGCTGAAATCGTGCGAGACGGGATCGACGGCCTGCTGATTGAACCCGACGCCACCGATGGATGGTCGGAGACTCTGCGGCGCGTGGCGGATGATGCCAAGCTACGGGCGCAACTCAAGGCTGGGGTCCGGCCTCCACGAACCAGCCGGGAGGTCGCCCGTGAAATGTTGACGCTGTACGAATCGCTTCTTCGATCACCGTCCCCACGCCAAACCGTTCACGACGCCTAACCCACGGCCTGCTCCGTCGTCGAAGCGAAACGCAGCCGGCCGATTGCTCGGTTGCCCGGGCAGGCGACGATACGACTGGTCCCGGCGACCGAGGTCTCCCGCGCCCGCAAGCCGCTGCGCGGCAGGCCGAGATTGCCCTCGAGTTCGGCGCCGTCGTCAACCGGCACAAGATGGCCAAGCACTTCGAGTTCGCCATCGCAGAGACGAGCTTCGCGTTCCATCGCAACGCGTCAAACGGGTTCTCGACGATGCCGCGACGGTCGGCGCCAACAAGTCGCTCTCAAAGATCGAGCGATCGAGTGGGCGTTCCGTTCATTGAAGACGGTCGACATCCACTTGCGACCGATCTTCCACTGGACCGCGCCGTGGGTGTTTGCGCGCCCACGTCCTCCTTTGCATGCTCGCCTACCATGTCGAGCATCACATGCGCGCCAACCTCGCCCCGATGCTCTACGACGACACCGATCACGAAGCGCGCCGCAGACAAGGCCGAGCGCTCCCAAGCCGCCTTTCGCAAGCAAACGACCGGACGCACCGACGACGGTCTGCGGGGGCACAGCAAACCCTCCTCGCCGATCTCGACCTATTGCCGTATCCACACCACCACAGCGCTCAACCAGAAATACCTCTTCACCCTTCACACCAGGCCGACAGCGACCCAGCAACGCGCCTAAGGAGTCGTCCCGTTAGAGCTGACGCGGATCGGGTTGGAGGCTCAGCATCCGGTGAACAAACGCCTCCAGCTTGAAGTCCGCATCTCCCATATCGAGAAGCATCTCGGCATCGACAAAAAAAATCGCGGCATAGCCCCGAGTGCTGGTTCGTACTGATCCCGGTGCCTCTTTTGAATCAGGGAATGGTCCGTTTTGCGTTTTGCTGTGGATGATTGGAGTTTAGCAGTTGGCAGGTCGCCATTCATCGGCTGAAGTGGGCCCCGACCTCACCCTACGCGGCGAACGAATGGGGAGGATCAGGGCCCTGCTCTTCCCAAGAGGAGGAAGAGCAGGGCCACGCTATCGCGATCTGCAACTTGCGCACATTAAAGCTTCGCTAACCATTAATGACAGGCCGATTGCCCGAGCCGCCGATGTTCGTGCCGGTCGACCGCGGCGGGGGAGCACCCGGCGCGGCGAATTTGGTTGGGAAGCATGCTGGATCGATTGTGATTGAGATCGCGGGGGCGGTGGTACTGAGGTGGTCCCGCTTGTTCGGACAGTTTTTCCGCTTCGATGAGTGGAACATCTGCCGAGGTTAGGCTGCCGAGCGGATCGGCAGGATGCACTGTGGGCCGAAGTATGCCCGATCGGGCGTCATGCCGTCGAGGCTCGAGTGCGGCCGCCGGCGATTGTAGAGATCGAGATACCGTCCGATCCCGTCCCTCGCGTCCGACACGCCGTCGTAGGCGTGCAGATAGACCTCCTCGTATTTCACGCTGCGCCAGAGCCGCTCGACGAAGACGTTGTCCCGCCAAGCTCCTTTGCCATCCATGCTGATCTTGATTTCATTGTTGAGCAGAACATCCGCAAACGCCCTTCCTGTGAACTGTGAGCCTTGATCCGTGTTGAAGATTTCCGGCTTGCCGTGCTTGGCCAGCGCCTCCTCCAATGTCTCTACACAGAACGATGCTTCCATCGTGATCGATACGCGCCATGATAGAACCCGCCGCGAGAACCAGTCCAGCGCGACGGCGAGATACACGAAGCCGCGTGCCATCGGGATATATGTGATGTCCATCGCCCACACTTGGTTCGGCCGCGTGACCTCCACTCCACGCAGCAGATACGGGTAGATCTTGTGTCCGGGCTCCGGCTTCGTCGTGCGCGGACGGCGATAGAGCGCCTCTATCCCCATCCGATTCATCAGCGTCTTCACGTGACGACGGCCAACCTTGCTCCCATCGGCAGCCAACAGGCGGCGCAACATCCGCGCCCCCGCGAAGGGGAACTCCGTGTGCAGCCTGTCAATCTGATTCATGAGGGCGAGGTCGGACGCCGACACCGGGCGCGGCAGGTAATAAACCGTGGCTGCGTGCGATCCGACGGCTTCGGCTTGCTTGGTGACGCTCAACTCGCGATCACGGTCAATCATCGCCTTGCGGTCAGCAATCCCGCCTTGCTGAGCGCTCCCTCTAAAAAATCGTTCTCCATTACGTCGGGTGCAGCACTACCGCGGATCAGCGTCCGCACGCTGATCCCATTGGTGCAACATTTGGGCGCGAATCTGGCTCTCCTCGCCGAGGAGGTGATTCGCGATGGCAGCTCAAGCCCTTCCGCGTCGCGTTGCGTCTCCACCAGTGTCGATACCCGCCGGCGTTTCCCGCCAACTCCCGATGGCGCCTCCGCGCCTCTGGCCGAACCTCTCCGCAGAGACACAAACGCAGATCGCCCGAACACTTGCGGAACTGATGAGGCGAATACAGCCGCCCCGCGGCGGGCGCGGAAGGGAGATCGGTCGTGCTGATCGCCCCGATCACCGCTGACGAGCGGCTCACAACGACGCATCGCGCCAAATTGGCGTATGTGTACGTCCGGCAGTCGTCACTGAACCAGGTTCGGCAGCATCAGGAGAGTACTGAGCTGCAATACCGCCTCGTCGATCGCGCCGTTGGCTTGGGATGGCCCCATGAGCGTGTGCAAGTCATCGACGAGGATCTCGGCAAATCGGGCGCGGGCAGCGTCGATCGTCATGGCTTCCAGAAGCTGATCGCCGAAATCGGTCTTGGCAATGCCGGGCTCGTGGTCAGCCTCGATGCCTCACGTCTCGCCCGCAACAATCGCGACTGGCATCAGCTTCTTGAACTCTGCTCGGTGTTCGGAGTTCTCATCGCGGATGGAGAACGGCTCTACGATCCGCACGCCTATCACGATCGCCTGCTGCTCGGCTTGTCAGGCATCATGAGCGAGGCAGAGCTTCACCAGATCCGGATGCGCCTTCATCAGGGTGAGCGCCAGAAGGCGGCACGGGGTGAATTGCGCTTGCCGCTGCCCGCGGGGCTCGCACATGACCGCGCAGGGATGATCATCCTCAATCCCGATGAAGAAGTGCAGGCACGTCTGCTCCTCGTCTTTGCCAAGTTCCGGGAACTACAAAGCGCACGCGGTGTCATGCGCTTCCTGCGCACGAGTGGATTGCCGTTGCCGGTCCGACCGATCCTCGGGCCGTCGCCGCACGATGTTGTCTGGCGGGAAGCCGATAGTCCGCGGGTTCGCAATATTCTTCAGAATCCGGCCTATGCTGGGGCGTATGTCTACGGCCGTCGGCAAAAGGATCCGAGCCGATGCCGAACCGGATCGGGTCGGGGAACCGTCAAGGTGGCAGTCGGAGATTGGGCGGTTTGCCTGCAAGCCGCCCACCCTGGTTATATTAGCTGGGAGGAGTTCATGGCCAACCAGCGGCGATTGGCAGACAACGTCAACCACTATGAGGCGGGACATACCGGGGCGCCGCGCAGAGGCGCGGCGCTGCTGCAAGGCATCGCAATTTGCGGCCGCTGCGGCCGCCGGATGAGTTTGCGCTACACCGGGCCCAATGGCGACTATCCAGTCTATTGTTGTCGGGTCGATCGCGACCAGCGAGCCGGCGCGCTATGTCAGGAAGTTCGGGCATTGCCGGTCGACACGCTCGTCGAGCGCGTTCTTCTCGATGCCCTTGCTCCGGATCAGATTGCGATCGCAATCGCAGCGATGGGGCAGTTAGAGGAAGAGAGTCGGCAACTTGACCGGCAGTGGACCCTGCGACGAGAACGAGCCCGTTACGAGGCCGAGCGAGCCCGCCGCCAATATGACACCGTCGAGCCCGAAAACCGGCTTGTGGCACGGTCGCTTGAACGAACCTGGGAGGACAAGCTGCGTGCCGTCGAGGCAATCGAACAGGAATATGCACGCTGGCATTCGGAAGAACCAGTTGTCATCGGCGAGGCAGAACGTGCGGCGCTGTTGAGGCTCGGCGAGAACCTACCGCAGATTTGGCGCGCCAACACGACGTCAGCGGCCGACCGAAAGCGTATTCTACGTTTTATCGTGCATGAGGTTACCCTCGATCAAAAGCGGGACCGAGGCCAAGTCTGGCTCAAGATAGCGTGGAAAACCGGTGCCATCAGCGAGCATCGCTTGCAGCGACGTGTTCATACATATCGGGACTACATCGATCTCGATCGGTTGCGGCAACGGATTACGGAGCTCAATGCTGCCCGCAAGATGGACAAGGAGATCGCCACGATCCTCAACCGGGAAGGTTTTGTGGCCGCTCGCGGCTGCAAATTCAAAGGTGAGAACGTCTGGTTGCTACGCAAACGCTGGAATATACCCACGGTCAAAATTAACGGCTTTGGCTCGAATCCCGCGCGCTGGCCCGATGGCAGCCTCTCGATCCAGGGTGCGGCAGTGGCACTCGGCATCACAACTCAAACGGTTTTTGATTATCTTGCCCGCGGACT
>Ga0206943_1278_pt1 | contig 10380 bp, 9 predicted proteins | sample Alteio_BWOrgHeat_7_FD_153243 | JGI IMG/M metagenome (GOLD analysis project Ga0206943, IMG submission 153243) | Enriched cells from forest soil in Barre Woods Harvard Forest LTER site, Petersham, Massachusetts, United States -... | ecosystem: Environmental > Terrestrial > Soil > Temperate forest > O... | reverse complement strand
CTCAGTATAAAAGGAGTGACAAGAAGAATAAAGCTCGATGTCGAATTCAATGGCATTGAAAAAGATCCATGGGGTAGTAAAAGAGCAGGGTTTGAAATAACCGGTAAAATCAGCCGGAACGACTTCGGGCTTACCTGGAATGCTGTGTTAGAGTCCGGTGGTGTCATGGTTGGCGATGAGGTAGCCATCAAATGTGAAATTCAATTGATCCAACAACCAGAGTATAAAATATAAGTGCAGGATATCGCAGCACGAAGCGGGCAAAAGCAGCTGACAGTATCAATGAAAATGAATTCTTTGATCGCTCTGGTAACAGATCATAAAATGTGTAATCATAAAATATAAATAAATGAAAGCGACATCAGGTTCAAATTCAAAAAATGAAAAGGTAATTCGTGAACTTTACCATACTGCTGAAGTAAAGGATACAAAGGCGTTCGTTTCGTTATTTACAAATGACGGATACTTCTGGGATGTTTCCGCCGGAGTAAAATACTATGGAAACGATATTGGTAAAACCGTAGATATCTATGCCGAGGCATTTCCGGATATGCATCGTGAGCTATTGGATATTTATGTAAAAGATGATGAAAATGTAGTCATTGTAGAACTCACGTTGAATGGCACTCATAAAGGGCCACTTGCCTTACCGGCCGGAGTCATCCCGGCGAGCAATAAAGTGATCAATGCACCCTGTTGTGATGTGTTCCATTTGAAAAATGGGAAAGTAAAAAAATTCCATTGTTATACTGCGGCAACTATTTTATTAGGCCAGATAGGTGCTTTGGAAAACCTTAGCGCAGCTATTAAAAAAGAATCACTGAAAGCCACTACAGCTGCCTCCTGAGTGAAACTGGCGAAGAACGACGGCTACCGGTTCGGTTTGGCAAAACCCGGCAGGAGTCGCTCTCTGTCTTAGCTTCTTTAAAAGCATTAAATAAAAATAATATGGAAAAAGAATTCGCAAAACAAAATATCACTAACCCTATCCGGATCGGTTACAGCCTTTCGCTTTCCGGCCCTCTCGCGGAAAACTCAAAAGCGGCAAGGCTGGCACACCGGATATGGGAAGAAGATATTAATAACAAGGGTGGCCTGCTGGGGCGGAAAGTACAACTTATCTGTCAGGATGATCACGGCGACGCTTCGCGGGTAGTGGACATTTACAAACAATTTCTTGATGAGGGGAATGCAGATTTGGTTATTGGCGGATATGGCACCAGTACAATTGCCGCTTCCATGCCGCTGGTCATGGAACACAAACGATTCCTTATAGGTCTTATGGGATTAGGTGTAAACCTGAACCTGCGCTATCCAAACTACTTTGCGATGATACCAACAGGACCAAAGCCAAACTCAACCCTGACGGAAGGTTTTTTTGCCCTTGCAGCTTCGCAGAATCCAAAACCGCAAACTGTTGCAATACTATCCGCAGATGCTGAATTTTCAAAAAATCCCGTCACAGGGGCAAGGGAGAACGCAGCGAAATATGGGATGAGCATTATTCACGAACAAAAATATCCGCTCACAACCGAGAATTTCAATTCATTCATTGACAACGTAAAAACCAGCAATGCGGACATTCTGTTCCTTTGTTCTTATTTAAAGGATTCAATAGGTCTCGTTCGTGCTGTGCACGCAAGCGAATATCGGCCGAAAATGGTTGGAGGCGCGATGATAGGCCCTCAGAGTGCATCAGTTAAGACCGAACTCGGCCCGCTGCTGAATGGCATTGTCAACTATGAATACTGGGTGCCTGTTCCAAAAATGAAATTTCGGGGAGTATCTGAAATGCTGGCTAAGTATCAGGCACGGGCAATAGCTGAAAATGTAGATGCTCTTGGATATTATATGGCGCCTTTGGCATATTCACAGTTGCAGGTCCTTGAACAGGCAGTTAGCGCGACCGGAAGCTTACATGACGAAATGCTTTCGGAATATTGCCGCACAAATGTTTTTGAAACGGTAAGCGGCAGGGTGCGTTTTGGTGAAGGCGGAGAGTGGGCAGAACCTCGTATTGTGCAAGTGCAGTTCCAGAATATCAAAAACAGTCAGGTTGATACCTTTCGTGACAGTCGCGTGCAGGTTGTTGTTTCACCTCCTGAATATGCCTCCGGAACTTTTATTTATCCTTATGATCCTAAAAAATTAGCGTCCCCTTCACCACTTATTGTTGCTTTTAACTGAGATATTTTGTGTCCGCATTGTAAATCAATTTTTACTTTTATGTTTTATAATTTGGCAAAAACGGATTAAAATACCCCGCGTGTATACCCTTAAATACCTTGGCTCATTATTGCTGCTTGTGTCAATTGATTTCGGATCGGTTTTATGTGCTCAAAATACAGACTACAGTATGCAGGATAGCCTGAACGGCAGGGCATATCCCGACTTTGATAAAGTCAGCAAACTACACCGGGTTTTTTTTGGTGAGAACTACCGAAAGGAATGGTCTTCTTATACCAGGCTGCCGGTTATAAGATTATCATCCTTCAGGGGCGGACTGACACCCATCAAAGAGGGAGGGGGAAATCAAACGCGTGCATTGAGACTGAAAGACAAAAATGGCGACGAATGGGTGATCCGCAGCGTTGAAAAATATCCTGAAACGATTCTTCCGGCCGAACTAAAAAAAACTTTTATAAAAGATATAATCACGGATGCCATGTCGGCACAGCATCCGTACGCTGCACTCATCGTACCCCCGATCGCAAACGCAGTCGGCGTTCCCCATGCCGAACCGGTCATTGGCATCATTGCTCCGGATTCTGCATTGGGTGCCTGGTCAAAAACTTTTTCCGGGACAATCTGTCTGCTGGAAGAGCGGGAGCCCGGAGGAAAATCAGACAACTATTTCGATATGATGGATGCGTTAAAGGCCGACAATGATAACAGTTTTGACAGCACCACATTTTTAAAGGCCCGTATCCTGGATGTGTTCATAGGTGACTGGGACAGGCACCCGGATCAGTGGCGGTTCCGGCCGGAGAAATATGGGAAAGGTCTGAGGTATACCAGCATTCCCAGGGATCGTGACCAGGTATTTTATATCAACCAGGGCGTGTTCCCCAATTTGGAATCCCTTCCCTTTGTTCAGCCTTTCTTTGAGGGATTTAATCCGAAGATCAGAAATGTCGGAACCTTTCTTTTCACCAGTACGATGTTGAACGCGCGGTTCTTAAATCAGTTCAGTTATGAGGAGTGGATGAAAGTGACCAATGAATTTGTTTCTTCTGTTACAGACAGTGTGCTGGAAACCGCCATCCAACGCCTGCCCGCTTCCGCCTACGATCTTAGACACCAGGAGCTGATGCAGATCCTGAAAGCCAGAAGGGCAGACCTGCCCCGGGCGATGTCAGAATATTTTTATTTCCTGAACAGTAATGTTTTTATACAAACCTCCGATAAAAGTGAGTTTTTCGATATAGAAGATACCCTGCAAGGAGCCATGCGGGTGAATATTTTTAAACTATCGAATGAAGGCAAGATCAGGCAAAACATTTTCTCAAAGACATTTTTTCCGAAGAACACAAAAGAAATCCGTTTTTTTATAGGAAATGGCAACGACAGTATCTACATCAACAGCCGGAATGCACCTATAAAACTTCGATTCAGCGGTCTTGATGGAAACAAAAGATTCCATATGGAGGAGTCGAAGAAAAAGGTTCAGGTCTTTGAAAAGGAAGGTCATTCCAGCTTCACCGGCGACAGTTCCCGGTTTAAAAAGCATTTATCAAACGATAGCGCCAATACAGCCATCATTCCGGGTAATCTATTCAATGTGTTTACACCACTCATCGATATCGGATATAACCCGGACGATGGCGTGTTGCTTGGATTTAGCGCCAGGTTTACCAGGGGAGTGGATTATACCAGGCCATCTTTTAACACAAACAGGTTTACAAGCTTTCAGCAAATTAGTTTTCTGCATTCTTTTTACACAAGGGCATTCAGCGCAAAATATAACGCTGAATGGATCCATGCAATCGGCCACGCTGATCTTTTGATTCACGCAAGCGTGTATGCACCTAATGTACAGAACTTTTTTGGCACCGGAAATCAAACCCCATTTTTCAAAACAGGAAACTATAAACAATATTATCGCAGCCGTTTCAGTTTGTATACGCTCAATCCATCCCTGAGATGGGGGAATAAAAAAGGGGACTATATCCGAGTCGGTCCTTCATTGCAATATTATACATACGACAGCGCAGAAAATGCGGGCCGGTTTATAGAAACCAATGGCGCGGTCCAAACCTATGACAGCACTACACTTTCAAAAAGTAAACTTCATGGAGGAGTAATCGTTGAATACAACCACAACCGGAAGGATCATTCACTGCTTCCAAAGGAAGGATACGATATAAATATTCGCTTACAGGGTTATGCCGGATTGAATACGTATTCAAAATCATATGCGCAGTTGTTTGCTAACCTGGTTTATTATAAAAGCGTAGACAGAAGGGGCATCTTTGTGTTGGCTGACCGGATAGGCGGTGGTGCGACCGTTGGGGACGTTGCATTCTATCAGTCGATGTTTATAGGTGCACAGGGAAACCTGCTGGGCTACAGACAATACAGATTTGCCGGACAATATATGGCATATAACAACCTGGAAGCCCACATCCGGCTTGCCCAATTTGCCAATTATATTTTGCCCGGACAGCTCGGACTGGTGACTCTATACGATGTCGGCCGGGTATGGCAGAAAGAAGACCATTCCAACCAATGGCATAATGGAGTGGGAGCGGGATTTTATTTTGCTCCGGCACAGGTTACGCTCATTCAATTTATCATGTCATGGTCCCCGGAAGGCTGGTATCCGACGTTTAGATTAGGCCTCAGATTTTAAGAAGGAAATTGGCAGCGATTCATCCTCACATCACGTATAAAATCACCAGACCCTGTTTTTACCCCATCTGAACCTTGCCTCATCTTCGCCGGTATAATCCGGATCCAGGTAAACATGCAGGCTGGAAATGAGATGATTCCGAAATTTGAATACATTACAAAAGCGTCCTCCCGGTGTTTTACCGCCAATCCAGGATTTACCGGCCAGTTTACCATGTGAGGTTCCTTCAACCACAATGAAGTCGCCCGATGGAATATAAATCAATGTTTCATAATCGTGTTGTATGTACTCGAGAATTCCCTGGAACCCTTTTACCATTTCGAATATTGATTCCCTTCCAAAACCAAATCCGAATTTTGGAAAATAGAATTCAGCGTCCTCGTGAAAAAGGTCAAGCAAATCTGCCCGCCCCTGGTCGGCCCTCATGAAATATTCCCGGGCAACCGCTATTTTATCCTGGTCGTTCAAACTCATGGTAGTAATTTTATTTAGTTCTTTTATTCTGTCGTGCTTTCTAAGAGGACGCGGAGCGCCGAACAGGTGATCAGATGGTCGGGCATGAATTCACCAAACCTTCATTCCTCCAAATTTGACAGGATAAATGTTTGATTGCACTAAGTTGCGACATCCGCGTGTCCAAAAACGGTGACAAATGATAAAAAATGACCGTGATAAAAGTCACACGCCTCTTTGCCGTTACCATGATATTTATATTGATAAGGAAGGGAACATTTGTGTTGATGATATTCCTGGAAACCGGGTTCAAAAATTTAGATTGATATCTCATTGAATTTGATACCAGGGGTTCTGTTCAATTAAAAATCGACGTATTTTGTGATGCCTGGTCTCTTTTCCTGGAGGACCCCTTTCCCGTTCTCTTTTGATTTAACCTGAATCAGGAATCCGGTATGAATTGAAATCACTTACTATAAAATCTACTGTTATGCTTGCTGAATTATCCCCCGAAAAAACAAAAATCGCTCCTGAAATCACCCCTTCCAAAATTATGCAGATCGGTATGGGCTTCTGGGCATCGAAGGCCATGCTAACAGCTGTAAAACTGGGTCTTTATTCCACGCTTGCTCCTGCTGCATTATCGGAAAAGCAGATAAAAGAAAAACTGGGATTTTCCTGCTCAGACAGACATGTCTTTGACTGGCTGGACACACTGGTCTCACTGGGCTTTTTAGAACGCAAAGGCTTACTGCAGGATGCGGTTTACAGCAATGCAGCAGACACTGATTTATTTCTGGATAAAAATAAGAAAACTTATATGGGAGGCATTTTGGAAATGGCCGACAGCCGGCTTTATAAATACTGGGGAGACCTGGAAGAGGGTCTGCGGACTGGCCAGCAACAAAACGAAGGAAAGGACAATCCCCTGGGCAATATGGAATTCTTTTCTGACCTCTATAAAAATGCAGAAAAATTGCAGGAGTTTATGAATGCGATGAGCGGCATACAAACGGGCAATTTTCTGGCGCTGGTAAATCAGTTTGATTTTAGTAAATATAAATCCATGTTGGATCTTGGTGGTGCAGACGGATGGTTAAGTATACAGGTATGTTTGAACCATCCTCATATTCATTGTACTACGTTTGACCTGCCTCCGGTAGAACCATTGGCCAAACAGAAAATTAGGGGGTTTAACCTGAGTGACCGTATTCATGTTGCAAGTGGGGATTTACTTAAAGATGCGTTTCCAAAAGCGGATATTATTGCCATGGGGAATATTTTACATGGAATGAATGAAGAAGCCAAGCAGGAGCTGGTGCGAAAAGTTTATGATAGCCTGCCGGATGGTGGCGCATTCATCGCCATTGAAAACATCATTGATAATGAGCGCAGACAAAATACATTCGGCCTCCTGATGAGCCTGAACATGCTCATTGAAAACGGAGATGGGTTTGACTATACGATGAATGATTTTGAAAGATGGACAAGGGCAGCAGGTTTTACCAGAATAATACTGATCCCGCTTGCGGGCCCGTCCAGTGCAGCGGTTGCTTACAAATAACCACTGTGGTTCACCGATAACATGCCGTTTTTTTTATCGTCTCTTGGTTAATGCCGCTAAATAGCATGGCTCCCTCTGTAGTTTTGCCATCATTGAACTTACCGGGAAAATCCATAAATTAACTTCAAATGGCAGAGTATTTAGATACGGATATGGAAATGTTAGGGACCCTGCAATCACAAACTTTCGGCTATTTTCTTAAATATATAAATCCGAAAAATGGACTGATTGCCGATAAGTCTAAACCTGATTCACATTCCAGTATTGCGGCCACCGGTTTAGCGATCAGCAGCTACGTAGTGGCTGTTGAAAGAAATTTACTTTCAAGGGAAGAGAGTATTCATAAGATCCTTACCATCCTGAATTTTTTTCTTGCCGGCCAGCAGGGACCTGAGGAAAATGCAATGGGCTTTAAAGGTTTTTATTATCATTTCCTCGATATGGAAACGGGAAGGCGTGCCTGGGAATGCGAATTATCCACCATTGATACTGCCATTTTTATTGCCGGGGTTTTAACCGCCGCTTGTTATTTTAAAGGTGACAATAAATTAGAAAAGGAAATTCGAACTCTTGCGGAAAGCCTTTATAGACGCATCGATTGGCAATGGGCTTTAAACGGGGGAACGACGATTTGTCACGGTTGGAAACCTGAATCCGGTTTTCTTAACAATTATTGGGACAAAGAATATTGCGAAGCAATCATTTTATATATACTGGCATTGGGTTCACCAACTTTTCCTATTGATCCAAAAGGTTATCAGCATTGGACATCCACTTTTAAATGGGTTGACGTACAAGGTATCGGGTACATACATGCGGGACCACTTTTTATTCATCAGATGTCGCACCTCTGGCTGGATTTTCAGGGAATACAGGATGAGTTGAACAGGAAATATAAGATTGATTATTTTGAAAATAGTCGTCGCGCAACGCATGTGCAACAACAATATGCCATTAGAAATCCATTGAACTTTCCCCATTATAACGAAAATAACTGGGGCTTTACGGCAAGTGACGGACCCGGGCCTGCCATTATCAGGATTGAAGGAGTGGAAAAAATATTTTATGATTATGTCGCCCGTGGCGTGCCGTTTGGCCCGGATGACGGCACGATTTCTCCGTGGGCAGTGGTGGCTTCTTTGCCTTTTGCCCCTGACATTGTGCTCAGTACCCTTCGTCACGCGATAAAAAGATTAAAGGAAAAGAATGCCGGCAATGAAGGTTTTGACGCGAGTTTTAATCCATTATACAAGATCCCTGGTAAGGAGGAACATGGCTGGATTTCTCCATGGAAGTTTGGATTGAATGAAGGTCCAATGGTTATCATGATTGAGAATTTCCGGACCCAATTAATTTGGAATATTATCAGGCGATGCAGTTATATCAGAAATGGTCTCCGCAAAGCTGGTTTTACAGGGGGATGGCTTAACGAGACATGATAGCGGTCTTCTATAAAATATTAAATATATCATTGTAAATTAAAGATCGTTGACTTTACGTTGTATGGCTGGTTAACTTTGTAAAACAGTCAAATTTATAACGGGTCGGTACATCTTTCTCCAAAAATGGCTAAGAGAATTTTATTTATTCTAATAGTTGCCTGTTGTTCCTTTAAAATAAATCATGCGCAGGTTTTAGAGCCCCCTGATACTATTTCCTTTCAGTCCGGTAAATTAACATTGAAAGCTTTATTATGGCGACCAGTCGGAGAAGGCCCTTTTGCGACAATTATTTTTACATTGGGAAGTTACTCCAAATCGGACACCGCCCATAGTCCGGTAAAAGAGGCGTCAGTGCTTGGATCATTGTTCGCCAGGAGGGGATACATTTTTTTTGCACTCTTTCGAAGAGGAGTTGGTCTTTCAATGGATCAGGGTTTGAATAGTGCAGATATGATTGAAAAAGCCTTTAAACAAAATGGGCAGGAGGGTCGCAACGAAGCGCAACTTCAACAGCTTGAGACGGATCAATTGCAGGATATGATATCAGGAATTGTTTACCTCAGAAAAAGGACGGATGTGGATCTGCAACGCATGGCGATTATAGGTCATTCATTTGGTGGGTCACTCGCCCTCCTGGTTGCTGAGCACGAACCCTTTTTAAAGGCAGTGGTTGTATTCTCAGGCGCTGGTTATAGCTGGAACCTTTCTCCCCGGCTTCGAATACGTCTGATCGACGCCGTAAAAAACATAAAAGCACCCATCTTGTTTATACATGCACAAAACGATTACTCAACGACCCCGGGATATGAACTTGATAGCATTTTGAATGGCTTAAACAAACCACACGAACTGAAAATCTATTCAAAATTTGGAAATACTGCAGATGAAGGACATAATATGATTTTTCGTAGTACTAATACCTGGGAAGAAGATGTTTTTAAGTTTCTCAAAGACAATCTCAGAAGTTGATCCAGGCCGTCACATTCATTGCTTATTCTATAGCAAATTCGACAGGTGCTGCCAGTTTTCCCCGGTTGCCAGGCAGGGTTATTGAATATTACATTTCAAACGCACAATTATGAAAAAAAGCCTATTTACCATGATATTTGGATTCAGTATTGTTTTTGGTTTCTCCCAACACAGCCATACACCACCTAAACAGGTGGCTGAGTCCTTTCAAAGGGAATATCCCCGGTCACAACCTTCACAATGGAGCCGGTCCAATGATGGATGGAGCGTGTCCTTCCAGGATAATGACCATAATAACGGAGAGGCAACAGCGTATTTCGATGGATCCGGAAAACACCTTGACACCCATATACCTTATGATCAGAACGACGTCCCTGTTTCCGTAAGAAATCACACGCGGGATAGTTATGGTGCTTCAGATCAATATGATTATACCCGCATAGAACGCTCTGGTGAAAAAGCTGTTTACAAAACACAGGTTAAGCATAAAAAACAACCTAAAACTATTTACATGGATAATGAGGGTCATGAAAAGAATTATCATGACAATCATTATTAGTAAATGAAGGACGACGTATACTATAAATAGTGAGGAGTAAATTACTCAATGAGTAGCCATACAATATCAAGACAGTGGAACAATATCCAGAAGTAAAATACATGGAAGTATTATTCTGGAACTGTCAATAATATATTATTTCATGAATCTCATAATCGCCACCAGGCCTCCGGGAATAGTAATGATTTGCGCGATGCCAAACGCATACATGGATTTGCGTACACCCTCGTTAAAATCGCTCATGTCCTTTCTCAGACTGCCAATATCTTTTCTCAGATTGCCTGTATCGTTTTAATATTGTTCACACCCGTATTACACCGACGGGATATCGGAAGACAATAAAAGTAGTTACTTATTTTAGAGTCAATAAAGTATGAGGGCTTTTGTTGTTTTGAGCCCACTGAAATTTAATCTTCTTCACTTTGAACCGGCCTGCGACACTTTTTAGTGGACAATTTGCTAAATTGTTTCAGATAATTTTATGAAAATTTACTTCAATTAAACCTTTCTGACATTTTTTAATTTTTTTTAGTGTGTTTCC
>Ga0206943_1277_pt1 | contig 10397 bp, 5 predicted proteins | sample Alteio_BWOrgHeat_7_FD_153243 | JGI IMG/M metagenome (GOLD analysis project Ga0206943, IMG submission 153243) | Enriched cells from forest soil in Barre Woods Harvard Forest LTER site, Petersham, Massachusetts, United States -... | ecosystem: Environmental > Terrestrial > Soil > Temperate forest > O... | reverse complement strand
GGCGTGGCCGGTGTACGTCTTGCTCGAAATGCCAAACGACCAAATTACGCGGTAATTCTCCGTCAGCCATTCGATGATTTGTCGCCCGCTCTTTTCATCCTGGCCGAAATAATCCACCCCGTATTCGCTCAAATCGCGGTGAAACAGAAAAACCGCTTCCGGCGGATGCGCGCGCAAATCGTCCATTACCTTGTCCACTCCGGCATAGCCCAGCCCTACCGGGTGGAACTCCAACTCCGGCATCGAGGACGGCACCCGCAAAAGATAGTTCACCTCAATTCCTTCTGGAAGCGCCACCATGGTTTTGGCGTCGGGGGTAAATTGCGGAAAGGCCGTTCTCATCACATCCACCAAATATCCGGCGGAGTAGGTTTCTTTCGGCAACGCGTAGAACCGGTCACTACCCTTGGCCACCGGGTAAGTCTTGAGGTGATAAGCGCTGAGACTGAGCAGCGCCAGCACCACCACTCCTGAAAATACAATCAGCGAAAACATCGCCGGCAGCAGCCAATTGTCCCGCACTTGCCCCGGTCCCGGGCGCGCTGCCTCCACCACCATCACATGCATGGTCCACCATACGGCCAGCGGCATCATGAAAAACCCAAACTGCACCAGCCGCGCGTACAATACCATGCGTGCCAGCATGAGTGCGGCCGCAACCCCGATTATGGCGGTACCCAACCGGCGCTCCGCCCTTTCCTGCCCCAACCAACTCGCGCGCAAACTCAGATATACCGATACTACCGCGGCCACCCCAACCGGAAATACGAACGCCGTGCCCATATCGCCCATATGATTGGCCCAAATACACAGCCCCGTACCAATGAAGCCGATGGCCACCGCCATCAACGCCCAAAGCCAGCGCTTGGGGTCTTCCTCCGTCGCCCGCGCCCACTTTTTCGCCGACCAGGCTAGCGCCGCGCAAATCGCCACCAGTAATAGACCCGCCAAAAATTCGTCGCGGAAATTTTGCCACGGGTGATCAAACCCGAACATTTTTTCCATAAAGGGCGACTTCAGAAGCGTGTCGCGAAACCGCGGGTTCAAAATCGTGTACGGTACGTAATTCGTCGATAACCACGCATAAGCCATTCCTCCTTCGCCAAGGAAAAATAAAAAGACCGGCAGCCACAGGCTGAAAAATCCCCCCGTCAGCCGCCAGCCTTCCCGCCTCGCCCATCGCCAGGCCGCGCCCCAATTCGTCACCAAGGGTTGTTGCTTGGCCGCAGACAGGATTCGTGCCCCAAAATAGACGACCACTACGCCTACTCCCGCCAACAACGCTTCCGGCTTGTCCAGATACGCCATCGCCAGCCCCAACCCCGCCAGCACCATCCAACCGGTGCGCCCGGACCGCAAATGCCGCAGCAACCCCCAGAGAATTAATAACAGTCCGAAAAATCCGTAAGTGGCCTGCGAAGCATAGGGCGTAATAAAGTTCGCATTCGCCACCACATCAAAATGCCCAAAGGCAAATACCACGAGAAAGACAACTGAGCCCAGCCACACCGATAACCGGTTGCCTACCCAGCCAAAAATCGCCCGCAATAGCCCTAACACGACGATCGTCAGGCCGATATTCATCCAAACCAGGGTATCCAGCCCCACGCCGAACAGGCGAAAGCCCAATGCCTCCAGCAAATGCGCCAGCGGCCCATACCAGCTCGTCACCTGGCGATAGAGCAAATCTCCCTCGGCCAATCGCCATGCCGTGTACTGGGAACGCGGAAAATCAATAAAGGGATCCAGCCAGCGCAGCCACGAATACCATAACAGAAAAACAAACAACAGTGCGACCGAGAGTGGCTCTGCCAGCGCCAGCCAGCCCGGGCGCTGCGGGGCTTTGGGGGCGCGAACGGATGGCGGTGGTTGCTCCATCGGTAATTTATTTTCACCCCGTCACCCCGGCAAAGCGAGCCCGAAGGCAGCGAAGGGTGAAGCTAATGCCCTGGCGCCGGTTCCAACGGCGGCCCCGGCCGGCTGGCATTCTTTGGCACCAACATGTCCAGGGCATGGCCGGAATAAGTTTTGGCGGACGAACCAATGTAACCGGCCAATTGGTAATTTTGGGCAATCCATTCGACAATCGTGCGGCCACTCTTTTCATCCTCGCCAAAATAATTCGCGCCAAATTCCGTCAAATCGCGATGGGTCAGAAAAATTACTTCCGGCGGATGCGCCTGCAATTCTGCCAGCACATGGCTGGGCCCCGCATACCCCAAAGCCACCGGCTGAAACTCCAATTCTGCCAACGGTGTGGGCACCCGCAAAAGATAGTTCGCCTCAATGCCCTCGGGAAAGACCACGAGTGACTTGGCCGTCGGCGCCCTTTGCCGGAATGAAGCCAGCATTTCCTCCACCAGCCACCCACTCGGGTCTGACATGGGGTCGAAGGCATAAAAGTGGTCGCGGCCCTCACCAACAACAAAGTTTTTCTGCCGGTAGGCGCTAAGGTTGTAGCGCATCAGGATCAGTGCGCCCGAAAGCACCACTACGGAAAAAACTGCCGGCAGCAAAATATTGGCCCGCAACTGGCCCGCCGCCGGCCGCGCCACTTCGACAATCATGACGTGCAGCAGCCAAAGCACCGCCAACGGCATCATGAAAAACCCGAACTGGCTGAACCGCCCGAATAAAATCATGCGGGCCAGCATCAAGGCCGCTGCCACGCCCACCACCGCCACCCCCAGCAATCGCGACGCTTCTTCCCGCCCCTGCCAAGCGGCCCTCAAGCTGCACCAGGCATAAATCGCCGCCGCGGCATAAACGGGAAACACCACCGCTACGCCCGTTCCCTCCCAATAGTTGGCCCGGATTCCGAGGCTGGCGCCGATGAGTCCCACCCCGACTGCCGTACCACCCCAAGCCCACTGGGCAGTGCTTCCTCCAGCCGCGCGCGCCCACTGCCGCGTCGCCCACGCCAGCAAACCGCAAACCAACGTCAACAGCGCACCAGCAGTAAGTTGATTCACGAAATTAGTCCACGGATGATCGAAGCCCAACATCTGGCGCATAAAGCCTGAGTTGAGCACGACTTGCTGGAATGCGCTGCTCGCCATGGTGTGCGGCACGTAATTCGTCGCCAACCACGCATAGGCGACTCCTCCTTGCCGCAGAAAAAATAAAAATACCGCCAACCACAGCACTCCAAATCCTCCCACCAGCCAAATCGCCGACTCTGCGGCCCACTGCCGGGGGCTCTGGCCTTTTGCCTCTGTCTCTTTCATCTGCGCGCGCCGGACAAACTGGGCCAAAAAATAAAGCCCCAACGCCCCGGAGCCTGCGAGCAACGGCTCCGGCTTGTCCAAGTAAGCCACCGCCCACCCCAACCCCGCCACCCCCAACCACAGGGGCCGCTCCGTTTTCAAATGCCGCAGCACGCCCCACAACAACAGCAGCAAACCCGCAAATCCGTAAGTAGTCTGGGCCACATAAGGCGCTGTGAAATTGGCGTTGGCCACTGTCCCATAATGGCCAAACGCGAACACACCTAAAAAGGTCACTGAGCCCACCCAGACCGATAGCCGGTTGCCCAAAGCACCAAAGATGGTGCGCGCACCTAGGATAATCAGTGCGGTCAGCGTAATATTCATCCAGATCATCGTATCCAGTCCCACACCAAAGATGCGAAAGCCTGCGGCTTCCATAAGCTGTGCCAGCGGCCCATAATAATTCGCCAACTTTCCATATAACAAATCTCCTTCGCTCAATCGCCAGGCCATGTACAAGTCCCGGGGAAAATCTATCAGCGGATCCATCCACCGCAGCCAGCTCTGCGACAACATGAAGATGTAAATCAAAGCCACCGACAGTGGCTCTACTATTCCCCAAACCCGGCCCAGCCTCCAACCACTACGCCTGCTCATTCCCGCACCGGGCTCCTGTCCCGGCGCCAACCCGCTGGCTGGCGGAAGAGGCTTTTGACGGTCTGGCCTGCTCATGGCGTGGTCGTTTTTTCTCCTGGCTGCGCTCCCTTGGGCAATTCCCCGCCGGAGTTGATCGTGGCTTTGGGCACCAGCACATCTAAATTATGCCCGGTGACGGACTTATCCGTCTCCCCCGCCGCGCCCACCAATAAGTAATTATCGTTCAGCCAGAGCACGAGATTTCGGCCACTGCCTTCCTCGGCGCCAAAATATTTTACGCCAAATTCGGTCATGTCACGGCTGAACAGGATGACGGCCTCCGGCGGATGCTTTTGCAAATCATCCAATAACGTCGCCGGTCCGGCATAGGCGATCGCTGTTGGCTGATACTCCAGCGTCTTCAGGCTTGAGGGCACCCGCAAAAAGTAGTTCACCGCAATGCCTTCGGGAAAGACGGCAAGTGATTTTGCTTTCGGCGTTTTTTCCTGAAACGCGATGATCATTACTTTCAACATTGAGCCGTTCGCCGAAACATTTGCCGGGAACGCGTAAAAATGATCGCGCCCGGTACCCATTTCAAAATTCTTCATCGAGTAGATGGTCAGATTGACACTCGCCAGCGATACTCCGCCACAAAGGACCAGAAGGGCAAACGTCCAAGGCAGCAACGTGTTGCGCCGCCGGGCCCCCACGACCGGTGCCGCCGCTTCCACCGCCATTAAATTTACCACCCAAAGCAGTGCCAGCGGCATCATGAAAAATCCAAAATGAAATATGCGCCCGTTTAAAATCATGCGGGCCATCATCAAAGCCGCCGCAACACCGACAATGGCATTAGGCAAAACCCGGCTCAAGTCCGCGCGGCGTTGCCAGGCGGACCGCCAACTCCATGCCGCCGCCGCCCCCGCCGCCAAAATCACGGGGAACACAAAGGCACTGCCGATTTCCGCCCAGCCTTCCGCATAAACCCGGGCAATTACGGCTGCACTCACGGCCGGCGCAATGACGAGGAACAGCATCGCCCACCACTCGACGCCCTTCTTTGCCGTGCGCGTCCATTTTCGCGACGCCCACGCCATCAGGCCCAGTAGCACAATCAGCAACGCTCCGGTCAGCGCTTGATGGCAAAAGTTTGCCCAGGGCTTGTCGAAACCGAAAAATCCCTGCTGCACGTGTGCGCTCATCAGGGTGCTGCGGAATCGGCTGTTCACCACCGAGTAGGGCACAAAATTTGTCGCCAGAATCGCATAACTCCATCCGCCTCGATAGATAAAATAGATTAATATTGGCAGCCATAACGCAAAAAATCCCACGGCCATCCGGCCCGCCGCCCGCCCCGCCCAGCGCCAGCCTTCCCGCCAGTTGGTCACCGCCGGGTTGGTTCGCGCGGCTTGCATCATTTGGGCCGGAAAGAATATCCCCAATGCCCCCATGGCTGCCAGCAAGGCCTCGGGCTTGTCCAGATAGACGATCGCCAGGCCCACGCCCGCACCGCCCAGCCAGCCATATTTGCCGGAACGCAGGTACCGCACCAAGCCCCACAACAACATTACTAACCCCCAAAAGGAATAGATGGATTGGGCCACATACGGCGCTATAAAGTTGTAATTACCCAGTACCGTGTAGTGCCCAAAGGCAAATGCACTCAAGAAAAACATCGTGCAGAGCCAGGCTGACAGCCGGTTGCCCAAAGTGAGGAAAAGATCGTAAAGCAATGCCAGGCCGATCGCCGCCAGCACAATATTGCTCCAGATCATCGTGTCCAACCCCGTGCCAAAAATGCGGAAGCAGGCCCCCTGCACCAACTGCGCGAGCGGCCCATACCAATTGGCCAGTCGTTCATACAACAGCTCGCCTTCGGACAATCTCCACGCGTAATATAAATCACGCGGAAAATCAATCAACGGGTCCATCCAGCGCAGCCAGCTGAATGACAACATGAAAACGAAAAAAAGCCCCTAGGCTGACGGGCGCGGCGATGGCCAGTATCGTATTCCAGGGCCATTTCTTCGCGGGCGGATCGGCCAGTACGACAGGATCGTTTTTTACCCTGGTAGTTGCAGGGCGGGTTGGGGTTGATCGCTTTTTTTTGCTCATTGCTCCGGTACGTTAGGCGGGTTTCTATTTTAACTTGCTGGATTTCATCAACTCTTCCGCCGTGGGCATGGAGTTCTTCGTGCGCGGCACCAGGAAGTCCACGATATTGCCGTCCATGGTTAGCGGGGTGCCGCCCGCGCCGCCAACCCAAATGAGATCGTAGTTGTTCCGCGTCCACTGGGCGATGTCGCGGCCACTGCCCGCATCTGCGCCAAAAAACGGTATGCCGTATTCCCGCAAATCACGCATGTAGTAAAATATCGCCCCCGGTGGGTTCGCCTTCAACTCCTCCAGGACATGGGCCGGGCCGACAAACCCCAGCCCCGTGGGGTGGAACTCCACTTCCGCCGTCGGCGTCGGCAAACGCAGATGGTAATTGATCGCCGCCGTTTCCGGAAACGCCACCACGGACTTGGCGTTGGGCGCGTACATCTTGAATTGCTGCAACATTGTATTCAGCAATAACCCGCGCGGAATATATATATCCCAGAAGTTGAAGTTTTTGTTATCCGCCGGAGGTTGGGACTCGAATGTATAAAAATGATCACGCCCTTCGCCCACGGCCAGGGTCTTCATGCTGTAACGATGCAGGGATAATTGCATGAGCGTCAGCCCGGCACAAATGGCCACTCCACCAATAATCGCCGGCAGCAGCCAATTGATCCGTTGTTGGCCCGCTTCGGGGCGTGCCCCTTCCACCACCAGCAAATGGATTATCAGCAAAACCGCCAGCGGTGTCATGAAAAACCCGTAATGGTAAATCCGCCCGTTCAAAATCATTCGCGCCAGCATCAGCAAGGCAGCGCTCGCCACCACCGCCAGCGCGGCAGCTCGGGCAAAATCCATCCGCCCCTGCCAGGCCGCCTTAAAACACCCGATCATCGCCCCGGCAAAAATAACCAAAATGGGGAAAATTAATGCCCGGCCAAACTCCAACCAAAGAAATATATTCGTGCCCAGCCAGACTAACCATGCCGCCATCATGACCGCAACTACCGGCGCCAGCCACCACCACAGGCTGTACCGCCGTGCCTGCACCCAGGCCCGCGTTAATCCAACCAAGGCCAGGCCCACCGCCGTCAGGAAAACACCATCCTGTAAATGGGAGAGGAAATTCTTTCCCGCAGAATCAAAACCAAAGAACCCAGCCATAATGTGCGAATTGGCCACAGTTGTCCGGAAGGAGCCAGCCACCATGGTATAGAGCACCCAATCCGTTGCCCGCATGGCATACACCACGCCTCCTTGCAGCAGGAATATCAAAAACACCGGCAACCAAATGACGAGAAATCCTCCCGCCAGCCATGCCACTGCCCGCCAACCCCACGCTATCGCGCTGCGCCAGCCGCCAGCTTCATCCGGCTTGCGGTAAACGCGTACCAGTTGCGCCAAACCCAGAACTCCCACAGCTCCTACGGCAGCCAATAGCGGCTCCGGTTTGTCAACATAAGTGACGCCAATGCCCCACCCTGCGACCCCGAGCCATGCCGGCCAGCTCGTTTTTAAAAACCGCAAAAGCGCCCAAACCGTCGCCAATAATCCGAAAAAACCGTAAGTCGTCTGCGCCACATAAGGCGTGATGAAGTTATAATTCCCAATATCCACGTAATGCCCGCATAAGAACACCATCAAGAAAATCATCGTGCACAACCACTTTGAAAACCGGTTTCCCAACATGCCAAAAATTCCGCGCAGCAGTAAAATAATGAGGAGCGTCAATCCGATGTTCATCCACACCACGGTATCCATCCCCACGCCAAAAATCCGGAAGCCCGCCGCCTCCAGCAGGTGGGCCAGCGGGCCATACCAACTCGCCACTTGATCGTACAGGCGATCTCCTAGGCTGACGCGCCAGGCAATGTACAAATCCCGGGGAAAATCTATCAGCGGGTCGGGCCAGCGCATCCAGGACATCGCCAATAAAAAAATAAATAGCATCGCCACGGAAATCGGCTCAACTATTCGGAAGGCGAATTTCACCACCAAAGGCGCCGGCGAGATTGCCTCACCCACTGCCTCCACCGCTGTGGCCGGCATTTCTTCTCCCGGTACATCATGGGTTAGCGGGCCGTTCGTAACTGCCCCCGCCCACGATCGTTGCCTGCGGCATGGCTGCCCTCGTATCGTCTTGTCCGGGCTTTTCGACAGTTGCCGTGTTTTCCACCGGTGCCGACACCTCCGGGACGTCCGTAGTCACCGAAGCAGGGGCCGGGGTCGGCGGAGGGGGTATTTCCGATGGCAGTTCCTCACTCATCAAGGGGAGCAGAATTACTTATTCTCACTCGAGTCCGGAGGCGAGCCTGAACGTGGCGCATGCCGTACTCCCATTTTAAACTCGAAACTCCACTCCCAAAACTCGAAACTGTTGCGGTGGAACCTCCCTCGGAAACCCTTTTAGCAGCTCTGCGCACCGTCAAATATCCCGGCTTCAGCCGCGACATCGTCTCTTTCGGCCTGGTGCGTTCGGCAGAATCCCATGATGGCATCGCCCATGTTCGCCTGGAAATCAGCACCGCCGACCCGGAGACTCCCAAAAAATTGCACGATAGCGCGGTCGAAGCCTTGCGTTCCGTCCCCGGCCTCAAAGGCGCCGAAGTAGAAGTCGCCGTCAAACTTCCCCCCAAGTCCACGGGCGCTGCGGGTACCGTGGCGTCCGCCATGCCGTCGCAATTGCAAAAGGTCCGCTATCGCGTCGCCGTGGCCAGCGGCAAAGGCGGCGTTGGCAAAAGCACTTTCGCCGTCAATCTCGCCTGCGCCTTCGCCCACTTACTCGCCAAACAGGGCCAGAAACACGCCGTCGGTCTCATGGACTGCGACATCTATGGCCCGTCCATTCCGTTAATGCTCGGCGTCAATACCCGGCCCGAAATTGAGGACGATCTTCTTTGCCCCGTGGAAAATTTTGGCGTCAGCATGATGTCCATGGGCTTGCTCATTGACGAAGACACCCCGGTCGCTTGGCGTGGCCCAATGGTGATGAAGACCATTCAGCAGTTCGCTACTCAAGTCGCTTGGGGCTCTCTCGAAGTTCTGGTGGTAGATCTCCCCCCTGGCACAGGTGACGCGCAACTTACTCTCGCCCAAACAGTTCCGCTTTCAGGTGCCGTTATTGTCACCACTCCCCAGCTCGCCGCCGTCTCCGTCGCCCGTCGTGGCGCCATGCTTTTTGACAAGGTGAATGTGCCCCTTCTCGGTGTCGCGGAAAATATGAGCTACCTGGAGAATCCGGACGGCACCCGCCAATTTATCTTTGGCGAAGGCGGCGGCACCCAAGCCGCGCATGACTTGGAAACCGAATTTCTCGGCCAGGTTCCCCTCGACCAACGCGTGCGTACCGGCGGTGACCGCGGCATTCCCGTCGTCGTCAGCCATCCCGACAGCCTCCCCGCCAAAGCCTTTTTCGGCATCGCCACCCGCATTTTGGAGAAACTCGCCGCCACCACTCCCAAAAATGCTCTTTAAGGCTCTTCCCCTATTTTGTGAACAACATCCGCTTGACTCCTAGCGGTCTCTGGATTGACGTTGCAGTCGCCTTAAATTCTTGTAAAATACTGGCTACAATGACACGTTTCAATGACGTCGGAGAAGCCCGTTACCCTCGCTCCCCCCTTTCCCGTTCGCTCGACGAGAAAATGAAGACCCCTGATTCTAAAACCGCCGCCGGTTCCCACGATTTTGTTAATCGCTCCAGCTTCTACCAGGAATACCTGGCTGAGCGCGAAGAAATCCTCCGCCACAAGTGGATTGAATCAGAAAAAGCCGGTCACGACATCGGTTTTGAACACGCCCTGATTGACTGGGTGCGCAACCACCGTGACAAATGGCGCCAAAACCGCCGTAATCCTGCTGCCGGCCTCAGCCAGAGCAACTAGCCTACATCTTCACTTCTTTGTGCAGTGTGTGGCGGCGGAGGTGCTTGTTATACTTTTTCAGCTCCACTTTTTCCACCTTGGTACGCTTGTTGCGCGTGGAGAAGTAGCGGGAAGGCGGTTTGCCTTCCTTGCGGGCTTCGGAGCATTCGAGACAGATGATTTCCCTGGGCATGGCTATTTTTAAAGGTTTAGCCCGCCAGCTTGCCAGCCCCTCCCGCCTCAGGCAACTGAAAAAAACAGTGAAATAGGGTGATGGAACGATAGGGCGATAGGCTGTTCGCGCACGGGAGGTCGATTCCGTCTTCGACAACAATACCGCTAGAGTCGGCCCTTCTACCACCCTACCACCCTATCGCTCTATTTCCCTACCCATACCCGCCCCCTTTACCCCCTTGTAACATTATCGCCATTGCCTTCCGCATGAGGCGGATGATGGTGCCGGGAATTTCGCGGGCGTGGCGGAGGGTGGAACGCCAGTCCCAATACAACAAACGGGCAAGGGTATGGGGATGCCAGCGCTCGACATTCAATTCCTTCAGGAACGGTTCGGAGATGGTGCGAA
>Ga0206943_1254_pt1 | contig 10423 bp, 7 predicted proteins | sample Alteio_BWOrgHeat_7_FD_153243 | JGI IMG/M metagenome (GOLD analysis project Ga0206943, IMG submission 153243) | Enriched cells from forest soil in Barre Woods Harvard Forest LTER site, Petersham, Massachusetts, United States -... | ecosystem: Environmental > Terrestrial > Soil > Temperate forest > O... | reverse complement strand
AAGCAGGTTGGCCGACTGGCGCCAGCAGTTGCGCTTGGCCCACCCGCGGCCGGCGTCGCCGAGGCGGTGACGGAGCGCGGGATCGGTGATAAGGCGTTCGAAGGCGGCGGTGAGCTGCGCGGGGCGGTCTGGCGGCACGAGCAGGCCGGTAACCTCGTCCACCACGGCTTCGTTGACTCCACCGATGGTGTGGCCGACGGTTGGCAGGCCGTGTGCGGCCGCCTCGAGATAAACGAGGCCGAAGCCCTCAATGCTGCAATCGTGATCAATGCTGGTCATGGCAAAGATCGCGGCGTGATCGTAGATGCGGTCAAGCTCATCATCGGGCACGCTGCCAAAGAAACGCACCGGGAAATCGGATTGCGCGGCGGCAAAGCGCAGCGCGCGTTCATAATTCCCGCGGTTGGAACCGCCCACGAGCCAGTATTCGATCTGCGCACGGAAGCGCGGATCCAGGGATTGCAGCGCCCGCAAGGTGGCAAACTGGCCCTTGCGCGGGTGCAGGCGGCCGACGGTGAGGATGACGATTTTGTGCTGCGGGGCCGCCGGCGGGGCTGGTACAATGGCAAAATCGGAGCGAAGCGCACCGGGAGTGAGAAATGTTTTTCCGATCGCCTCGGGAAAATGAGCGCAGAGGAGCTGGTGGGTGTAGTTGGTGAGCGTGCTGATGCGCGTGGCGTGGCGGATGAGGTTGCGGGCGAGGACGCGCTTGAGGGGGCTGCGGTGGAATTTCAAAATTTCCGAGCCGTGAAAAGTGAGGATAAGGCGCTTTGGGCGGAATGCCTTGAAAAATTGCAGCAACATCAGCCCCAGCATGGGGCCGGGCTCGGGCAGATAGACCGTGGCGTAACGCAGGCGGCGGCGCTCGGCGATGAGCTGGAAAGCGAGGCGTAACTGGCAGATTAAACCGTGCGTGCCCTTCAAGGGGAGACGGCGCAGGCGAAAGGGCCACGCTTTCTCCGTGCCGGCCGCCGCGGACTGGGCCCATACCTCGACGTCGTAGCCGAGGCTGGCCGAAGCCTTTGCGATTTCTTCCGTGAACGTTGCAATGCCGCCACGTTTCGGATAGAATTCATGCGTAATCAGAAAAACAGGCTGCGGCGCCAGGGTAGCGTTCATGCAAGAGGCAAATGAAGTAAACGTTGTTACCGCAATGTGCCAGTAAAGTGAGGATCTTTTTACGGAACTTAGGGCGATATCGAAAGTACTCTAACTTGATAGAATTTGCCAGAGTTTGCAGGTTTCCGGACGGAAGCGGCGGAAGAATAAGGTTTACAACAGAAAACCTCATAATTTACAAGAGAACTAACAATGGCAGAAGACGTTCACAAGAATCCTGAAGTTAATGGCAGCAAACAGCCGTTTCCGACTTCAGCCAAATCGTTTACGGCCGAAGATGAAGCCGCTCTGACGGAGGCATTGAAGCGCTGCTCCCCGGCTACGATCGAAGCGGCGGTCAAATTTCGCAAGACGGGCGACCCTGCGCCCGTGCCCACGGTGGTCATTGGCATCATTGAGCGCTTTGCCGAACCCGATCAGCGGGCCCGGCTTCGCGTAGCTGATGACGACCTTCGCCTGATCGAAGATCTCGGCATTGATTCACTGACGATGATGGAGATCGTTATTCTCGTCGAGGATGCACTGCAGATGTCGATCAATAACGACGAGCTGCGCAATCTGCGGACGCTCGGGGACATCAAGGTTTTCATCGATTGCAAAGTCCGCGGCCTGCCCCCGCCCAAGCCATCGCGCTTCCTGCCCATTGAGCACATTGGCGCGGTCATGCCCATCCAGCCTCCGTTTCTCTTTCTCAACGAGGCCACCATCGGGTCGAGCAGCGCGAGCGCAAAATATAAAATCACCGGCGACGAGTTTTTTCTCAAAGGCCATTTCAAGGATAACCCCGTCATGCCTGCCTCCATCATGCTTGAGGCGATCGGCCAGCTGGCCGTGCTTTTCCTGATCGAGGGCGGCCACGGGGAGGAAGGCAAGCAAGCCGACCCGCAGACCATTTATTTCACCGGCTGCGAAGGCGTGCGCGCGCATCGCATTTGCAAACCCGGCGACACGCTCACCATTTCCATCAAGCCGAAACGCCTGAAAATGCCCCTTGCCACCATTGAAGGGCAGATCCGCGTCGGCCAGGAAAAAGCCGTTTACGTCGAGGAAATCACCCTGACTTACGGTTTCCGCGAGGCCGTGGCCCAACCGGTGCCGGCCGCCGTTTCCGCGGTCGCCGCTCCGAAAGCGGTGCACTCGTTGCCCGCGGCCGCGGCCCGCATCATTTCCCCCGCCGCCGTCTGAGCGCACCCCGCTTGACCTCTGTACAGGCGGGCCTTTGTCTTGGGTTTCAAGAGCCGGCTGCGTTTGGTTTGCGCGCCTGCCAGGCTCGCCCTGCATCGTGAGTAAAGTTTACATCACCGGCCTCGGCCTCATCACCAGCATCGGCAACGACCTTGCCAGCATTACGCGCAGCTTGCGCGAGCTGCGCCACGGCTTCGAGGCTTATCCACCCTTTGACAAGCCCGATGTGCCGGTGAAAATTGTTGGTACCATCAAGGAATTTTCCGTCGATTCGTCCGATCCCGAGGATTGGATCTTTCCGAAAAAATATTCCATCAAGCGCGAAATCCTCCGCGGCCTCGCGCCCAATTCGCTTTTTGCCTACTGCTCGATGCTCCAGGCCATCGAGGACGCGCGCCTCTCTCCCGACGATGTCGCCAATCCCCAGACCGGCCTTTACGCGGCCTCGGGCGGCTCGCCCTTCCTCACGCACCACTATCACGAACGCATGCTCAAGGTCGGCGTGATGCGCACCTCGCCGCTCGGCATTGTCGCCTCCATCGCCGGCACGCTCAATTTCAACCTCGTCGCGCACTTCAAAATTCTCGGCGCCTCCTGCGGTTTTTCCTCGGCCTGTGCGTCGTCGATGCACGCACTCGCTTTTGCCTGTGAAGAAATCCGGGCCGGGCGGCAGCAGCGCATGTTCGTCGTCGGGGCCGAGGACTGCAATACGGACAGCATCCTGCCCTTCGCGGGCATGCGCGCGCTTTCACTGCAAACCGATCCCAGCCTCGCCTCGCGTCCCTTCGATGTTGCGCGCGACGGCTTTGTCGGCACCGGCGGTGGTGCGGTGGTCGTGCTCGAAAGCGAGGACGAGGTGGCCCGCCGCGGGGTTCGCCCTTATGCGGAAGTCGCCGGCTGGGGCCAGGCCTCCGACGGCTACAACGTCGCCATCTCTCACCCCGATGGCGTCGGCCTGCACCTCGCCATGAAGCTCGCGCTGAAAAACAGCGGCTGCGCGCCCGGGGAAGTCGATTACGTCAACGCTCACGCGACTTCCACGCCCATCGGCGACGCGTCCGAGATCAAGGCGCTCAAAGCCGTTTTTACTACCCCGGGCGCCCGCCCAGCGATCAGCGGCACCAAGGCCTTGACCGGCCACGGCCTCTCGCTTTCCGGCGCGATGGAGACCGCCTTCTGTGCCGTTGCGTTGCGCGAGGGTTTCATGCCCGGCTCGGCCCACATTAGCCAGCTCGATCCCCTCTGCGATGGCCTCAACATCCTCCGTGCCACCGTGGCCGAGGCGCCCAAGGTCGTGCTCAACAACAGCAGCGGCTTTGGCGGCGCCAACGTCTGCACCGTGCTCAAGAGAGTTAACTAAACGTGTCTGTCACCAAAGTCTCCGATCTTTACCGCACGGCATTTGTCACGGGCGCGAGCTCCGGTCTCGGCGCGGCTTTTGTCGAAATGTTGCTCGCCGACGGCGTGCGCGTCTGGGGCACGGCCCGCGACCCGGCCCGCTTGGGCGCGCGCGAAAATTTTACCCCAGTGGTTCTCGATCTCGCCGACCCCGCGGCGGCCGGGGAAAACTTTCTCCACGCGGCTGACGCCGCCGGCGGCGCGTTCGATCTCGTCATCCACAACGCCGGCTATGGCGTCTTTGGCCCGTTTGCTGCGACGGACTTCGCCGTCTGGCAGGCCCAGCTTGACGCCATGATGCTGGCGACTCTGCGCCTCGCACACGCCGCCCTGCGCCCGATGCTGGCCCGCCGGCGCGGCTGCCTTGTGAATGTCTCGTCGCTCGCGGCGGAGTTTCCGCTTCCCTTCATGAGCGGCTACAACGTGGCCAAGGCCGGTCTTTCCGCTTTCAGCGAAAGTTTAGCCTTTGAAACCCGCGGCACGGGTGTCACTGTCATCGACTTTCGGCCCGGAGACTACCGCACGCCGTTCAACCAAGCCATGCAGCGATCCTCGGCCGAGCCCAGTGAAATCGAGGCCCGGGCGTGGCGGCGCCTCGAAGCCAATCTCCTGGCCGCCCCGGCGCCGGCGCGCGCGGCCGCCGACCTGCGTGGTGCGCTTCTGCGCGGCCGCAGCGGCACCGTCCGCTCCGGATCGTTTTTTCAGGCCCGCCTCGCGCCGCTATTCGCCCGCATGGCGCCGCGCGTGCTTCTCCGTGCGGCGCTGCGCATTTACTACGGGTAAATCCAATCATGTCAGAAATCCGCATCCTCGTTCTCAGTTCAAGCACTGGCGGCGGTCACGACGCCCGCGCCGAGGCCTTTGCCGAATGGTGTTTCCACCTCTACCGCCACAAGGTGGACGTGCGCATCGAGCAAATGCTCGAGAAATCGTCCGTCGTTAACCGCGTTGGGGTGGATTTCTACAACTGGATCCAGCGCAAGGCGCACTTCCTCCATACCGCCTATTATTCATTGATCGAGCTGCTCAGCCTGGTCAACCGCAACAATGTCTCCTTCGGCCGCGCCTATTACGAGAAAGTGCTGCGCGAGTACCGCCCTCATCTCATCTTCAGCGTGCACGACTGCCTCAACCGCGGCTACTTCCAGCTCGCACGAAAGATCCTCGGCCCCGACAACGTCCGCTGCGCCACTTTTTGCGGCGAGTTTTCCGGCGGCTGGGGCTACTCCATCAACTGGATCGAGCCGACGGTTGATCTCTACATTTCGCGCACGCCCACGGCCTGCGACTACGCCGTGAAAAAAGGCCTTCCGCGGGAAAAAGCCCGCGTGCGCGGCCATCTCATGCATCCGCGTTCTTACGTTGAGATTCTCACCACCGCGGAAGAACGCGCCGAGTTTCGAGTGAGGAAGCTCGAATTGGAGCCCAAGCTTTTCACCGTCTTCCTGACCACCGGCAGCAACGGGGCCAACAACCATCTCGATCTCCTTCCCGCGCTCCTGCGCCATGCCGACCGGTGCCAGGCCATCGTGGTCTGCGGGCGCAATCACGAAACCTACAACCAGCTCATCCATTGGCGCGCGCTTCATCCCGAGTTCAATCTCTACCTCGAAGGCTACTCCGACATCGTCCATATATTGATGCAGGCCAGTGATGCAGTTGTGACCCGCGGCGGCACGACCACTTGCGCCAAGGCCCTGCACTATCGCTGCCCAATCATTTTCAATGCCTTTGGCGGCATCATGCCGCAGGAAAGCCTCACCTGGAAATTCTTTCGCAACGGCGGCGCCTCGGAAAAGATTGAAGACGCCGGAGATTTTTCCCTGCTGATCGATCGCTGGATGGCCGATCCAGCCAGCTACGCGCGGAGCCGTGAAAATTTTTTGCGCCTGCGCTACGAGGAAGACCCCACCATTCTCATCGACGAGCTCGTCCAGCTCGCCGAGCAAGCTGCCGGCGTTGGCATCACCCGCTATCCCTTCCCGCTCCCGGCTTGATGAGCTTGGTTGGCTGGACTTGCAGGTCGGGCTTGGTAATTTCCGCGAACGCCGTCACGACCGGCTGGCCGAGGCTGTAACACCAATTTTCCGGTGAAAAATCCGGTTCATTGCGGGCCGAGGTCACCGGGTACGGCGCAAAAATCTGCTCCAGCTCTGTCGGGCTGAAATAGCGGACGCCCTTGTGATAAGGCACGGGTTCCGGCGAGCAATCCGTTGTGACCAGCAGCTTGCCGCCCGGTGCCAGGACGCGGAACATTTCTGCCAGCGTGCGCTCCACTGCCGGCACATGCTCGATGACCGACAGTGCAATCACCCGCTCAAAGGAAGCGTCGGGACAGGCGAGTTGTGTGAGGTTGAGGCTGCGCACGGTGACGCCGGCCTGTTTGACCGCGCGCTTCCATTTAAAATAACCGGCCTCGGTGGGTTTGTGCGGGGCCAGCCCGATTTTGCGCATCAGGCTTTTGACACAGCGGCAACCGAGCAAATCGGACACCGTGACATGGGAATGTTGCCGGGCCAGATAGACACCGAGGTAAGTGTTGAATGAGCCGGTATCGAGGATCCGGTCGTTGCGGCTGGCGCTGTCCATGGCCGTCAGCACCTGGCACAACTCCCAGTCGCGCATCCGCAGCGGGTAGGGATAGTCGGGCCCGACCGCGTCGGCGACGATCTTATCGTAATGGGCAAGTTGCGTCTGGCATGCAGTGGTGAGCTCGCTGCGACGGAAGAATTTCATTCAGAAAAATGAAAATGAGATCAGGCGATTTGGCCGCGGGCGAGTGAAATTAAGGATGCCGATCTTGCCATGGGGGAGAGCCACCTGTTTATTGGGTTCAAGGCTTTTTTAACCACTGATCTGACAAAAAGTGGTGAGCGAAATTCTGCCAGATGGCTTCTGCATTCAAATTAGAAAACGGGGTGTAGCGGGGCGCGTCGGCGGGCCTGCTACTGAACGCGTATGATCGCGTTGGCTTTTTGCCAGGCTTCGGTCGTCATGCCCTCGTACTTCCGAAAGAGTCGCGTCAGTGTGGATGCGGATCCGAAGCCCCACTGCGCCGCGACCGCGGCGATCTTTTTTCCGGGGATGCTCAGTTCGCGCCGGGCTTTTTCCAGGCGCGCTTGGAGGATGAAATCTGCCGGCGTAAGCCGCAGGTCGTGTTCGAAAAGCCGATAGAGCGTTCTCCGTGAGATGCCGGCGGCCTCGGCAACCTGTTCCAGACCCAGGGCGCGGTGGAGGTTGGCTTTGATGAAGGCGACCGCGGCCCGCGAAACCGGGTTGGTCAAGATGAGGCTGTCGGTGCTTTGTCGTACGATCACCCCGCGCGGCGCGATGACGGTCGGGTGCGACGGGGGCTTCCCTCCGTGCATGAGCTTGTCCAGCAACATCGCTGCGCGGCGGCCGACATCCTCTTCGCTCACATCCACGCTGGAAATAGGCACATGTGAGCACTTGCAGGCGATCTCGATATTTCCCACGCCAAGGATGGCAATATCCTCCGGAATGCGCCAGCCCACGGCGAGGCAGGTTTCGATCGTCTCCGAAGCCACCTGATCATCCAGGGCGAATACGGCCAGGGGACGGGGCATTTTTCGCAGTTTCTCAACCAGCCACGATTGCTGCCTGCGAAATTCCGCGGGCGCTTCGAGGATATGGCATTGAAAGCCGGCGCCTTGGAGCCCCGCCCGGAACCCCTCGAGCCGGTCAACCGCAACGGGTGCCACGTGCGATGCCATGTGCGGCGTTATCCAGGCGAAGTGCTTGTGCCCCCGCTCGATAAAATGACGGGCTCCGAGTGCGCCCGCCGCGCGATTGTCCTCCCTGACTTGGGGCAGCCGTAAGCCGATTGGATTGCCCCCGATCAACACGGTCGGTTGAAGGGGGGCCTGACGCCGCATGAACTTCTGAAGGTCCCTGTTCAGGGTATGGGATACCAGGAGACCCTCGCCGTGCCATCCATCCGGGACGGTCTCGGAGAAGAATGTCCGCGTCTCAAGATGCCATCCCGCTTCGAGCGCGTATTGTCCAATGCTGGAGAGAAAACGAGTGGAATTCCAGCCCAACGCGAGAAGAACGCGTTTCTTTCTTATCCGGGTGCGTGGCACGATTTGCTGGATCGTGGCATGACTATGCCTTTGACGCCAGAGTTTTCTTAAATAGCTTTTTTGGCAGTATTCCCCATTACCCCCCCCCGAACACTTCAGAAGACCTTTGTCTCGCCGTGTCGCCGTGCGCGCGTTCATCTCGCCGCGCGCGCTAGTGTCCCAGACACGCATCGGCGAAATTCCAGGCCATTCCCTCCAAACGTCTCTCTCTTTAAACCACGAAAAACCCATACCCCTCCCAAAACATGAAATCACATAATGTGGCTCAAGAGCGGCGCGGTCGCTTCCTTGCGCCTTCCATCCTAATCGCCATCGCCTCCGGGCTCTTTTGCTTCTCCACCCATCGAGCCCAGGCTCAGGTGATCAACTTCGACGTCCCTGGCGGCGCCGGTGGCACGAACTATTCCGGTCAAGGCGCCTATGCGGATTCTGGGAAAAACTTTTGGAACGCGATCAATCCGAATGGCACGGCGACCTCCTGCAAGCTCGACGATGGGTCGACTTCCAGCGCGATTACGCTGACCGTCTCCAGCAACAGCACCGTTGCCGGCAGCCAAGGCGCCAATGGCACCCCGAGCGGCCTGCAATCCCCCTACCTCGAGGCCACGTCGGGCCCCAAGACCTGCACCTTGAACAACGTCCCGGCGGGCAATTACTTGCTCTATCTCTACGGCATCAATGGCGACAGCACCAACCGGGGCACGATCTTCACCGTCAACATCAATGGAACTCAATGGAACGTGTCCACCACGGAGAACACCACCGCGGCTTCCAATACCTTCACCCAGGGCAATGACTACTCGGTTTTCCAAGTCCAGGTCCCAGGGACGGGCACCGGGACGATCACCTTCACTTATCAAGCCAATGCCTTCGTGCAAGTAAGCGGGGCGAACAACACGATCGGCTGCTTGAACGGTGTGCAGCTCGTGACTTGGAACCCGCCCGCGGTGAAAGATGCTTGGACGACCAGTCACGCTATTTCCACGGCGCGGCTTTACCAAGGTGTTCGGACGACACCAGTCACGACTTACAGTGACGAAAGCGCCAGCGGCCAACTGATGGGCAACGGCAACCTCGGCGTGGAGATCTTCGGAAGCATTAACTCCCAGGTGTACGTCCTCGCAAAAAACGACTTTTTCTCGCAGGAACAGGGCCAGATCAAGGCGATGACGTACCTGACGATCGCCGTTCCGGGCATGAATTCGGCCTCCTACAATATGGTGGAGGACATTTGGAACGGACAGGTAATCGGAACCTTTACCCAGGGCGGCAATACGGTCACGACCACCAGCTGGGTTCAGGCGACGGACGCGGTGCACAATTGGCTGTACACCGAGTTCACCTATACCGGGAGCGGATCGCAAACGGTGAATCTTTCCTATGCTCCGGGGACGAATAACAGCTTTCCGACGAGCTCGGGGTCGTCGGGGAATGTGACGTACTACAATGTGCAAGCCGACAGCAGTGCCTCGCACCTGAACATCCCCAGCGTCTTCGTGAGGGCGGCCTCGACGGTCGTCGGAGCGACGCCGACGGTTTCCAACGGCAGCCTGTCGTTCACCATGCAGCCTGGGAACACCTATACGGTGGTCACGTGTGTGATGAGCAACTGGGACGATCTGAACTACCAAAGCGATACGATCAATAGCATCAATGGACTGACGCAATCCGCGGTGGACGCCCAGCAGACAGCGAGCAGTTGCTGGTGGAACTGGTACTTGGGAAGCTCTTTCGTCGTCTTCGGTGACAAGACCGCGGAAAAGTCATTTTATGGCTCAATGTACTGTTCGGGCTGCGAGTCCCGCGAGTTCCAGGTTGCACCAGGGCTCTGGGGGAACTGGATCATGCAAGACACGAATTGGCAGGGTGATTACACGTTGGATTACAACTTCCAGCTCGGCATCGGTGACATCTCAGTGCTTAACCACCCGGACATGCAACAGGGTTATGACGCCGCGATTTTGGCCTGGCTGCCGCATGGCCAAAGCAACGCCATCAACAACGGATTTAAAGGCGCCTATTACGAGGTACACATCGGGCCGATGCCCTGGGGCAGCACGGAATCAGCCGTGTCCCCAACGCACGGGCAAGGGGAGCCGTTCGAGAACATGAAGTCCAACGGGAACTTTGCCGCCATGCCGATGTTGGACCGTTATTACACCACCCACGATCTTGTCTATGGACAGGAGATTTTCGGATATTTGAGGCAACTGGCGACGTTCTGGCAGAACTATTTGACCTTGGACGGTTCGGTCTACGATTCCATCAACGACGCGCGCGGCGAGATGGCAACCTATCCGCAAGTCGATCCCCAATATGAGCGGTCTTTCATTCTAAAGGTGCTGCAGGGCTGCATCGATTTAGCCAATGCGACGAACAGCTTCACCAGTCAAATCTCGACCTGGCAGAACATCATCAACAAGCTATATCCCTATCCGACGATGACGCAAAACGGGCAGCTTTGCTTCAGCGCCACGAGCAACCCCATCTTTTTCAAGTACAATGGGTACATGGTGCAAGGGTGCTATCCCGGCGACGACATCGCCTTGGACAGCGATTCGGCGACCTTGAGTCTCGAGAATAATACCTTCAATCAAATTCAGAATAACAACGGCTGG
>Ga0206943_1276_pt1 | contig 10506 bp, 4 predicted proteins | sample Alteio_BWOrgHeat_7_FD_153243 | JGI IMG/M metagenome (GOLD analysis project Ga0206943, IMG submission 153243) | Enriched cells from forest soil in Barre Woods Harvard Forest LTER site, Petersham, Massachusetts, United States -... | ecosystem: Environmental > Terrestrial > Soil > Temperate forest > O... | reverse complement strand
GATCTTTCTGCTAAAAATATCAATGACAGTCAGTTGCAAATGCTGTTTGCTGTTTGTCATCCGGCTTTACCGCCCGAGGCCCAGATAGGGTTAGCGCTTCGTATCCTTTGCGGATTTGGTATTGACGAAATAGCCGATGCATTTTTATCAAATAAAGAAACCATTAATAAACGCTTGTTTAGGGCAAAAGAGAAATTGAGGGAAGAAAAAGTAAAGATAGAATTTCCCGAAATTAAGAATATTAGCAGCAGGCTTGCCAGCGTTTTAAAAACATTGTACTTGTTATTTAACGAAGGTTATTATTCAACCAGCAGTGACATGACCTTACGTAAAGAGCTTTGCCTGGAAGCTATGCGCCTTAACTATTTATTAGCTGAAAGCGAATTGTTTAACCTGCCGGAAGTAAATGCGCTGCTTTCGCTGATGTGTTTCCACACCTCGCGTTTTGAGGCCCGCGTTGATAAAAATGGCGAAATGATACGCTATGATGAACAGGATACCGGGCTATGGAATAAGGAGCTCATAAAAAAGGGGCTGTATTATTTAAATATGGCATCAAAGGGGGCCGATCTCACTAAATACCATTTTGAAGCAACCATCGCCTATTGGCATACCAAAAAGGAAGATAGCCCGAAAAAATGGGACAATATATTGCAATTATATAACCGGTTGTTGATGATTGAATATTCGCCTATGGCGGCATTGAACCGCACTTTTGCGCTTTCAAAAGTAATGGGAACCGCCGGTGCTATTGTTGAAGCGGAAAAACTGCAACTAACCAACAATCATTTATATCATATACTGTTAGGGCATTTATATAAAAATACAGACAAGCAAAAAGCTATAGCTCACCTGCAATCAGCTTTGAAATTAACTAAAACCGCTTCCGAAAAAAAGCAGATAATGAAGGATTTGGAGAATTTGAAGGTTGTTGCGCCTTAAATCTTAGAAACTGTCTAAGTGTTATTAACCGAGCGTCATTGCGAGCGATAGCGTGGCAATCTCTACACAAGACATTCCAATTTGCAAAGTTCGCCGCCTGTCGTGTAGAGATTGCCACACTCGTTCCTCGTTCGCAATGACGTTTTTTTTATAATTTTTAGACAGTCTTTTAGTTCAGACAAAAAAGCGCCCTCCGTAAAACGGAAGGCGCCTTTATATAAAGTAGATCTATTTTAATAATTATTAATAACCTCAAAGCCCATATTTGGCATACCGATAGGGGCTCCCGGCGGCATTTCTAATGCAGGGTCGGGTTGGAACTTATCAGGTGTTTTTTCAAATTCTTCAATTTGCGATAAGCCGAAATATAAAGATGCCTTTTGTTTGGGTTCGGCGCCGGCCATTTTGTTGTTCATCCATTCCTTTAACCCATGAATTTCATATAGCGCTTCGCCCCGCACGTTTTCGGCAGTACGGGTATCGGCGGCTAATATCAACAGGTATTTAAGGGTTAGGTTATTAACCAATACCTGTAATTCGCCTTTATAGCCGGGTACAACAGGTGCTTTCCAGGTTTGATCGAGCATTTTATCAACTATCGCGAAAAAGCCTGGTTGTTTACTGTCGCGCGCATTGTATTCTATCAATCGCGCGGCACGGGCCGGATCAAGCATATAGCCGATGGTTGTGCCTGCTGCGGTTTCGGCCGCCGCTATTGGGTCGAACGTTGGGCCTGTATGACCGCTAAAAACTTCCACACTGCCGGGATAGCCTGACGGGCGCGGAGGTATTTTTTCAATCAGGGCTTCTGGCAAAGCCAAAGCATCAGGTGTAATTGTACTCATCATGGCATCAAAAGCGCGCCATTGCTCGGCAGGGTCAACCATTTTGGTAGGTTCCTGCCCGTCATTTTTTATGGCATGAGTAAAGTATAAACCGCCAATTGATTTAACAGTAGCTTCCAGCTGGTAGCGGTGCAACAGATACATAGGTACCAGCACTTCTTCTAACGTAGCCATTGGCGCATTTTGGCGGATTGCTTTTTCAGAAAATTTATCCAGTACATGCCTCCTTATGGTCATTAGTTTATTTAACTGGTCAACCGGGTTTACGCCATCATCCCATTGGTTTGACATGGGGTGGGCACCGCCGCCAACATCGGGTATATATTTAAACCCTTGTTTCAGCGTTTCCTTCATTATTTTATCTAACGCCGCATCTTCATCCGTTCCTTTCGGAAAATCAGAATAGCCCCATATAATGGTACGTTTATCCCAGCTGCCTATCCCTTTGGCATAAACGTCTGATATATCAATAGTGCCATCGGCTTTAAGGCTAAACCGAGGGTAAGGATAATCCATTACCGATGCGCGTTCTTTAGGGCTTGCTGCGAAATTATGCGTTAATCCAAGGGTATGGCCAATTTCGTGTGCCGATAACTGCCTGATACGGGCCAGCGCCATTTCTTCCATTTGTTTGGATACCGGTTTGCCATCTTCATAAGGTTGTAATAAGCCTTCGGCTATCAAATAATCTTCCCGGTGACGGTCGGAACCCAAAGTTACCACGCCCTTAATGATCTCACCTGTACGTGGGTCGATGTAAGAAGAACCGTAAGAGAACGCTCTTTGCGGACTGCCCGAACGGTTAACCCAGTTCACCATATTATAACGAATATCCATTGGGTCGGCGCCTTCGGGCAGTTCTTTTACCTGGAAAGCGTTTTTAAAGCCTGCAGCTTCAAAAGCCTGGTTCCACCACGAGCCGCCTTCTATCAGCGCTTTTTTAATAATGGGCTGCGCACCGCGGTCAATATAATATACTATCGGTTCAACCGGTTCGCTTACCGCGGCCGAAGGGTCTTTTTTAACTAAACGGTGGCGCTCAATAAATTTCTTTACAATAGGCTCTGTCATCGGTGTGGCAAAATCCATGTACTGGAAGGTATTGAACCCCGAACGGGGATCAAACTTGCGTGGTTTATAATTATTATCGGGCAGTTCAATTAATGCCTGGTGTATGTTTACCGTAACCGATCCCGGGTCGGGTGCTACGCCGCCGCGACCTCCACGACCACCGCCGCCGCCACTACCTGCAAAGGTGAGCATAGCTTCAAATTCACTGTTTTTGGGGAAGTTTTTGGTATTAGGCATAAATACAGCCGAGCGGCTCTCATCTATACGATAGCCACCGCCTGCCGCGCCACCGCCGGCGCCACGCCCGCCTGCTGCCTGCGCGCTGCCCGGGTTACCCCGGCCCGAACCCAAAGCATCGCCAATATGTAAACCATCGCGAAGCAGGAAAGGCGTAAAATCAACTAAAGCTTTATCACCCTCAATAGCTGCCGGGGCAAAGCCAAATATGACCGATTTGGCAAAAGCGTTTTCTACATCTTTTACTTCATCGGGGTTGCCATTTACGGCGCGGTAATAATCGTTAGGTTGTACCAAAAATATCTTTGGGCCAACTTTGACAAATTTCACAATAAAAGATGCGGCTTGCCCACGTTCGGGGCCGCCGTTACCAACACCATCAACCAGTGAGGCAAAGTATAGGAAATCGGTATCAAATTTGTCTATTTCAAGGTAAACCTTGCCGTTTTTTTCATCGGCATAAAAATTAAAGAAGCCGTCCAGTTTCCTGAAGTTTTGAGTTACTGTAGCAATAGATGTTGCCGGGCCTGCATTGGCCCTGTTGCCGCCACCTTGTCCCTGGGCAACAGCAAGCGACGAAAAGGCAAAAATGATGCAAAAATTGAGTAAAATTTGTTTCATATAAATGATAATTAGAGGTTTGCGTAAGTGTACACGTAAACTTAATCATCATTTAGGTTTTATCCCATTTTTTACCAAATTATCATGGATATGTTACATTTTTTATGGGGGAGTTAACCCAGAACGTTTTTGATATAGATTTTAAACCTTTATCCATACGTAAAACCCTTTCACCTCAAAAAGACAATTTCCCCTGGTAATAATCTAATACCTTGCTGTAAATGAAATAATCATAGCGGGCATTTATTAAACTCAGGCTGGCGGCATCCATGTTGTTTTTTGAGATCGTATAATCTACGGATGTTAATACACCCGCTTCAAACCGGATCTTGGAGATGCGGAAACTTTCTGTATAGGCATTTACTTCTGCCGATAATGCCTGGTAACGGTTATAAGCAGCCGACATATTGTAGTAAGCCTGTTCAATGTTTTGCCTTAATACTACTTTGGTGTTTTCTTCAATGTATTGGGTATTTAACAAGGTGATTTTAGCAAGGGCAATGGTATTCTTTCTTTGGTGATTTGAAAATATAGGAATGCTAAGGTTAAGCCCCAAACCCGACTGGTAATTATTTCTAAACTGATCGAAATAAGCTACATTTTGACTGGCGCTTGAATAATAGGTATTTAATCCACCATTAAAAGATAAGGTGGGGAATAGTAAGCCTTTATCAACTTTTACAACCTTTTCAGCACTTTGGCGCTTCAAAATGGCCGATTTTACTACTGGTAATTGCTGTAGGGCCGTTTCATAGATCTGGTCGGGATTTACACCGTATGCACCAACTAAGTCAGCGGCATTTAAATGCTGAAATTCGGCATCCTTGTTATAAGGAATATTCATCGACTGAAATAAACTCAGCTTAGCGCCATATAATAAATTTTGCGCTTGAACTACCTGTACCTGGTTGCTTGCAAATGTGCCCCTTGAATCATATATATCTGAGGCTAATGTGTTGCTCCCTTGTTTTTCCCTTATTTCTAACCGGTTCAATGTTTCCTGGGCAACCGCTAAAGCGCTTTTACTTTGTGCTAACGATTCTTCGGCCTCCAGTATATTAAAATAGCCGGTTATAATATTTAAAGTAACCGCATCTTTAGCTGCCTGCAAATCCATTTTGCCAGCTTGATATGAAAGCGACGCTTGTTTAATATTGTTTTGCAGCGCCAACCCATTAAATATGGTTACGCCCGCGTTTAAACTATAGCTATCAGAAGTTAACGATTGATTGATATAAGTGTTGGTAATGGGGTTAATGGCCCTGCCCTGGTTAAGCGACCGGCCTGCACTACCGGATATTGAAGGGAACAGGTTCTCCCTGGTTTGCTTATAAGCTATACTATCGGCAAGCACGGTATTGCCTGTTTGCTTAACAGTAAGGTTGTTTTTTATGGCAATATCGAGGCATTGCTGCAGGGTAAATAAATTGCTTTGTTGCGCCTTTGCTAAACCGGCGCAAGCCGTTATAACGAACGTAAATAGATATTTGGTAAATCGCATCGTTTAGTCTTATTTATCAGGTTGTTTTTGATGAATCTATTTTGCCATCCAGCAAATCGATGATACGATTGCCGTAACCCGCATTTTTTTCGCTATGGGTTACTTGTATAATAGTAACACCATCTTCTTTATTCAATTTCTTAAAAAGCGCCATAATTTCCTCTCCTTGTTTCGAATTAAGGTTGCCGGTGGGCTCATCGGCCAATAATAATTTAGGCTTGGCTATCAACGCGCGGGCAATTCCCACTAATTGCTGCTGGCCGCCTGATAATTGCTCGGGGAAAAGGTCCTTTTTACCTACTATATTGAAACGGTCAAGCGTATCGGCCACTAATGCTTTGCGTTCGCTTCCTTTTATATCCTGGTAAATAAGCGGGGTTTCAATGTTTTCATACACCGTTAACTCATCAATTAAATGATAAGCCTGGAACACGAAACCAATGTATTGTTTATATAAGGCCGAACGTTGTTTCTCTTTAAGCTGGTGCACCGGCTGGTCCATAAAGTAATGGTAACCTTCAGATGGCTGGTCGAGCATCCCAATAATATTCAATAAGGTTGATTTCCCTGAACCCGAAGGGCCCATAATAGAAACAAATTCGCCCTGGTCAATATCAAGGGTAATATTATTCAGCACCGAGATCTTGTTGCCGCCGGTTTGATAGTATTTTGAAACGTTTTTGAGTGATAGCATTTTTAAATGTAAATATTAATAGCTGAATTACGCCTTTAGTATGAATAATATACCAAAGTTATAAATGTCTTTAAGTCAATGTTTTAAATAAAGTAAAGGTTGGGCAAACTGTTCGCTAATGCACAAAGATGTACGGTTATGATACAGTTGGTTGTGGTGATTAGTTAATTAGTGATTAGTTGAATGCTGCTAAGTCAAATGCGAAAGGTTAAATGATATATCCTAATTAACCAATACCTAATCACTACTCACCACCCCTCAAACTCTTCACCGGATTTGCCACGGCCGCTTTTTTGGCCTGATAACACACGCTGATAACAGCTATAACCGCAGCTAAACCGCCGGCTAACGCAAATATCCACCCATGTATCTCAATCCGGTATGCAAACCCCTGCAGCCAATGGTTCATGGCCCACCAGGATAGGGGGGCGGCGATAAGAAATGCCACCAGCACCATCGCCAGGAAATCATTTGATAACATAAAGCCAATTTGAGTAACGGTTGCCCCCAATACTTTGCGGATACCGATCTCTTTGGTGCGTTGCAGTGCAATAAGGGAAGCTAACCCTAATAAGCCCAATGAGCTGATGAAAATAGCTACCGAAGCAGATATCCACACCAGTTTCTGCTGGATGCTCTCTGCTTTATAAAGTTTGGCAATTTGCCCGTCAACAAACTGGTAACTGAATAGCTGATCAGGTAAAATGGGTTGATATTGTTTTTGAATAGCAATGATCGCAGCAGCGGTATTATCGCCTGAAAGTTTTACCGCCAAGTTGGTTTGCATAGTTGTATCTTCTAATAATATAGTTGGTTGAATAGGGTCGATCAATGATTTTACGTTAAAGTCTTTCACTACACCAACTATTGTGCCTTTGGTATCACCGGCAGACAGGCCTTTCCCTATAACATTATAAGGATGTTCTTTTTCGAGCATATTGGCCATAGTTTCATTGATCAAAAACTCGGGTTTTGGCTTATTTCTATCCCGGATATTTCTGCCTGCTATAATTTGCAGGCCAAACGTGCGGCAGTAGCCAGAATCGGCAATTGCGAAAAGGGCCGGCCAAGCTTCCCATTTGGTGGGGTTATTATATTGTATAGTAGCGCTTTGGCGTGTATCAACGGAGGGCGGCCTGTAACATACGCTAAATGCCTGTACAGCAGGTATGCTTTTAAGGCTATGATCTAATTGCTCTTTTTGCGAAGCGGTTAGCTGTCCTACAGGTATGGTGATAACCGATTTGCGGTTAAAACCAACATCGGTATTTTTAAGAAAGTGTACCTGCAAAATAATAATGATGGTACACACCATAAGCGATTGCGTTACGGTGTTTTGAAATACCACCATAACCTTGCGGCCAAAACCGGTTGACAGGTTCAAAGTATTACTTTTTAATGCCCGTGTTATGCTTACATGGCTTAACAGCAATGCTGGGTAAACCCCTGTGCCGATAGTAATCACTATTAGCACCAGGCCGATAAACAGGCTTAGGCTGGTATAAGAAATAATGTGTACAGGTTCGTCAGCAAACAAATATAGGTTAGCCACTGGTAGCAGCACCAATACCAATATAACCGCGGTTATTACCGCTATAAACGAGGTAAGCAACGATTCGGTAATAAATTGCATAAAAATTTGTTTCACCGATCCGCCCAATACTTTCCTGGTGGCTATTTCCGCCGCGCGCCGGGTTTGCTGTGCGACGGTGAGGTTAATATAATTAAATACAGCTATACTGATAATGAGCAGGCCAATGATGGCTAAATTCCATAAAAGCGACCGCTGTACAACGCCTTCATACTTTGTGCTAAAATGGACCTCATCTAATGGCAAAAGCTTAAACGTATAATATTTTAACGCATATTTAAAGTTATGCCTGTTAGCTATACCGATTATCTGCTTCTCCACAGCATCTTTCTCATCGGCATTATTTAAGCGGATAAATGTGCTGTGTTTGGACGACAGATAGCCCATATCCGTAAAGAAATGCTTGTCGTATAACGGTACTAATGGCAACAGGGAGTCAAAAGAAATATAGATCTCCGATTTGAGATCAGTATTGTAAGGCGCATCCGCAATTACACCAACCACTTTTAATGGCTTGTTATTAATTACCAGGGTTTTGCCAATGGCATCAGCATCGCCGAAATATTTACGGGCTATTGTTTGACGTAATACCGCATTGTAGGGAAGGTTTAGCCCTTGGGGGCCACCTGCGACAAAATTGAAACTGAACAACTTAAACCAATCGGCATTAGTAAATGACACATTATTTTCTTCCTTAAAGCGCTTTGTAGCATCGCCATTAACGTTTACAATAAAACTTTGCCTGTTTACCGCAAAAGCCGCCTGCTGTACCTGTGGCACTTCCGTTTTTAACCCCTGGTAGGTAGCGTATGAACTGCCGTTATCATAAATGGTTTTATCCATTTGCAGGTCATATACCAACCTGAAAATGTTTTTTGATTGCTTATGGTAGGTATCAAAACTTAAATTATAGCTGGTGTACAGGTAAATAAAAATGCAGCAGCTTATGGCTATAGCCAACCCGCTTATATTTAAAAAAGTATAAAACTTATGGGTGGTAATATTGCGCCAGGCTATTTTAAGATAGTTTTTAAACATAAGCCTCTAATTTATAAACTTTGTCTTAAAATTCTGCAAACTGCCTACTGTTCACTGCAAACTTATCACTCGCTCCTCAAACTCTCTTTGAAAGCCATGCTCCTGCGCTGAAGCTTCGGCGCAAGCGTTAGCTCATTCTGAGCGCAGGCTTTTAACCGGGTTAGCCATAGCCGCCTTTATTGATTGAAAGCTTATGGTAACAAAAGCTATAACTACGGCTATAATTCCCGCCAGTACAAATACCCACCAGGTTATATTTATGCGGTAGGCAAATGCCTGTAGCCAGTTGTTCATGGCAAGCCATGCAACCGGCGCGGCAATTACTATGGCTATTATTATTAAAAACACAAATTCGACCGCTAAAAGCTTTACAATACCCGCAACACTTGATCCCAATACTTTTCGGATGCCAATTTCCCTGGTTTTTATCTGTGCCGAGTAGGTTGCAAGGCCAAAAAGCCCCAGGCATGAAATAATAATAGCAACAGCCGCAAATATGTTGAACAATGCACCCGTACGTTCTTCTGTTTTATACAATAGGTTAAAGGTTTGGTCAAGAAACGCGTAGCTAAACGGAACCTTGTTGTTATATTGTTTCCAAGCTTGTTGTGCTGCGGCAATGGCTTTATGCGCGTCGTTCCCGGTAGTTTTAATATATACACGGTTGCTGCTGTTGGGGTCATAAAGAAAAACTACCGGCTCAATTTTTTTACGCATGGAGGTAAAATGGAAATCTTTTATAACACCTATAATTGTACCCTTTATTGTCCATACCCGCATTTTTTTGCCTATGGGGTCATTAATATTCATGGCCTTGGCGGCGGCCTCATTTATAATAAAATGGGTCGAATCGGCTATAGTGCCGGTAAACTGGCGGCCATCCGTCATTTTTATTTTAAAGAATGATATAAAATCTTTATCCACATACATGGGATGAAATAGCAGGTTGGAATTAGCCGGCTTTCCGTCCCAGTCATTATCGCCTGTCCAGTTATTATAATCAACAATATCATCGTTTGACCGGGTGACGGCCAGTATCCCCGGCTGCTTCAACAACTCGGGTTTTAACGCGTCATAATGTTTGCCCATATCCCTCATCTGAAATGAGAATACATTTTCTTTATCATACCCTAAGTTTTTATCGCGCATAAACTTAAGCTGGCTGCCAATAATAAAAGTGCCGATAATGAGCATGATAGATATGGTAAACTGTACCACAACCAGCACCTTACGAAAGGTGGCATTACCCATACCGGCGCCTATTTTCCCTTTGAGCGCTTTTAATGGCTCAAATGAAGATAGCAGAAACGCCGGGTAAATGCTTGATGCAGCAAGCGTACCGGTTAAGGTTATTACAATACACACCCAAATTTTATAATTTGTGATATTGAGCGTCAGCTGCTTGCCCGAAAAATCATTGTAAGCCGGCAACAGCACATACATTAATAGTATAGCCAGCACGGTAGCTATTACAAACAGCATAACAGTTTCGAGCATAAACTGCATAAACAACTGTAGCTTTCCTGCCCCTATAATTTTGCGCATACTTACCTCTTTAGCACGCAGCATGGAACGTGCAGTAGATAGGTTGACATAATTAATGCAGGCAATTATTAAGATCAGCAAAGCTACAATAGCAAAAGTGTTTACGGTCTCGATGCCTGCATTGCCGCCATCAGGCTTGTACAAGTGCATTTTTAGCAGGGGTTGTGCCAGGTAAGGTACGGGGGCATCATCGGGCTTATTTCTTTCATGTATCTGCTGTAGCTTTTTTTCGAGCCGGGCAATATTTGTATTGGGTTTTAAAAGTAAGTAGGTATCGTAGTTAAAACTTATCCAGTCTGCATCCATTGACGCAATACGGCCTGTACCGTTATAACTGGTGCTATTTTGTATATAGGCTACATGATTAAAAAGGCTAAGCGGAAGGAGTACGCTGTAATTAATACTTGAGTTTGGCGGGAAA
>Ga0206943_1275_pt1 | contig 10609 bp, 14 predicted proteins | sample Alteio_BWOrgHeat_7_FD_153243 | JGI IMG/M metagenome (GOLD analysis project Ga0206943, IMG submission 153243) | Enriched cells from forest soil in Barre Woods Harvard Forest LTER site, Petersham, Massachusetts, United States -... | ecosystem: Environmental > Terrestrial > Soil > Temperate forest > O... | reverse complement strand
AAGAGAATTGGAAGTCATCCAACAGATTAAAGCCGGGCATTCCTCCAAAGAAATCAGCGAAGCGCTTGACATTTCAATCAAACCGGTTGAGGTACACCGTCATAATATTTTAAAAAAGCTCCATGTAAAAAATGCGGTTTCACTGGTTCATTTTATTGAAGAAAGTGCAGTTCAGATTTGAGTTATTTAATACAAGTACAAAATCAGAAGTCCCTCCTGTTTTACGAAGTTGTTTAGTAACATTTTACTAACAAACTTTTATGCGAATTACATACATCTGACCAACGCAGTAAAAAGATGTCTCCATTTGGAATATTATTTTAAAGTATTATTTTTGATCCCATAATTATCCCTCAAACCAGCCAGTAACTGACGCCTTGTTTTCTAAGATTGATAAGCGTTATCTCACTCCAAATTTATCAGCAATGCAAGCCCAGGACCCAAAGGCAGAAATCGTTACACTAGAGATTGAATGTTTTCATTATAAAAGACTCTTAGCCACAGCCATTTCGGACAATGTGGAATTATTAAAAACGAAGATTATCTACAAGAAGTTGAAAGCGATAAACAAAAGATTAGAGCAATTAAGAAAACTGGAAGCGAAAAAATAACAAAATCACTGCCTGGTATTTCAAATACATACCATATCTCCTATGGTATTTACAAAAAAAGCCTTAGTACATTAGAGCAGAAAGGCCGTCGGGTACGGATTATAAAATGCGGTCTGGTAATATCATTTTGGGTGATCCTTATAAATGATCGTAAAAATACGTTAGCATAATTTTTGATGGTATTTAAGATCTTCAAAACACTAACTACTGATGCTTTCCGACTTAAAAGACCTGGAATTATCCGCCCTCTATGATTTGCTAGCTGACTACACATCAAAATATACTCTTATGTTGAGGTGGGGCGGCGTAAATGATGGATTTGATGAATGCAGAGACGTCATACTACAACTTCAAAACGAAATTGATTCCAGAAAACCCGCGGTGGATACGCAGGAGAATAAAGATTTAGATGACGGGATAGAATTAGTCCCGGCGATTGCCTGATGGATCTCTGTTATTTTAAAGAGCATTTTCTCTGGTATAATGTTGATAGTGTATTATTTGTCTGATGATTGACAAGACAGAATACAACAGCAAAAAAATTTTGGCATACAAATGGTATGTTTTGAAGGGAAATCGCGCCTGCTATTCATCGTAGTACATCTATGAGGTTGATAATTGGTGTATTACTCAAAATTATTGGCCATGCAAACCTCGGAATTAAAAACAGATATTACTTCCTTACAGTATCAATTTGACCACTACAACGATTTACTTGACAAGGCCATTAGTAAGAATGTAAAGTTTACAATCAAAAAAATCATTTACCGGAAACTGAAAGAAATTTCAGAAAGGCTAAATAAAATCCGGGGGCTCTGGGAAGCCTGAGTTAATTCCCCATAAACCTTTCTTCCTGCAAATTAGAAACACCTCCCTCAGGGTGCAAGCGCCTGTATGTTATCCTGATAAAGCATAGTTATCATACCCGGTATTTTTTCATCTTCCCTTCATCTTGGGGTTCTATGTTTGTTCCTGTTATTTATTCATCAACACTAAAAAAACTTTATGAAAACGAATCTATTCATTGCAACAGCAATGTTATTATCAGCCGCCAGCTTTGGCCAGCAGGCTGATACCAAAACCACTCAGTCAGAAACCGTGCAGGCAGCTACAATTAAAAATGGAAGTGATGCCAGCGTACAGGCGTCTACAAACACAAGTGTAAAATCCAAGGCTGCCGGTTCATTGGAAAATCAGGTTATTACGGAGAAAAAGAAGGTCAAAGGAACAGGTGCTTCCGCCGAAAAAAAGGCTTCCGGACAGGCAAAATCGGCTATTGATAAAAGTCAGGGAGCAACAGAAGGAAATACCAGCGCCGATGCCTCTTTACAGGCCAATTCGGGCGCAAATGCAGGCTCCGGGAACAATAAACTAAGCCAGGATGCGTCTTTAAATACGGGGCTAAGAGCCTCTTCTGCAGATGCAAAAAAACAGGTAGATGTGCTCAGCGGAGAAGCAAAGGCAACCGGGCATACAAAAACAAACGAATCCCTGAAAACTACTGCCAGTGTGAAAAATGAGGCAGACAAAAGCATAGCGGAAACAGCCGGTAAAACGAAAACGGATATGAATAAAGCGGAAACAACTGCAAAAACCAGGGTGGACACAGGCTCTTCAACAACTGTTAATGCAGCCGGCGGTATTAAACAATCCATAAAACCGCGGCCTGTTTCGGTTAAAGTGCACAATCAGATTAAAACAAATGCCGGTTTAAAAATTAAGTAAAAAAACGGACAACAGGTTTTCAGCATGCTGAAAACCTGTTGATTCAAATTAGTAAAAAAATGATATCGGGAAATTGGTCTTTCAAAATACTGTTGCTTGGATCGGTTTTACTTACAGCGGAGGCATCTTTAGCTGATACGGGCAAACCGAAACTTGTATCCATTTTGAAAAAAAATGTAGAAACGGTGGGCTCCACGTGCGATTCTGTACCTCAGAATAAACCAGTGCAGGAAAATACGGCTGATGTTAAACAGCCGGCTGTAATCAAGGAAGTTCCGAAATCAAAAAAACAGGCAGTACCCATCAGTGTACCAACTACCGTTAAGACCATAAAACCAATAAAAGTGATTAAGCCAAAGATTATAAAACCAGTTATAAAAATAAATTAGAGAAAAAATTATCCCTTATGAAACTAGTCATCCTTCTGATCTCTGCAGGCTTTTGGAGCCTGCATTGCTCAGGACAAACAGATAGCGCCGGAGCGGATACGACGGATAGTGTGGTAGCGAAATCCACCCTCACACTGGGGGCAACCTATTGTAACAATGCTGACTACTATGGCCAGAAGGCTGTAGAAAGCAATCCATATATAGCGGCTTCAGCCACTTACCGCTTTCGTTCCGGTATCTATTTTTCGGGGCTCGCATACAGACTCTTAAAAGATACTATTAACACACTATCAGCAGAGAATCTCAGAGGCGGGTTTGAATTCAGTATCAGTAAAAGGCTTTCAGCGGATATTAGTTACAGTCATACATTCTATCCTTCCTATTCACCTTTGTTACAGGCTTCCAATCCGGACAATGTCAGCGCTACCCTGACCTATGAAAACTTTCTAAGTTCCAAATTAACTGCAGACTATGCCTTTGGGAAATCCACCGACTTCTTTGCTACAGTGGGAACCGGCAAACAGATTAATCTGGGTCATCTCACGGAAAAGGATATTATTACCATCACACCGACTGTAGCTGTTACCGCAGGCACACAGCATTTTTATCAAACCTACCTGATTGAAAAAAAACTACAGGACAGCCTGTTGGGAATTATTTTACCTCCACTGACCGGCCCGGAAACATCTCAGGTTTCCCAAACAGTCACAACCACACAGTTTAGTATATTATCATACAATTTTAATTGTCCGCTCGCCTATAGCAGGGCCGGGTATATGATTGAAATAAATTATCAGCTTTCCCTCCTGAGTAATAAAGCTGAAAGTGGGCCGGGACAGTTGAATTCATTTTTTAGTGCAAGTTTTTACTATCAATTCTGAAGATCATGAACGTACTGATTGTAGAAGATGAAAAATCCATGGCGCTGGAAATGGAATTTTTTTTAAAAAAGGTCGGCTACCTGTGTGATCTTGCCTTTACCGGAAAGCAGGCCCGTCAAATAATGTCAGATCATCCTTTTGATTTTATATTGCTGGATCTCGGGCTCCCCGATCTGGACGGCTTAGAAGTTTTAAAGGATGCCAAAAAAAATTGTCCGGAGGCTTCTTATATTATTCTTACTGCGCGGGGAGATTTGGAAGACCGGATAAAAGGACTGGACCTGGGAGCGGACGATTATCTCCCGAAGCCGTTTTCATTACTTGAATTGCAATCCAGGATGCAGGCTATATCACGCAGAAAATCGGGGCTGAATGATTCTGTTGCACCGCTGGGGGATTTTATCATAGATCTGAATAAACGCATGGTCTTATTTAACGGGGAGGAGATTGAATTGTCCCGCAGGGAATTTGACCTGTTGAGTTATCTGATGCTTCATAAAAACAGGCCGCTTACACGCGCTCAACTCAGTGACCACGTCTGGGGAGATTTTTCAGAAGATGACTATGACTCCAATTTTATTGATGTACATATAAAAAATATCAGGAAAAAAATGATGGCATACGCTTCCGTAGACTGGCTGCAGACTGTACGCGGTACCGGTTACAAAATTAAAATCTGAAAGTGAAGCTATTAAGTAAAATAACCCTCTATACAACACTGTCAAAAACAGTCATCGTTCTGCTTTTTATATGGCTTCTGCCGGGCATCGTGAAAGACGTCACTTCCCAATACACCAATCACAATCTCCAGGAACAAAAAAAGAAGGTATTGGATAATATCCAAAAAAGAGGAATTGACTACTATTTTGAAGGTGATTCCAGTTATGGAAGTTATACCCTGTTGAAAGAGGAATTCATAGCGCTGGAATCTTCCAGGGGCCATGCCCCCGTTGATACCATATTTACGGATAGCCGGATAGTGGAAAACGATACCTTAACCTACAGGTTGCTGGATTATACATTTGAATACAAAAATAAAAACTACCTGCTGGAAATAGGTAAGACGGTTTCAACGATCGATCAGTACAATCGGCCGTTGCAAAAAGTTGCATTATACACGTTGGCCGGGTTAATCTTTTTCACACTCATTCTCGATCTGTTGTTTACGCGTCTCTTACTCCGTCCTTTAAATCTGATAATAACTTCCAAACTTCTGAATAGAAAATTTCCCTTCAAAGAAACTATTTCGCCGGTAAAAACATCCACTACCGACTTTAAATACCTTGACCAATCACTGACCAACCTCGCATCCAAGATTAAGGAAACATTTGAAAAGGAAAGGGAATTTACATCCAATGCTTCCCATGAACTAATGACGCCCATAAGCATTCTTCAGAATAAGATGGAGAATGTGATGATGGATCAGGAACTCAGTGAAACTTCCCGGGAAAAAGTGGTCAGTATGCTGACTATCCTGAACCGGTTGAAAAAAATAGTACGATCCCTTTTATTGATTTCACGCATTGAAAATGATCAGTATGTGAAAACAGATCAGATAAAACCGTATGCGCTGTTGGAAGAAGTAGTGGATGAACTGAAAGATCGTATTGAATTACGAAAAATCCGTATTGTGCAATCGCTTTCCCATTCCATTGTACTGACCCATGTCAACCGGGATCTGATTTTTCAGCTCATGTATAACCTGATAAACAATGCAATCAGATATAATCAGGAAGAAGGAGAGATTGAAATCACAGATCAGGTTATTCAGGGCGAATCATATATTATTCATATAAAGGATGCGGGAGTTGGTATTCCCGCACATGAATTGGAAACCATATTCGACCGGTTTAAAAAAGCGGGTAAAAATGCAGACGAAGGATACGGACTAGGATTGTCCATAGTTAAAAGTATTGCTCAATATCACGATATCAGGATCGCCGTGCAATCTCAATACGGTAAGGGCAGTACTTTCAGTATCCATTTCCCTTACGGAAATTAGCCGATACAAGTTGTATTAATATAACAGTTACATATTTGAGAAAAGGATTCAGGATTAAGAATTGACTCTTTGTAATTACTGTGTGAAATAAAATTAGTTTCCGTAGGCATTTTTTAAGTTAGTGCTAGCTGAATATTATTATTTTGGTTGTTTGTTTTGCTTGTTTTACAGTAATCGGAAATGAGATTAAAAAAGCCCTATTACGATTTAGCAATAAGGCTGGTTTTGCATAGGCTTCTATGGTCGGGTAAAATTATTTCACATTTTTCTTATTTTTTAGTTTTTCAAGCCTGTCTTTTATTTCTTCTATTTTGTGAATGATCACTTTTGCCTTTTGAAATACTTCATTTTTATTAAGAAACGTTTCCAATAAGATTTCTTTTTGAGCTAATTCCAGTTCTAATGCTTCTATTTCAGATTGACGGTCCTGGGATTGCATTGCTGATAAATTCAGAGTGACATAACACTTATCAGTCTTGCATAAAGTTGTACGGAAACTTACTTAGGAAAAAGGTTTAGGGGAACCATATTGAGCTTAACTCAATGAAAATACAGATTATTTTTGATTGAAATATAAAACTTTTGCGATTGTTAATAGTGTATAGATTGTAAATTAATCCAGCCTATTAACTATTATTTTGTCAAAGTGTCAAATCGGTATCAAATGAAAATCAGGTAGTCTCCTGGTCAAAGATTACTACCTGCTTATTCATTCTCAGGTGCCCGGAACAGGAATCGAACCTGCACATCCTTGCGAATACCAGATTTTGAGTCTGGCGCGTCTACCAATTCCGCCATCCGGGCTGAAAGTTCAGATTATTGGGATGCAAATGTAAGGATTTGAGCCTATTAAAAGCGATTCCGGAGATTGTTATTATGCCTGAATAATCTGCAGGTGTTCCGTAAGTATCCGGCTTACAATCGCTGATTTACTGTATACCATCAGGTGCTCGCCGTCTTTTACCGGAATCGCCTTCATTATCTTTTTATATGGCAGGATTTTATCCGCCGTTCCATGTATCCGGATGAGGTTTGGCGGTTCCCAGTGATTGTCCCAGGAAAACATTTGCCGGATAGCCCATTCAAAAAAATCGGGATCTGTGTCCTCAAAAATATTCTTCAGCAGGTTTTTGATCTCGGGTTTATATGCACCGAAAAGGCGAAAGGCGATATTATTCGGCCTTAACAGCATACGTGGTGATAAAATTTTATAGATCCCGGATTCGCCCAGGAGAGTATAAAACCAGGGGACTTCTTTTTTAAAACAATAACTGGAAATCAACACCGTCTGTACCGGAGAAAGAAATTTCGACAACTCAATTGCGATCACGCCTCCAAAAGAAAGACCCACCAGACTAAAGGGTTCCTGCTGGTTGATCTGGCTGCTCAACCGCCTGCAATAAGTTTCCATGGACTCGTTTTCTGAAACGGCCATCCATTCTATGTAGTATATTTTAAAAACTTCGGGGATAACCAGGTTTTGAAATATCCTTTTGTCTGCACCCAGTCCGCTGATGAGATAGAGATTCATTATTTCTTTCGTCTTCCGGCCGGATGAACCTGTTAACCATCCCGCTCCTATTTATCAAACTTAATTAACTTAGGAGGACAAAGTACAAAAATCCATGAACCTGCCGCATGATATCATCCTCAAACTGCTGCTTTCCATTGTTATCGGGGGCGTGATTGGCGCTGAAAGAGAATACCGCAGTAAATCTGCCGGCTTTCGAACGCTCACGCTGATCTGCCTGGGTTCTGCCCTCTTCACCGTTTTCTCGGAATTGATCGGGGCCGGAAGTAATCCCGACCGCATTGCTTCAAATATAGCCACAGGTATCGGTTTCGTTGGCGCCGGTGTAATATTCAAAGGGGACATTGGTGTAAACGGGATCACCACAGCCGCCATGATCTGGGTAACCGCCGCATTGGGCATGGGCATTGGCGCAGGTTATGAATGGGTGTCGGTGATTGCCTGCGTCCTGATTCTTATCATGCTTTTTATTTTCGGTCTGGCGGAAAACTGGATAGATCACCTCAACCAGACAAGATATTATAAGATTCAAACCGATTTCAAAGAAGAAACCATGGGTAAATTTGAACAATGTTTTCAGGCCCATCACCTGAAATTTAAAAGAGCCCGTGAAGTGAAAGAAGGTGATACCATATCAGGCGAATGGTATGTCAGGGGATCCAAACAAAACCACCTCGATTTTATCAACGAGATCTTGCACGATCCGGAGATCAGTCGTTTTGAATATTAAAAATAAATTACAAAAATTTCAGAATCTATTGTATGACTTACCGGGTCGCCGATCAGAAAGACCTGCCTGCGCTTGAGGAACTGGCCCTTGCATCCTATGGTCGTTTGAAGAAAAATCTTACACCGGAAAACTGGGCAAAGATGGAGACGCTTTTAAAATCTGATCAGACTTTTCCATTACTGGTGCGCGACTGCCATGCATTTGTTTGTGAAGAAAACGGACGGCTGCTGGGCATGGCATTCCTGGTGCCAAGCGGAAATCCAACCAGGGTATATTCTGCAGAAACAAGTTATATACGCATGGTGGGCGTGCATCCCGACGCAGGCGGAAAAGGAATCGCACAGGCACTGACACGACTTTGCATGGATAGAGCTAAGGAAACGGGAGAAACGATGATCAGTCTGCATTCAGCCGAAATCATGTATGATGCGCGACATATTTATGAAAAACTCGGATTTAAAAAAATCCGTCTGCTCGACGAACATTATGGTCTTGTGTACTGGCTTTACGAAATGACATTGATCTGATATAATAATTAATAACTAAAAACTAATAACTATGAACAGGGTTGTGCATTTTGAAATTCACGCAAAAAATCTTGACAGGACGCAGAAATTTTATCAGGAAGTTTTTGGATGGACGATCACGGATATGGGTCCGCAAATGGGTAATTACCGGGTGGTTGAAACCGGGCAGAATACAGCGGATAGTCAATGGAATGGTATTAATGGCGGAATCACCCCAAGACATGGTGAAGCCCCTAAAGGGGGTGAACCCGTAAACGCATTTGTATGCACGATTGAAGTGGAAAATATTGATGAGACTTTAGAAAAAATTGCAGAAGCCGGTGGAACAGTCGCACTGGAGAAAATGGAAGTCCCGGGTGTCGGCTTACTGGCCTACCGCAAAGATCCGGAGGGAAATATCTTTGGTGTTTTACAACCCTTCAAACAAAATTAAATTATAATGCAGGCGTGCGGCCGCCATCCACCGCGATGTTGGTGCCGTTTACATAGGAAGCAGCTGGAGAAGCAAGGAATGCGATCACGTTTGCAATCTCTTCCGGAATTCCGAATCGTTTCATAGGAACACTTTCTTTCAATTGAGACTCAATGGACGCTTGTTCTTTTTTCACGGCGTCAGCTGTATGTTTCACTAACTCATCCAGCCTTTGGGTTTGGGTTAGTCCGGGAAGAATATTATTGACAGTAATATTAAACTGCCCGATTTCATTGGCCAGGGTCTTGGCCCAGGCCGCCACGGCCAGCCGGATGGTATTGGACACACCCAGGTTTGCCAGGGGTGTTTTTACAGAGGTTGAAATAATATTGATGATCCTTCCGTAAACCGCATCCTTCATACCGGGAATCACTGTTCTCGCCAGAATCTGATTATTGATGAGGTGCTGTCTGAATGCCTGTTCAAAAGCATCTGTGGATGCGTCCAGTATGGGACCGGCTTTTGGTCCGCCTGTATTGTTGATCAGAATTTCTACGCGATGCTTTTCCACTATTTTTTTAATGGCTTCTTCAACCGAATGAGTATCTGCAAAATCAGCTGCAACCCATTGGTGATGCTGATCTCTGGTAACTGCTAATTGTCCCGCTGCTGCCTTTAATGCCTCGGTGTTGCGTGCCATCAAAACACAATTCGCGCCATTCACCGCCAGCTCCTTTGCAGTCGCCAGTCCGATACCCTGTGAGCTGCCGCAGATTACAGCGGTTTTTCCTTTTAGGGAAATGTCCATACTAATTCATTTAGACACAAAGATAGGATGGTTGACAGTTGGGGGTTGACGGTTGAAGGTGCCGTGGGCATGATTGAGCTGGCACTCGAAATGTTACCTAAAAGGGCGAAGGCGTAAGGCTCAGCACAAGTTAATTTTTGAATTTCATCTTTAAAGCAGCCAGTGCATCTTCCATAGAAGTCATTGGCTTTTTATTTTTTTCTTTAGCAACAGCCGGCTTCCAATTTCCGATCTTTGGTTTTGCGTTAAGCGTTTCGCGTTGGGCGTTGGGCTTAGCGGAGGCCTGTTTTATCGACAGGGCAATCCGTTTCCGTAAAACATCCACCTCCGTCACTTTCACCAGAACCTTATCATTGAGTTTTAATACTTCATTGGGGTCACTAATATAACGGTGCGCGATTTCACTCACGTGCACCAGTCCATCCTGCTTCACACCGATATCAACAAATGCACCGAAGCGCGTAATATTCGTGACTACACCCGGCACAATCATACCCACCTGAACATCTTCTATTTTATAAATATTCGCAAATTCAAATTGCTCCAGTTCTGTTCTCGGATCCAGTCCGGGTTTTCGTAGTTCATTTAATATATCACGAATGGTGTGTTCACCAATGTTTTCACTAATATATTTCCTGACTTCCACTTTTGTGATCAGATCCTCTTTACCAATCAGAGATGCGAGATCCACTCCCAGATCCAGGGCGATTTTCTCAACCACCGGGTAGGCTTCCGGATGTACTGCGCTTTCATCCAACGGATTTTTACCCTGGTGGATTCTCAGGAAACCGGCAGATTGCTCAAAGGCCTTTTCACCCATTCGGGGAATTTTCAGCAATTGTTTTCGATCAGTAAATTTTCCAATTTCGTTTCTGTGTTTTACAATATTCTCTGCCAGAGTATCACCGATTCCGCTCACATAACTTAATAATTTTTTGCCGGCTGTGTTCAGGTTAACTCCTACCGCATTCACACAACTTACAACCGTTTGAT
>Ga0206943_1274_pt1 | contig 10758 bp, 8 predicted proteins | sample Alteio_BWOrgHeat_7_FD_153243 | JGI IMG/M metagenome (GOLD analysis project Ga0206943, IMG submission 153243) | Enriched cells from forest soil in Barre Woods Harvard Forest LTER site, Petersham, Massachusetts, United States -... | ecosystem: Environmental > Terrestrial > Soil > Temperate forest > O... | reverse complement strand
CGTAGTGAACAAAGCAGAATTTGTGTACCTGGTCGGGAAAACAGGCACCGGGAAATCGAGTTTGCTGAAGACTATGTATGGCGATCTCACCATGAAAGAAGGAGAGGGAACCGTTGCCGGTTTTAACCTCCGGGAAATGACATGGAAGAAAGTTCCCTATCTGCGCAGGAATCTGGGCGTCGTATTCCAGGACTTTCAATTGCTGACAGACAGAAATGTGATCGATAATTTAAAATTCGTTTTGAAAGCCACCGGCTGGAAAGACGAAAAACTCATGACAGAAAAAATCGATGACGTATTGGATAAGGTCGGGTTGAAATCCAAGGGTTTCAAAATGCCTTATGAGATGAGCGGCGGTGAACAACAACGCGTTGATATTGCACGGGCTTTGTTGAATTCTCCGAAACTCATACTGGCGGATGAACCCACCGGGAACCTGGATCCGGAAACCTCCGACGAAATCATGCAGCTGTTATTCCAGATATCGAAAGAATATGGAACAACCGTAGTCATGGCGACGCATGACTATCGTGTGGTTAATAAATTTCCGTCACGCACACTTCGCACCGAGAAAGGCAAGGTATTGGACAATGCCACCATCTCTGTATTCTAACCATCATCTTACCATATCTGGGCTATCAGGAGTCCAGCTGTTCGCAGATTGTTGTATTGGTGCAATAATTTTTCGCGGCGGAATTGTAAATCAAGAAAAGTAAACGGACGTTCATAAAGGGTTTCAATCAATATTTTAAATTCAGCGGCTCCTTCAGCCAAATGGCAAACCTCTTTGAGTCCTGTTCCTTCCACTGCATTTTCATTTACCACACAGTGGCGCCCGTTAAAAAGGGCATTCAGCAATTTTAATTTTACACCTGTACAATTAAAGGAGGGGATTACATGCAACTGGGCCTTGGAAATAATATCCTTTAATTCCTGATCGCTGGGATCTGATACAAGGCAACAGTTTTTATATTTTGCCACCGCACGACGTAGCTTGGGTCCCGGGTTTTTGCCTGCTACGAGGAAGGGAATGGAAAGGTCGTTGAACACTTTTTCCAATAACCAGATCACGGCCTTTTCGTTTTCATCTACGGATAAATTTCCGTGGTATAAGCAGTAACATCCCGTGCCCTGCGGAGATTCGATATGCTGGAAGGGCAGGAATACCGGAATCACCGAAATGTTTTTTGACTGATATGTGACAGATGCCATCTCAGCGTCTGTCCGGGTAACGGTCAGGAGTGGCCAGCCGGAAGCGATGCGGCGTTCATATTTTCTGAGTACGGCGCTTTCACGCAGATAATATAATTTTTTAAACCAGGAGGAACTGCTTTTCGCGAGTTGTTTGTAGTACACGGATTCAACATTATGCAGACGCAGTAAAATTTTCCTGTTCGCAAAACGGCTGTCCTGCGTGAGATAAGAACAGTGAACGCCTTCCAGCAGGATCGGATATTCATCCTGTAAAAGTCTTTCCAGTAATTCCGGATTCGAACGGGAACAAACGATATAAGGAAGCTGGTGTGAAAAACCTTTGTGGCCCGTTCTCCGCGGGTAATAGTAAACCTGTTCACAAAATGTTTTCAGTATGGGTTGTTCATCCCTTCCGCTTGTAAAACAATGCAGGAGAATTTGAATGCCCTGTTCATGGAGGGTCCTGATTTTATAGTAGAGATCGAACACACCACCATAATCGGGAGGATAAGGAACGTCATGGCAAACAATATGGAGTTTCCTGTCTTCCATTTAACTATTAACCGAATCCCTTTCTACTTGTTTAAAAATATCGATAACTATTTTGCTTTCGTTCTCCCAATTGAGTGTTTCCCGGACTTTGCAAGTGTTTTGTTTCCAGCGGTTCAGCTGTTCAGGATTGGCAAAAATCTCTTTTATTTTTCCTGCTATATGTTCGGGCTGATAATCTTCAATAAAATCTCCTACCTCAAATTGGTTGATGATCCGTTCCTGTTCGATCAGGCGGCTGGCAAGCACCGGAACGGCTGCGTGGAGATATTCGAATAATTTATTCGGTAGGCTGTATTTATGATTCAATACAGACGACTTGTCGATCGAAATCCCGAGATGGGCTTTCCGGGTGAGCTGGCTGAGCAGGGCAAAAGGCAATTTTGGAATCAGGGTAATTTTTTCCTGTAAATGATGCTGCTCAATCATTTTTTCAAGTTTGAGGAACACATCTCCTCCGCCAATGATCAGCAGGTGGTAATCGGAAGCATCCAGGAAATTCATACTGAGCACCAGTTCCTCTGCGCCGCGGGATTCATTGATACCCGCACCCTGGAAAATCAGCAGATGTTTGTTCTCAGGAATCTTCTCTTCAATTGACCGTAACCGGTTCAGTTCTTCCGCTGTGGGTATCGGGTTATCCGGATTTTTTAGCGGAAGATTGCGAACGACAAAAAGTTTTTCATGATAGATTTTTCTATACAGATTCCGGATTGAATCGGAAACGGTATACATGTATTTCAGTCTGGCGAAAATGCGGGCTTCGATGTATTTCCAGATATTCCTGCGAAATGGTTTTTCATCCATTCCGGCCATACCCAGGAAAAATTCATGGCTGTCATACACGACGGGCTTTTTCCTGAGTCTCGCGCTGAGCATGGTAGCTGGCATTACGTCGAGATCGTTTCCCAGGAATATATCCGGCTTTTGATGAAGCAGCCTGAAAAAAAGGCGGATATTGAATTCGGCATAGAAAAGAGCAGATCGGTTAAACCAGGTTTTTATTCTATCTGTTTGATAATCACGTGATTTTAGTTCAAGACTTCTTTTACTGCTTGAACCGATCAGGTGTACCCCATAACCCTCGTTATAAAGGGTCTGACAGATTTTATGAACGCGGTAATCGGTTACCAGGTCCGAGATGACCGTCACTGTAATCATCTTTCTGTCAACAGGATAGCGAAATGAAGTCATACATTACTGGGCTCAGGCCCGGCCAGGGTTTTTCAATGAAAACGTCATAATTCGCAAATAATTCTCTACCTTCGCGCCGAAATTAGCAGAATATTATCTGGATGCCTTAAAAAAATTGAGATGCCTTATTTGACAAAAGAAAAAACAACAGAATTCTTCACAAAGTTCGGAAGCAGCGCAGCGAATACCGGATCCATTGAAGCGCAGATCGCGTTATTAACTGAACGTATCAACCGGATTTCCGAGCACCTTCAGGAAAATAAAAAAGATTTTTCTACTCACCGCGGGCTGATGCAGCTGGTTGGTAAGAGAAAAAGACTCTTGACTTACCTGAGCAATAATGACCTGCAGAATTACCGCCAGCTGATCGAAAAGATCGGTCTCAGAAAATAAATAAATTCCCAACTCACCGGTTGGGAATCATTTTTTCAGAACCTTCATTATCGTGACTTAACTGTGCCAGGCACAACCCCTGCAAACCGTTCAGGCCGATTTATTTTACAAACGATTCATATGTTATCACAGCCATTCAGTGTATCCTTTACGACCGGTGAAGGTTTACCTATTACTATAGAAACCGGAAAACTCGCCCGCCAGGCAGATGGCGCGGTTACAGTGCGACAGGGAAACTGTATTATTCTTGCCACCGTAGTTGCCAATAAGGAACCCCGTGAAGGACAGGAGTTTTTCCCCCTTTCAGTGGACTACCAGGAAAAATTTGCATCCGCGGGCAGAATACCGGGTTCATTCTTCAAAAGAGAATCCCGGCTGAATGATTACGAAGTGCTGACCAGCCGTTTGATAGACCGCGCTCTGCGCCCGTTATTTCCAGACGATTATTTCTGTGATGTGCAGGTGTTGGTTACGCTGGTTTCCAGTGATTCGGAAATATTACCGGATGCCCTGGCCGGACTGGCAGCATCTGCTGCGCTGACAATATCGGATATTCCCATTAAGGAACCCATCAGTGAGGTTCGTGTAGCCAAAGTAGACGGAAAATTCATTGTCAATCCAACCCGTACCGAGCTTGAAAAATCAGCGCTTGAATTCCTGATTGCTGCAACAGATAAAAATCTGATGATGGTAGAAGGTGAGGCTGCTGAATGCAGTGAGGATGATCTGATCCAGGCACTCCAGATCGCCCATGATGCGATCCGCGTCCAGATCAGGGCACAAGTGGATCTTCGCGCGAAAGTAGGAGCAAAAGAAAAAAGAGATTATAAAAAACCTGAGACGAATGAAGCGCTGAATGAAAAAGTACAGGCATTCACAAAAGATAAAATTTACCAGATATCAAAAGCCGGAAGCAGCAAACATCAACGGAGCGAGGCTTTTGATGCATTGAAAAAAGAACTGATCGAAAGTCTGGGTGCTGAGGCAACGGACGCCGATAAAAAACTGGTTAAAAAATATTACGCCGACCTGCAATGGGAAGTGGTCCGCAATATGATTGTAGATGAAAAAGTTCGTCTCGATGGTCGCAAGCTGGATCAGGTACGGCCGCTTGCCATGGAAACGGATCCATTACCCACTCCGCACGGTTCTGCATTATTTACAAGAGGAGAAACACAGTCTCTTACGACGGTTACGCTGGGCACTCCACTGGACGAGCTGCTCGTTGAAAGCGCAGCTAAATCAGATTACACCAAATTCATACTGCATTATAATTTTCCTCCTTTCTCCACCGGGGAAGTAAAAATGATGCGTGCCCCTGCACGTCGTGAAGTGGGTCATGGCAATCTGGCAATGCGTTCATTGAAAAAGATGATGCCGGGAAATGATTATCCTTATACTGTTCGTGTCGTGAGCGATGTGCTGGAGTCCAATGGCTCTTCTTCCATGGCAACCGTATGTGCCGGTTCACTTGCTCTGATGGATGCCGGTGTTCCCTTCGCCAAACATGTGAGCGGTGTTGCGATGGGCCTGATCTCAAGAGCATCTGATAATAAGTATGCGGTGCTCACAGATATTCTGGGTGATGAAGATCATCTGGGTGATATGGATTTCAAAGTAACCGGAACACGCGACGGAATTTGCGGTGTGCAGATGGATATAAAAGTAGATGGTCTCAGCATGGATACCATGCGTGAAGCCCTTGAACAGGCTCGTAAGGGAAGGCTGTATATACTGGACGCCATGTATGAATGTATTCCTGCGGCCAGAGAGGAAGTGAAACCACATGCTCCGAGAATGGAGAAATTGTTTATCGACAAGGAATTCATTGGTGCGGTAATCGGGCCCGGTGGTAAGATCATTCAGGAAATACAAAGAGAAACAGGTGCTACCATTAATCTGGAAGAAGTGGGTAACCAGGGTGAAGTAAGCATTTTCAGTCCATCCAAAGAAGGGCTTGATAAAGCCGTTGCCTGGATTAAAGGAATCGTTGCCGTTCCTGAGATAGGAGCTGTTTACGAAGCGAAAGTAAAATCGGTAATGCCTTATGGCGCGTTTGTGGAATTCATGCCTGGCAAACAGGGATTGCTTCATATCAGCGAAATCAGCTGGAAAAGACTGGAGACGATGGATGGGGTGCTGAACGAAAATGACATGGTGAAAGTGAAACTCATCGGACTGGATAGCAAAACGGGTAAATTCAAACTCAGCAGGAAAGTGCTGATGCCGAAACCGGAAGGACGACAGCAGGAGCAAGCGTAAATCGGAAAGCGCAAAGCGTAAAGCATTCTTTTTCGAGTTCGAATATATTGATGAGCACCTTGCAGGTGCTCTTTTTTTTGCGTGGAGAATTCCGTAACCTGAATAATTAAATTTTCAAATTCACAATTTTCCCATTTAGCTTTAAGCTTTACGCTTTGCGCTTTAAGCCCATGAATAGATATATACAAATAACCATAGAGACTCTAAACGCTGATGAGTCTGATATATTCGTGGCGCGCCTGAGCCAGTCGGGATTTGAAGGATTTGAAGAAGAGCCGGGAAAGCTGCATGCCTTCATTCCCGAAACATTATATGATGCATCGAAGATCGAAAAAATCATAGCAGATATAAAAGGCGTGGCCGATCCCTTTCATACTTTATTTCAAAAAGAAGTTATTGAGCCGCGAAACTGGAATGCAGAATGGGAAAAGGATTTTGAACCGGTGACCGTTGATAATTTCTGCGCCATCCGGGCCCATTTTCATAAACCGATTCCGGAGGTAAAATATGATATCGTCATAACGCCGAAAATGAGTTTTGGCACAGGCCATCATGCAACGACTTATATGATGATCGCCGCCATGGAGCGACTGGATTTGCAGCAAAAGTCTGTGCTGGACTTCGGGACGGGAACCGGGGTACTCGCCATTCTTGCATGTAAAATGGGAGCGGGATCCGTACTGGCGATCGATTCGGACGAGCTGAGCATTGACAATGCCCTCGAAAATGTGGCTATAAATGGCTGTGAAGCGGTTCAGATTGAACTCAGCGATTCCCTTTCAGGGACCGGCCGGTTTGATATCATTCTGGCTAACATCAATCTTAAGGTGATACTCGAAAACATGGATTCCCTACGACAACATTTGAATCAAACAGGCGTTTTTATAGGTAGCGGTGTTCTGGAATCTGACGAAAAAAAAATCAGGGAACGGGCCACTGCTGCCGGTTTTGCTGTTGAATTGCAGATGATCAGGGACAACTGGATGAGTTTCAGTTTAAAAATTCATCAGTCCTGAGTAAAATCATCGGCGTTTGATCGCTTTTTTTAATTAATTTTGAAATCCAAGCACTCCTAGCCGTCCATGAAGGAAGTTCTATTTATTCTTTTTGCTTACCTGATAGGTTCCATACCGACGGCCGTATGGATAAGTCGTTATTTTTTTGGTGTGGACATCCGGGATTACGGCAGTGGAAACGCTGGCGCCACCAATACCTTTCGCGTACTTGGATCAAAATGGGGTTGCATCGTAATGTCCGTGGACGTCTTAAAGGGATTCATCGCTACGAGTCTCTACATATTATTGCCTTTTTATATGCACAATGAATGGGACAGGACTAACCTCATGGTTGGACTGGGCCTGGCAGCTGTCGTGGGACATATATTTCCTCTATGGGCCGATTTCAGAGGCGGGAAAGGCGTCGCAACCCTGTTTGGAATGATCCTGGCTATACAACCGCTCGTAGCCCTTTATTGCGTGGGCGTTTTTCTCCTTTGCCTGTACCTGACGCGCTTTGTGTCCCTGAGCTCTATACTGGCAAGTATCGCTTTTGCCGTACTGATCCTTTTTATTTTTAATGAAAAGGAACCCTTATACCGTTTTTTTTCCATTGCTGTTGCTCTACTCGTTATACTGACTCATCAGAAGAATATCAGCCGATTGCTGAGGGGAAGCGAAAGCAAGATTCCCATATTAAAGTACCGCGACAAAAAAAGACCCAGAAGGCCTGGATCTCAAATTTAGTTAACCTGCCGTAAGCGGCAGTAAACCAATCTTTTACCCTTTTCCGTTCTGGAAACACAAGGTTTATACCCTTTTTGGCTGCTAAAGGATGATTTTCTTTTAGTTACGGTTAATTTTTCGTTACCTTTGCAGCCCCTGAAGGCGATTCCGCAAACAAAAACACATAAAGCATGTCATTAACTTTATTGGAAAAGTTGGAACTCAAAGATGAAAAGAGCATTTTAATTCAGGGTCTTCCTTCTTCGATAGAGAAGCAGTTTGCCAAACTGGCTTTTGCTAAGAATGTTACCCCCCTCCTCAAGATTAAGAAAATCGATTTTGCCCTGGTTTTTGCTGTAAACGAAACACAGCTGAGAGGCATTATCCATGAAGTATTGCCGGCCCTTGGTAAGGGAGGCAAGTTCTGGGTTGCCTATCCGAAAACCAGTTCAAAAATTGCGACCACCCTTAACCGGGAATGCAGTTGGACCTGTATTACGAACGCAGGTTTTGAAGGCATCAATGAAATCACCCTGGACCATGTGTGGACGGCTACGCGCTTTGAAAAAGCAGCGATTGCCGGTTCTGCCTTGATGAACAGGAAGGTGGAAGCCTTAGTTGGTTGACGGTTGACGGTTGACGGTTGACGGTTGACGGTTGGCAGTATTTAATTCCAGACTTTCAGTCTTCCAGTCTTCCACACTTGTATCAGATTTTGACTATCACGGTACCTGACCGACCCATCAGTTCTTTCTCCATTTGTTTCAAATGAAGATGGGTTTGCATAAACATCATCTGCTCATCGGGGTTTCTTGATTTTTCGAGATCTTTCTGATTCATTATCATCAGGCGCTGAATTTTTCTCAGCTTCAGGTAGGTTAATGTAGATCCGACTTCCTCGAGGTAAAGCTCTTCGCGGTTCGGAATTTTACCTTCATAATGTGTCTTCCAGTTTTCACTGACCTCGTATGGGAAATCCATAATGGACACAACCAATGCTCCCAGGGACTGATCTTCATGGTATAAAAAATTCCTGGCCGTCGGCTCCAGCTTTTGTTCATACCAGGCTTTATAAAGATCCAGTACGCTGTACAGGTTTTTATTGTCGAACATTTCTTTGTCTTCCAATTCAGGCAGCAAGTATTCCGCCACCGTTTTTTCCTCGTCCCATTTTCGCAGACCGAATTCGAGCAGCGATCGGATAATGGCCCGTTCCTGTTGTTCGTCACGGTTTAATAATTCATCCAGTTCTTCATCGAGGAAAATTTTTTCTGTCTGCTCTGTTTCTACCGCGGATTCTTTGGGAGCGGTTTTTGATTCGTATTTACCGACGCGTTCGCGGATAAATTTATTAACAAGGGTATTGAGCCCGTTCTCATCTATTTTTAGCAACTCTGAGGAACGGCGTATATAATCCTGTTGTCGTGTAAAATCTTCGGCCTTATTGATTCTCGAGATAGTTTCAGCGATCTGACTGACGAGCCGCGCTTTCTGGTTGCTATCGCCCGCAGCGGCTGCCAGCGAGGTTTCCAGCTGAAATAAAATAAAGTCTTTTTTATTGGATGTTACAAAGTCCCTGAATGCGGCAGCGCCGATTTTTTTTACATAGCTGTCCGGATCTTCCTGGCCGGGAATCAAAACCAGTTTTACCTGCAGGCTTTCTTCAAATGCCAGATCCATTCCGCGCTGGGCAGCCTTGATGCCAGCTGCGTCACCGTCATAAATGATTGTCAGGTTAGAAGTGTATTTTTTTATCAGACGCAATTGATCCGGCGTTAGCGAAGTGCCTCCGCTGGCTACCACGTTTTCAATACCTGCCTGATGCAATGCAACCACATCCGTATATCCTTCCACCAGTAAACATTCATCGGCTTTATCGATGGCCTGCCTTGCAAAATAAGAACCGTAGAGCAGCTTGCTTTTTACATAAATTTCATTTTCCGGTGTGTTGATATATTTGGGTGAGCGGTCATTATTACGTATCACGCGGGCACCAAAGCCGGCAATTTTTCCAATCGGACTATGAATGGGAAAAATAATCCGTCCCCTGTAATTATCCATGGGCCGGCCGTCACGCATGACCACAAGACCGCTTTTCTGTAAAAGATCAGGATTATACCGGGCCGCAATGGCGTCCGAAGCAAAAGCATCGGGAGCTGAAGGATTATAACCCAACTGGAATTTTTCAATAACCGCCGCATCGAATCCCCGCTCCTGCAGATAACTCAATCCAATATTTTGTCCCTCTTCCGTATTATGTAAAACGTCACTGAAAAATTTTTGTGCAAACGCATTCAGTATGTAGAGACTGTCTGCCGTTTGTTGCTGGATTTTTACCTCCGGACTCAGTTCTGTTTCTTCAACCTCTACATTATACCGGTTAGCAAGCCACTTCAATGCTTCCACATAGGAAAATTTCTCATGCTCCATGAGAAAGCTGATGGTATTACCACTTCTTCCGCATCCAAAACATTTATATATTTCCTTGGACGGAGAAACCGTGAAAGAGGGCGTTTTTTCATTGTGAAAAGGGCAGAGCCCCAGGTAGTTTGCTCCTCTTTTTTTCAACTTCACAAATCCGCCCACTATTTCCGTGATATCGATGCGGCTGAGAATCTGCTGTATGGTTTGTGGTGAAATCAGGTGCGTGGATTGAGCGTCGAATTTAGTGCAAAACCAGGATCTTTAAGTCCTAAAATCGAACCGGATGGATTCCCCTTTACTGCAGGTTGAAAGTGTTTGTGTTCACATCCATAGAAAAGAAATTCTCCGGGATATTTCCATGGAAATAAAAGCGGGGGAACAATGGATGATATTCGGTGAAGCGGGTAAGGGAAAAACAGTTTTAGCACAAACGCTGGCTGGGAATCATGCATTCAGGGGCCGGATCGATTTCCGCGGATTTGAAGAAAAAATACAGGGAAATGGCGTTGTAGTGGTTGAACAGCAACACCGGTTCCTTGACCTGCAAAATCAAAGTAATTTTTATTATCAGCAGCGGTATAATGCTATGGACGCCGAGGCAACGATGACAGTTTCGGAAGCACTGGCTGTTTTTGATGAGGGGAAGGAAACATATTTCACCAAATCGGCATTGATAGCCATCTTTCATCTGGATCGAGTGATGAATGAACCACTGATCCAATTATCAAACGGAGAAAACAAAAGGCTGCAAATTTTAAAAGCAGTGCTTCGTTTCCCGGCATTGCTGATATTGGATGAACCTTTTACCGGCCTGGATGCAGAGGGTCGTAAAATGCTGGAAGGAATTCTTGCCGGATTAGCTAATTCGGGACAACATATGCTACTGCTGACCAGCCGCGTTTTTGTCCCGTCATGTTTTAACCGTTATGCCCGGTTGCAGGATGGGAAATTAGAGTTCCTGAACAGCCCTGCAGAGATCCCGGATCCGGATGTTGCATTCAGGGAAATGCCAGTTAAAGAT
>Ga0206943_1273_pt1 | contig 10788 bp, 9 predicted proteins | sample Alteio_BWOrgHeat_7_FD_153243 | JGI IMG/M metagenome (GOLD analysis project Ga0206943, IMG submission 153243) | Enriched cells from forest soil in Barre Woods Harvard Forest LTER site, Petersham, Massachusetts, United States -... | ecosystem: Environmental > Terrestrial > Soil > Temperate forest > O... | reverse complement strand
GCTCCCGGCGAGAATCGCCCCGTGGGGATCATGACACCTTCCATTACCTGCACGTCCGCTCGCTTCAAGTGCCAACCGAGACCAACTGGTTGAATCCATAGATCGGCAAGACCGGCGCCGCCCCCTGCTGCGCTGAGATCGGGGAGTTGAGGATCACTGATATCTGCTTCCAGAGAGCCGGAAGCCGGAGTCGGAAACATGATCATGCCTCCGATGTTTGCGCCAAGGAATTTCTGCCTGGGCACGAAATAGAAGATATCTTCGACTGCCCAAACATTGTAGGTGCCGGTTACGGGGACAGCGTTACCATTTGGCCCGTTGAATGTCCCGGCGTCGTAATTGATAGTTATGTTGATATAACTGAATCCAGGTGATGGCATAATGCCGGCGTTTAAGCCCATCTGTCCGGGCATCCACTGAGGCTTTTGTTGCGCAAACACTGACGAGATGCCTGTGCAGAGATAAAAGGCCGCGATCGTGGTTACAAATCGCAATCGAAGGCTCATGATGCACCCTTTCAGAACGCTGAGAATCTGGATTTAGGGCGGTGTTTTAATGCGACGGTGCTCACTAGAGTTGAATTGTTTCCGGATACGGAAGATGTCACAACTGTCTCTAGCGTCAGCTAGATCAACTTGCGCCGCGCACAGGTGAAGCACGCGGATGCAATTGTTTCCGAGCGAAAAATTTGAAGTCTAGTGGTTCTGGCGGTTCGGTTTCTCACCAGTGTCTTTTCATGTTACCAGCAGGCATTGAGTTTAAAGTGTTTGCTCACAATAAGAAGGAGCCAGGCAAGAACGGATCGAAACAATCCGTCCCTCTTTTCAATTCATTCCGATAGCGCCCGTGAAGCTGCCACTTTGCCAGCGAGATCCGCGTTATCTAAAACATAATAGAAAACTGCGTGGAGCTGTTACCAAAGGACAGTTAGTTACGATCCTTCGTCGGTGACTGACACTTCTGACAGTAGGCAAATGAATGCCTGCGCTGCAGACTTATTAGGAAACTGTATCTCATGCAAAATTGTCCACGCGAAGTTATACCTGATGAGTTATGAGACAGTGTTATGGGACAAGGTTGGTCATGTTGAAGATACAGGACCTTCTTCAGCCCCGAGAGTCATTGATCGACAACCAAGGAGGCAGTGATGAAAAAGGGATTTCTGCTAACGGTCGTGGCGCTGTCCGGGTTTGCGGCGTTCGGTCAGGATGTCCCCAAAGTTGAGGTGCCGGTTGGCTTCTCCATGGTCAACGTCCATCCTGATTTTTCGAAGATTACAAGCTTTAACATGTTCGGCGGCGGCGGCCAATTCGATGTCAACTTTGGTCCATATCTCGGCATTAAAGCTGACTTCATGGGGTACACACAAACCAGCAGCCTGACGAGCAAACTTCACGAACTCGGTTATACGGGAAACGTAAACGGGAACGTGTTCACATACATGTTCGGGCCACAGATCAAGAAGCACACCGGCGTGTTTCAGCCATTTGGAGAAGTATTGGTTGGAGCAGCGCACAGCAACCTGTACGCCACGCTATATAACGCGAACAATGGAGGAGCAGCAACTGGATCGAGCAACAACAACGCGTTTGCCTTCGCGACCGGCGGTGGTCTTGATCTCAGGCTTTCGCAGCATATCAGCGCCCGGCCGGTGGAGGTTGACTATCTTCTGACGAGATTCGGTGTAAATGGTACAAGCTATACGGGAAGCCAGAACAATTTCCGGTATGTTGCGGGCATAGACTTCACGTTTGGCGGAGCGCCTCCGATACCGCCAACAGCAAGCTGCTCAGTTCAGCCGACCCAGATCATGGCCGGAGATCCAGTTACGGCGACTATCCTCACCCAGAATTTCAATCCTAAACATACGGTTACGTATAGCTGGACCAGCACGGGTGGAACGGCTTCAGGTACGGGAACAACAACCAATATAAGCACAGCCAATCTGACTCCGGGTAACTACACCGTGACCGGAACAGCCACCGACGAGAAGCAAAAGAAAAACAATACTGCATCGTGCAGCTCGAGCTTCACGGTGAAGACGCCGCGTCCGCCAGTAGCGAGCTGCTCGGCGGATCCCATGACCGTACAGCCGGGAGGAGCGGCAACGATTGCCGTAAACGCGAGTAGCCCCGATGGGCGGCCATTAACTTATTCCTACTCCGCGAGTGCTGGAAGCGTTTCCGGTAGCGGTGGCACGGGAACTCTGAGCACTGCCGGCGCTCCGGCGGGCAGTCCTATTACGGTAACCGCAAATGTCGTGGACGATCGCGGCCTGAGTGCGCAATGCACGGCTGCGGTGAACGTACTGGCACCGCCAGTCACAGTGGTGGAATCGCAGGACGTTGGCACCTGCAATTTCAATGATCCAAGAAAGACGGCGCGCGTGGACAACGTATGCAAAGCTGTTCTGGACGAAGTTGCCCTGCGGCTGCAGCGTGAACCAAATGGAAAGCTGGTCGTGATTGGCTATGCCGAGGACGACGAGGTGATAAAGGTAAGCAATATCGACGGTCAGCGTTCGGTAAACGTGAAGTACTATCTCACGTCAGGCGAGAGTCAGGCACAAATCGATCCATCACGGATTGAAGCGCGCAAGGGCCCGCATGGCAGCAAGAGCGCGAAGCTGTATTTTGTTCCTGAAGGTGCAAATTTCACCGTCGAAGGAACGGAGACAATCGACGAGTCGACGACGAAAGGACAGTCACGGAAAGCACACTAGCGCGCAAGGGCGACAAAAAGTGGCTGCTCTCCCGGGAGCAGCCACTTTTCTTACGAATGTTGCGTGCACCGTGTGGATAAGCGAACGCGTATCTTGTTAAGACGCAGCGGCGGAGAACAGAGAGATTAATCCCTCTGGAATTGTGGGATGTGCGAGGATGGCCTCGCGGAGCGTCGTGTACGGCATCCCACCGAGCATGGCAATCTGCACGCATGCCATGATCTCTCCCGCACCCACACCGAATGCGGCGAAGCCGAGGATGGTATCGCTGTTGCGCTCGACGAGGCATTTCAGAAATCCTCGCGTTTCCATGAGGCTGCGCGCCCGCAGAACGGCCCCCATCGGGACTTTGAAGAGACGATAGGCAATATCCCTGGTCTTCGCCTCCTTCTCGGTCATTCCAATGCGCGCGAATTCAGGATCTGTGAAGAGGCAGAAGGGCACCTGCCTGCCGGTGGTCACCCGGTTCCCGCCAAGTATATTGTCGCGGACCACGCGGAAGTCGTCCTCGCTGATGTGCGTGAATTGCGGGCTTCCTGCGACTTCTCCCACTGCCCACACTCCGGGAGCAGTCGTCTCCAGACGTTCATTTACCTTGATGTATCCGTTCTCTGTCAGCTCCACTCCGGCGAGTTCCAGGCCGATGTCTTTGGTGTTCGGTACGCGCCCGGATGCAACCAGAATATGTGTGCCCTCCAGAGTTTTCTCCATTCCATTTTGTTCGAGCGTGGCACGCACCGATTGCCCCGACACTCCGGAGACGCTTTTTATCCTGGCGTTCAGAGCCAGTTCTATGCCTTCATCGTGGAGCAGGCTCTGCAAGCCCTCCGTGATGTCATCGTCTTCACGATGAAGAACACTCCGATTACGGTCTATGATCGTAACCCTGCTGCCGAATCGGCGCATTGCCTGTGCGAACTCCAGCCCGACGTACCCGGCTCCCAGGACGATCAGGTGCTCGGGCACGATGTCGAGTTCCAGAGCTTCGATATGCGTCAGCGGCTGTGCTGACACCAGTCCCGGAATGTTCTCGATCACCGCGTGCGTCCCTGTGCCGATGACGACGTTCTTGCCACGAAGCAAGCGTTTTGTTCCGTCCGCCAGCGTTGCCTCCAGTGTCCTGGGACCAACAAACCTTCCCGATGCCATGATCAGCTCAGCTCCGCTTTGTTTGTAGAGAGCGAGATGCGTGTCGATGAGCCCCTGGACCATCCTGCGTTTTCGATCTCTTACGGCGGGCATATTGACGTGGAAGGTGTCGATGCTGATTCCGAACTCTTCACTGCGCCGAACGTTGTGCGCGATCTGCGCTGTATGAATGACGTTCTTGCTCGGAAGACATGCGATATTTGGGCAAGCTCCGCCGACATACTGGCGTTCTACCGCGGCGACGCGCTGTCCTTGTCCCGCAAAGGTCCAGGCCATCAGTTTTGCGCCCGCGCCGCTGCCGAGGATGAGGAGATCGTAAACTTCCGGCTGTTGCTGAGAATCCATATGTGTGTTCTCCGTCACAGGTGATGCATTCGAGATTTGCCTTACCGATAGCTAGTTCTGTAGTGCTATGTTGTCTGCGTCATTTCCCGAGTCCCAGGGAGATCTGGCCGCAGATAAAGAAACACTGCGCAGCACACTAACCCGAAACCCACCTGCGGGAAGCTGAGTGACGCGAACATTGCAGTTAGAAAGAGTCCAAACGCAATGAAAGAGCGCACTCTTGCGAGTCGACGGGTTCGAGGCGAGACTTCCTCAACTACTGCGTGAGTCAGGGCATGGTGCTCGAATTGAAGATAAGCCAGTTCCACCAGGAAAAACACAGACGCATATACGAAGACAGGAGCTGCTGCCAGACGCGTTCTCGCAACCCATGCCGTTGTGAATGGCACCAGCGACACCGTGAATAGATGCGCGAAGTTGATCCAGATCAGCCGCGGCGTGGACTCGTCGGTGAAACGCAGCAAATGATGATGATTCATCCATACAATCGCAATGAACAGATAGCTCACCGCGTAACTAAGCACTGTGGGCCACAGCGGTATCAAGGCTGCGAAGGTGGAGCGATCAGGAGGCTTTATCTCCAGGACCATGACGGTGATGATGACCGCAAACACACCGTCTGAAAATGCCCCCAACCGCTCTATGGTCGCTTTGCGTTGAGACATATGTTCTCCGGGAAACTCGCCGCATTTTCCCGCTCGTTACCGGAATGGGCGTGTATCAGATGCCTTTGATCTCGCCGCCGTCCATGCGAACTGAAGTTCCTGTCATCCACTTCGCCGCGGGGGACACCATGTAGGCCATCAGGTCTGCAATCTCTTCCGGCCTTCCGAAGCGGCGAATGCCGACTTCCTCCGGGAACCTCTTCATGGCCTCTTCCACGGTGAGGTTGTGTGCGGGCGCCCATTTCTTAAAGAAGGATTCACGGCGTCCGGTCATTACAGCGCCCGGCACTACGCTGTTGACTTGTACTCCGTCCTTGATGCCCTGCTCTGCGAATGCTTTTGCGAGCGCAATGATCGCGGCGTTAATTGCAGCGACGGCTGCAAAACCAGGTTTGGGATCGAGAGCGGCGCTCCCTGAAATGAAAACCACCGACCCATTCGACGCCTTCAATGCATCCCATGCATGGATCGTGAGCCGACGCGCACCGTGGAACTTGAGCGCCATGCCATCTTCCCATTGCGCATCTGTCATCTCGAACAAATCGATCTGTTGAACTGCTCCTGCGATGTTGACGAGAGCGTCGATTCTGCCAAAACGTTCGAGAGTCCCCTTGACGAGTACTTCAGCCGACTGAGGTTCACGCAGGTCAAGAGCATAAGCCAGCGATTCGGCTTCTGCGGCATTTACAGCGGCTGAAGTTTTTTGCAACTCATCCTGATTCCTGGCAGCAACGACGACGGCGGAGAAATCGCGTGCCAGCCGCAATGCGGTGGCACGACCAATTCCCTGGCTTGCGCCAGTGACGATGGCGACAGAGTTAAATTTCATTGAGTCCTTTCCGGCACTGGAGGCTTGTACCTCCTCTTCACACGCACTTTTTCACCGGAGCGTTTGGCGCGCAGCGTCGAGAATTACATCAACGACAACACCTGGTGCGGTGAGCATTGGGGAGTGGTCTACCTGATGCGACCGAATATTGGCACCCATGCGATCAGCCATGTAGCGCTGAGTCTCCGGACTGATCATGCGATCCTCCTCAGCGAGGAGAAACCAGGATGGTTTCGTTCTCCATGCGGGCGCGGGGGCTTTTTCCTGAATGCATTTCAGCGCAATCGACCGCTGCACCGCAGACAGGATGTTTGCCTGATCCGCTGAGGCCTTGTGCGCTACCGCTCGGCTGAAGCCCTCTTGCGGCATCCATATAAAGCCATGGTCATCGGGTGCGAGATGCGGGGCGTCTGGGTGCGGAGCGGCGCGATAAAACACATCCGCAACCGTTTCATCCTCATCGGGCGCTAACGCGGCAACGTATACGAGCGACTTTACTCGATCGTCATTCGCTGCCGCGATCACCGCACCGCCATATGCGTGTCCAGCCAATGCTATAGGTCCAGTCGTTCTCCCGACCACGCGTTGAAGAGCGGCTATGTCATCCGTGAGCGATGTCAGGGGGATCTGGGCACACATTACCTCAAGCCCTTCTCGCCGCAGAGGGAGAATGACGTTTTGCCAACTGGACCCGTCGGCCCATGCTCCATGAACCAGTACGACCGTCGCATGTTGAAGAAGGGAATTCATCGCGATGCTCCGCTACCTCCCTGTCCAGACACGCCGTTCGCGGCCAGGAATTCTTTGATTGCAGCAGCGATTTCTACGAAGTGCGTCTCGGTTGCAAAATGCCCGGTATCGAGGAGCTGAATGCGCGCGTTCGGCAGGTCCTTGCGATATGCTTCCGCACCGGCAGGGATGAAGAACGGATCGTTCTTGCCCCAGATCGCCAGCAAAGGCGGTTTCGATTTCCGGAAATACTCCTGAAACGTGGGATAAAGCTTCACGTTCGATGCGTAATCGAGGAACAGATCAAGCTGAATTTCTTTGTTGCCCGGACGTTCCATCAAAGCCGTATCGAGGGTGTAAGACTCGGGAGGCACGCTATCAGGATTCGCAACACCGTGCGTGTACTGCCAGCGAGTTGCTTCCAGAGTCAGGATGTTCTGCCGCAGCACATCCCTGTTCTCTGCTGTGGGGGCAGACCAATAAGTTCTGATCGGTCCCCAGGCATCGCCAAGTCCCTCTTCATAGGCATTGCCATTCTGCGAAATGATGGCTGTGACTCGTTCGGGATGAGCCATCGCCAGACGCAAGCCTGTAGGGGCTCCGTAGTCGAAAATGTAAATCGCGTAGCGGCTGAGGCCGAGCGCATCTGTGAAAGCCTCGATGGTGCGCGCCAGCGCGTCGAACGAATAGGTATAGTTTCGTTCCGCGGGTACTACGGTAAAGCCAAATCCGGGCAAGTCCGAAGCGATCACCCTGTAGTTGTCCGCAAGTTGGGGGATGAGGTCGCGGAACATGAAGGATGACGTCGGGAATCCGTGCAGTAAGAGTACGACCGGCGCATTCGGGTCGCCGGCTGCGCGGTAGAAGACTTCGACTCCATCGGCTTCGATCTTATGAACAGATGTGACAGGTACGGTGAACTGGGAAAGAACAGGAATCATAGAACTCCTCCTAACTTAGCTTTGGTTTTCGGAAAGGATAGCTTTTTGGCCGAAATAGCCGATCAGGTAGAACGATACTCCGAGGGATATAACATCCTTGAAAAGGAACAATCCCAGAAAGCTCATGTACCTCATTCCATGAATCCCAGGAACGGAAATAATTGCGCCGGGAGTGCTTATGACCATGGTGCTGGTTGTGAAGAACATGACCGAGGCGATGAGCCCGCCTATGATGCCGGCTTTTGGCCTGAAATAACCTGCGATCATCAATATTGCTGCGGTCCATTCGGTGAGGCCGATGATCTCGGAGCCGATATAGGGACCGAATAGTTTAAAGTGCCACCAGATCAGGGGGCTGTTCGATACGAGGGGAACTATGCCTTCGGCGCCGGGAGCAGTCAGCTTATAAGATCCGGCCCAAAGGAGCATGACAATCATGCCGATACTTGAGATCAGAAAGGCAATATTGCGATCAATTGTCCATGCAGCCAATCTAGTTAAATTGTCTTTGGCTTTCAGCGAAAGGCCGGCAGAATAAGCCGGGTCTTGTGCTGTAGTTTTCATCCTTTGAACTTCCTTTCTTTGCCCTGTCGAACTCTGGGGCCGCGCGCGTTTCCATGAGGCTGCGCGCCCCGAGCACGAGGATCTTGAAGAGAAGGCAGCATCTGTGGATGCCGGGCACAGTGCAGAGAAGCAAACAAATCGCCAAAACGAGGAGCAATCCGAGCGCGAACAGAGATATTTGCTACTGTCTTCTTTTCAGGGTGATACGAATGAGTAGCTGCCGCACATTTTGCGTGGCCAGTGACGGACTTGTGACTGACATCCGACACTGACAGTTTCTCGTCGCGACATATTGGCATTGCGCGACGAAACCTTTAGATCGCCAACCGTATTCCACTGAACTGCCAACGCGTCGCTGGTTGAAAGAAATTGCGATAGGTGGCGCGCACATGATCCGCAGGCGTAACGCACGACCCTCCCCGCAGGACCATCTGACCGGACATAAACTTGCCGTTGTATTCGCCCAGTGCACCGGGCGGCGATTTGTATCCGGGATAGCCGGTGTAAGAGCTCGCGGTCCACTCCCAACAGTCGCCAAGGAGCTGGTCAACTCTGTCACCGTTGGCCCTCGCGGGATGCAGTCTTCCGGTATTGAGTAGATTTCCGCCCGGCGCCTCCCTCGCCACGGACTCCCATTCTGCTTCCGTGGGAAGCCGGCAGCCACGCCAACGAGCGAAGGCCTCGGCTTCAAAGAAACTTACATGGCATGCAGGGGTATCAAGAAGCACGGATAGCCCATGCCAGCCCCTGAGGGTGAAGACCCGCCAGCCGGTTTCATCGCCGGAATCGCGCTCCCAATAGAGGGGCGCTCCCCAACCCAGGTCGCCCACAGTATTCCATCCGTCAGAAAGCCAGAGGTCGGGGCGCGTGTAAGCGTCGTCCGACATAAACTCCAGATACTCGCGGCAGGTGACGATGCGGTTTGCGATCTGGAAGGGCTCCAGGTAAACCTTGTGGCGGGGAGTTTCGTTATCAAAGCAGAAATCGAGATTGTCCGACGAACGCGCGCGATGCCCAATTTCAGTCAGGCCTCCATCGTAGCTGTGCCAGCTGAGCTTAGGTATCGGATGATCTCGTTCCCGCGCGAGAATGGCAGTTTCATACGACGGACGTGAGGGATTCGAGAAAAATGCGTGCTTGATGTCAGTCAACACCAGCTCCTGGTGTTGCTGCTCGTGATTCAGTCCCAAAACGATGCGCCTTGACGGTTCCTCATCAACGGAGCGAGTCAGGAATCTTTCCATCGCATGGTCAACGTGCGCGCGAAAGGCAAGCACCTGATCCAGTGAGGGGCGGGAAATGGAAGCACGCAACGTTTTGGAAGGAATCTCCTCGCCTAAAGAGATGTAATAGCTATTGAAGAGACGATGGAACTCTTTGCGAAATGGTTTGTAGTCTGCGAAAAATGGCCGCAGCACAAATGTCTCGAAGAACCATGTGGTATGCGCCTGGTGCCATTTGACGGGACTGGCCTCGGGGCATGACTGGACCATCTGATCCTCAGCGGACAAACCCGCGACGAGAGAACCCGTCATCGACCGCACGGCTTTGTATTTCGAAAGGAGAGTCGACATTGTGGCGTGGCTATGCGTGCCAGAACTTCCTGGCAGTCGATCGCTGTCAGAGACTCTTCAAGCAAGTAACTGGCCAAAGGAGATATTGAAGGCGAAGGGACAGCTCAGATGTAAGCCATTCTGCTGACGGAAGATAGGATTTCAGGAACGCGCCAACTGTCCTGCCTCAGTGACGGATTTGTGACTGATGTCCGCCACTGGCAGTTTCTCGTCGCGATCATTGTCCTGTGATATCGGAGAGTAGAGTCAGTCCTGATGGGCACGACTGTGGACGGCACCATTCCGCGGGGATGGCGCGGAACGGCTTATGCGAAGCTTTCGCATTCTGTAAACCAACGACGTCCGTTTCATTCCCAGCCGCACTGCGGCACCATTCCGACCACCTACCACCCAATTGCTGGCTTCAAGCGCGCGGAGGATGTGATCCCGCTCCACCTCGTCGAGTCCTGTCATCGGGATATTGGAGTCCTTGTGAGTGCTGAACGGTTCCAGCTCGGCGGTTGGGGCGCGCAAAACCGTGTGCGGGGAGAGAATCACCGCTCGCTCGATAAAGTTCTGCAACTCCCGGACGTTTCCCGGCCAGCGATATCGCACCAGCGCATCCATCGTCTCCGAAGGGATGTCGTCGATTCTCTTGTTCATTCGCCGCGAGTAGAGTTCTACGAAATGCCAGACCAGTTTCGGGATGTCCTCGGTGCGTTGTCGCAGGGCTGGAACAGTGATTGGAAATACTTTCAGGCGATAGTACAAGTCTTCGCGAAACGTCGTCTGCTTGACCATTGTTGCCAAATCACGATGGGTCGCCGCGATCAAGCGAACGTCTACCTTATGCGTGTAGTTGCTGCCGAGTCTTTCGAATTCCTGCTCCTGCAGGACGCGCAGCAACTTCGCTTGAAGCTCCAAAGGAATGTCTCCGACTTCGTCAAGGAAGAGGGTGCCTTTGTTCGCGAGATCAAAGCGTCCGGTCTTTCGCGCAATCGCCCCGGTGAATGCTCCTTTTTCATGACCGAACAGCTCACTTTCGAGGAGGCCCAGGGGGATTGCGGCGCAGTTCAATTTGACAAAGGCCTGTTCCCGGCGGCTGCTGAGATTGTGGATCGCGCGCGCGATCAGCTCTTTACCGGTTCCCGTCTCGCCGAGAATCAACACGCTGGAATCGGTCGGCGCCACGATGGAGACCAGATCCAACGCGGTTTTCAAGGCTGGACTCTCACCGACGATTTCCCCGAACTCGGCGCGAATCTCTTCTTCCAGGTAACGTCTTTGTTTC
>Ga0206943_1272_pt1 | contig 10790 bp, 10 predicted proteins | sample Alteio_BWOrgHeat_7_FD_153243 | JGI IMG/M metagenome (GOLD analysis project Ga0206943, IMG submission 153243) | Enriched cells from forest soil in Barre Woods Harvard Forest LTER site, Petersham, Massachusetts, United States -... | ecosystem: Environmental > Terrestrial > Soil > Temperate forest > O... | reverse complement strand
GTTGATTAGAAAGCATAATTTTTATCCTCTACGCTTATTGTGATAGTATTACCCATTAAATTATACACGCTCATTCTTAAGGAAATCTTAGTCATTGAGCCTATATTTAAATCTATTTTTTCTTCTAAGCTAGCGGATTATAAGTTACAAAATCAGAGAAATCAAGTATATCCTACAGAGCCATTCACTTAAATCTGTATATTAAAATGGTAATTATTGCCCCCATGATCTTTAACATAATACATAGCGCGATCTGCTACTCTTAGCAAGGTATTCATATCATCACCATCGATGGGAAATATGCTGATACCAATACTGGCATAGACCTGCACGGCTGCATCCTTCAGCATGATAGGTTCACGAATAACCTCGCAAACTCGCTCAGCAACATCAGCAATCGCTTGTACATTCTCTATATTTTCTAAAATAATTGTTAGTTCATCACCTCCCAGACGAGAGACAATATCTCGTTCACGTAATATATTTTTGAGACGTGCCACGACAATCAATAAAAGCTGATCGCCTGCATCATGGCCATGCTTATCATTGACTTCCTTAAATTTATCCAGATCCAGATATAATAAAGCTAATATCTTATGCTCTGCGGCAGCCATTTTAATTGCTGCCTCGAAGTTGGTTTCAAATAAGCTGCGATTAGCCACATGAGTCAATGGATCATGTGTTGCATCTTGCTTAAGTCTTATGTTAGAAAGCTCAAGCTGACTTTTTGCGTCTGACAAATGTTTTAATAAGTCATCATTTTCAAATTGTAACTGAATAGAATCCCTTATAATCTGGTGTGTCTTAAATATCAGAGTAACCAGATAAGTAAAAAAAGCAGATAAGGTTAAGGTAAGAAATAAATAGATAGAATCTTTTGTAGTGATAAAACCAATAATAAGCGGCAACATGGCGGGTATTAAAAAGGCTAATGCTGCTCTACGAACCGGTGCAAATGCAGGGACACTTCCTGCACAGACTCCTGCTAATATTATCATGATCAATGCTTCTTGCAGGCTGTCGTTTGGCAAAAGGAGAGGGCTCCCAATAATGCCCCAACTGATCCCGCTTAAAAATGCGCCTATAATAAATAAATAACACCACAAAGTGAGATGAGTTTCAGGCATTTTAGTGCGCAAAAAAGTATTGACCAGAAATAGCCGTAATAAAGTTATAAATAGGAAAAAGGTATACCAAACATAGGCTAATAAAAGCTCGGTAGATCTAAAGTAATATAAGTAGATTAAAATAACAGTAGCGCAAATCCATGATGCAAGAAAACCTAGTTTTGCCTGTTTATATAAAACTGCAACTAAAGCAATTTCAATTTTTTGCTTTAGATTAATAATAGGACTTTGTTTCCTAGGCAGATCCATAGCCAATTCATACTCTTAAATGCAGTTATATTATAGCGAATAATTAGAATTATTTACTATAAATTTTTGTATCTATTCAGTACCTTCTTATCTTAGCAGTAGCCTCTACTCTTGTGGGAGAGGTTACTATTAAGCAGCAACAAATAAACAATAGTTACCAAATTTTTAACTATTGTTGTTGTATTCCTGCTACTAACCAATTCTGGGTATTTTCATTTTTAGTAAAATGCCAAATTTCTTTAATCGTTATAGGCGCACTTGTGGGCTGCTCGCGGAGCGTACCCGAAAAAAGTACACTTGCGATCACGGAGTGTGGCTCAGTAACAATGTCTTGCAATTCAGCATTAATCGTTATCACTTCTGTTTGATTAAGCTCATTGCCACGCTCTTGTAATTGTAACTGAATTTCCGCGAATACTTCGGGAGTAGTAAACTCGCGTATATCATTACTATTTTTATTGTCATAGTCTGCTTGTAAGCGAATAAATACAGTTTTTGCCTGACGTAAGAATCCAGTTTCATCAAACTCTATAGGACGTGTTGCAATTGTTTCAGATGCAAAAGAACTATTAGCAGAATTGTGTGCTGGTTGATACTGAAAGAGATTACTAGGATTGGATGGCGCAGAAGGCTGGCTTGCAGGCTGTAGCCTATTACTAATAAAGCGCCATACAAAAAAGGCAAGACCACCTATCAATAACCATGAGAGTATACCTGAGCCTAATCCATGTCCCATAAAGAGCGATGCTAACAAGCCACCCGCTGCGAATCCTGCTAATGGCCCCAACCATTTACTAGCACCTGATCTCGGGGCTGCCTGAAAAGAACGTGCTGTGTTTCCGGCATTAAAAGTACCATTAGAATGAAGTGCGCGGCTCATACCAAAGCTCCTGCCACCGCCAAAACGCGCTGCTTCAGCATCTGTGATGAAGAACCCAATAGTGATAATTGATATAACTAGGTACAAGAAGAGCTTGCGCATTGCATTTTCCTCGTTTTTAAAATAGATAAGGCAGAGTACAGAAAAATGGGCAAAATAGCAATTAATTAGGGTCTATGTAACAGCCACTTAACTAATAACCCTTCGCTTCTGCATCAAAGACCCCTATATAGTGTGAAGCTCGGCAAACAGCTGTTTTTAAGTCTCCATGAGGATATAAATCTATCCAACGGTAAGCGGGAGGCAATTCTTCCAAAGCAAAATTAACACAATTCCCTTTAAATTGAATACAAGTTGAGGGTGTTGCAAAATAAGTTATACCATTTTTTTCACCTTTATGTTCCTGATGGATATGACCAAATAAAATAGTATGAACATGAGAATAGCGCGCAAGAATTGACCATAACTCATCGGCATTTGTCAATCCCAGCTTATCTAACCACGTGGCTCCTACCGGCACAGGTTGATGATGAAACACGATGACTGCACGCTGCGCTGGATACATTTGCAGACAATCTTCCAGAAAATCAAGTTGCGTACGAGCTAAATAGCCTTCTACCGCGTTGGGTTTTTGCGAATCCAACAGGATGAATTGCCACGGGTCTAATACAATGTGTCTTAAATTAGAAATAGTAGCCGATGGCAAAATACGTGCCATCAATTTTCCATCATCATGATTACCTGGGACATAATAAACAGGTACAGAAAATGTTTTAAATGCTTCTACTACATGTTGATAAGCCATTTCGCTATGGTCTTGCGCTAAATCGCCCGTTAATAAAATCAAGTCAGGAGAAGTAGTTGCAGACTTTAATAAGTCTAGAATTGCAGAAAAGCTGTCATAAGTATTGACACCTAACAAGGTTTTTTCTTTATTCGCATAAAGATGCATATCAGAAATTTGTACTATTCTGAGCGGATTATTATTCATTCCTTGATTCCCTTTTTTCCTGCTATTAGGTATATACTCATTGAACGCTACAACACCTAAAACCCAGGTGCTATGGATATATTATCGGAAAAACAAAAAAGTTTTTACATTTTTCTGTTCCGGGAAATAAAATGGAGCATTATTGAACCTAATATACATGCCTGTTGATGATCCACCATCTAAATTGATAGCCGTTGTTATTTTTTTTACGCCAAATAGAACGGGCTGCTCCTTTAATATCATAGCTAAATTGAGCAAGGTAGTCGGCGATGTGGCAATAACGATTAATTGGTGATCAGTAGATAGGGCGATAATTGTGCGGTGATGCGCAGAAAGAAACTCTTTCACTTTAGGATGAGGCTTGCTCAGATAGTGACTTAAGTCTCCATCCTGAATTAACACTGGCCCAACTTGCATGGCAGAAAAAGCGTGTAAGCAATTTTCGCGACGTGTTGCTAAAAACAGTTTTTTATTCTTATTAATACCAATACAAGCTGTTAGTAATGGGTCTTTTTTTGCTAGATGATGCAGAATTCTATTTTGATAAATGAATAAACCAGCTGGTTGAAACTGAGGAGTGTAATAGCCACCATTAGTAGCGATCAAGAAATCCTGTGTCAAACTTAACTGTCTGATAGATTTGGCTAGTGATTGGATATCTGTGTCTTGTTGGTAGATATCAGCATGGTAATTAGAGTTAAGTGTTGTTGCATAGAGGTCAGTATCTCTGAATTGAATATGACGGTAGGTACCAAGTTGGCCGGGAAGGGGAGATTGCTCGATAATAGAGGTAGGCATATCAGCTGCCAAAGTACTTTGACAATGGATAGATACTATAAGGAGAAATAATGTGACAATAGACCATGAACGAATGAAGTAGCAAATTTTCTTTGTAAAAATCAAAGCCCTATTCTCCCATCACCAAAGCATGCTGTATCATATCACTTCACTACTGTCCCGTAAATTTTAGACCGTAGCATAAGCCTCTCTCACAAGAGGAGAGACTTATGCTACGATCTAACTGGAGTCTCATTTATCAGGGCAATCGCACTTAAAAGCGCCTGAAATGCTATTTTTCTAAGCAGTATCTGCTTAGAAAAATAGCATTTCAGGCGCTTTTAAGTGCGATTGCTCTGTTTGTAACTTAAGCCAAGTTAGCCACTATATGATGCAACTTCAACATCTTCACATGCAAATAATTTTTATTATGTTCATTGCAAAATACAGGAATAGGCGCTAATTCTACTTTAGCAATCCCATATTTTTTTAAGTCATTTATTTTTGCTGGATTATTCGTCAGCAACTTAACATGATCTATACCACGATTCCTGAGAATATTAGCCGCAATATAATATTTTCTGGAGTCGACTGGTAAGCCTAGTTTCTCATTAGCTTCAATGGTATCTAAACCATTTTCTTGCAATGCATAGGCTTTAATTTTATTAAAGAGCCCTATCCCTCTACCTTCCTGGCTAAGATAAATTAACATACCACCGTCTTCACTAATACGTTGTAATGAGTAATGTAATTGATGATTACAATCGCAACGCATAGAACCAAATAAATCACCTGTGAGACAAGCTGAATGAATGCGCACTAACGTCGCTGCAGTTTTTTTGGGTTTCTTTTCCAAAACAACATGTTCATTTCCCGTAATTTTTTCCTTGAATACAGTAATAGTAAATGCCCCATGATACTCAAGCGGTAATTCTGCAGAAATTTCTTCCGCAATCAAATTCTCCCGCATCATTCGATACGAGATAATATCTTCTATGGATAAAATTTTTATATTATGTTGCTTAGAGAATTCAACTAATTGCTTGCCTCTAGTCATTGTCCCATCCGGGTTCATAACTTCACATAAGACAGCTGCTGGCTTAAATCCAGCTAAATTCATTAGATCCACCGCGCCTTCGGTATGCCCAGCACGTTCAAGAACACCGCCTTCTTTTGCGCATAATGGAAAAATATGACCCGGTCTTACTAAATCTTCTGGCTTAGCATGATCATTTATAGCAACCTGTATAGTCTTGACACGGTCTGCTGCTGAAACACCCGTGGCCGTACCGTATCTTGCATCAATCGAAATAGTAAAAGGCGCCGTGAATGGAGCGCCATGCGAATGCATTTTTGCATGAGACGAGACCATATAAGGTAAATCAAGCTTTTTCCTATAACTTTCACAGAGTGAGAGACAGACAATGCCACTACTATTGCGGATAATAAAATTCATTATTTCAGGAGTGATTGTTTCAGCAGGAAAAATAAAATCCCCTTCATTTTCACGTTCGGGATGGTCTGTTAAAATAATTATTTTCCCTTGGCGCAGATCACTTATAGCAGATTCAACACGTTCAATATAAGAGTGCATAACAAGATTCTCCTCAAACTAGCGTATTTATTTTATTGAGTAAAACGGGAGTCATTAATTTTTCTATATATTTACCCAAAATATCAACTTCAAGATTAATTTTGCTACCCTTTTGATACTGGTTAACAACAGTAACCTGTTGTGTATGAGGGATGAAAGTAACCGTAACCCAGTTGGGTGCCGTATCAATCACTGTGATGCTCATGCCGTCAAGCGTGATATAACCTTTGCGTACAATATATTTCCCCAGCGCAGGAGGGATGCTAATTTTTACAAGTAATGCGGTAGAACCCTCTGTTTGAATATCCAGAATTTCACCTACAGCATCCACATGACCTTGCACATAGTGCCCACCCAGGCGTGTATTTAGAGTGATGGATCTTTCCAGGTTCACAAGGCTGGTTTCTGTTAATTGCCCTAAATTAGTGACGCGTAATGTTTCTGGTACAGCAGTGACATTCATGCTGGTTTGCGAAAAACCCGTTACTGTTAAACAAACACCATTGACCGCGATACTTTCACCCAGAGTCAAATCATTAAAAGTGTCTGGTATACGGATAACAAAATCAATAGAATCCGTGTGTGTTAGAATTCGCTGAATAATTCCTATAGCTGTTACAATGCCACTAAACATATTTATCACACCCTAAATGTAATATAAGACTCACTAAACTTTCAGGGCATTGAAAAATATAATATTTTTAGCAGTTACACTACCAAAACTCACTACTTATCTTCTTTCATCCGGACTCTAACCGTCGGCTTTGGCTTCTCACCAAATCTGCTAACTTCCTCATGATAAGGAAGCGCTCGCGGACTCTTTTACTGATATTGACATACCAGTAAAAATACCGCCGGTAGGGATTTTCACCCTGCCCTGAAGACATCACTAAAAATTAATCCTAAACTGAAGTGTTGTCAATCGATTTAGCACTCCCAAACGATTGCTAGCTTACTTTGGCAACAAAAGCCAATACCTCCCTATTTGCTTCATATGCCCGGCTGCAAATGCAGCATCCTCACCTGCACCCCAATAAATATCGCCACGTATTATCCCCTTGATGGCACCACCGGTATCTTGCGCGATCAGCAGACGGTGATAAGGCAGTAATCTCTCTACCGGTCTTTGCTCTGGAATTTTTGTTTTTAACCAGACAGGAACACCTAAAGGTATATAGTGCGTATCTACAGCTAATGAGCGTTGCGCAGTCAGTGGTACCTGTTCCATACCCAGCGGATCTTGTGTGTGTAATACAGTGAAAAACACATAAGAAGCATTCTGATTCAGGATATCATTCACTTGCTCTGGATGTCCTTGCAGCCAGGCACGAATGGTTTGCATAGAAATATTTTCTTTAGCAATGACTTTGTTTTGAATTAATACTTTCCCAATCGCCGTATAAGCGCGACCATTAGTGCTGGCATAGCCAAGCAATAATGACTGATGATCAGGTAACTGCACAGTAACAGAACCTTGAATTTGCGCAAAGAAAACATCAACTGCATTATCAGCCCAGACTAATACATTGGCATTTTTACCTAATGTACCACTATTGATTGCAGTACGATCAGGGTAGGGGACCAGCGTGTTATTTTTTAATTGACCGATAATAATTTTATTAGAAAAATCACTACCAAATAAGCTTAAATTGACTTTGACTAAATCTGCAGGCAAGCCATACACAGGTACAGTGTATTGCTTGCTTTTCTTTAAACTGGCATGTAATAAAGGCAGGTAATAACCTGTAAATAACCCGTGTGGATTAAAATTATCTTGCACTGTATAGGGTTCAAACCAAGATTCAAAAAATTGCTGGGCGGTCATTTTATCTGAGTGTGATAATTTATTTGCTGCCAGACAAATTGTTTGCCAGGCTTGGTTCGATTTACTTTGTGGTAAGGTGCTAAAAGCAGCACTTGGCTCACGTTTTAAAATGTCCACGCAAGATTTTTGAAAAGCGAGTAACGCTTGACTTTGATCGTCATATTCCCAGTAAGGTAAACGTTTGAAATTTGTTTTACTGAGTGAAAAATGCGGTCCAAAAGCCACGTGATTATAGTAAGCAAAAAATGTTGCTCCGACTATCAAGAGCACAAATAAACTCATTTTAGCATATTTACACATAAGTATTATCCAATTTAAATTACTGAAAAATGGTAGCTTTCTGTTTTCTACGAACCCACTCTAGGCTAAATAAGGCACCCAGCCCTAATAGTATTAGCCATAAAGCAGTCACACTAAACTTACCCGTCGCTTTATATAAATAATTTTCTACAATCGGTGTTAAGCCACCAAACAAAGACATCCCAATGCAAAAACTAAATGAGCTGCCACGATAACGGTATTGCATGGGGAACCTATTTTTCAAGTACGCATTACTTGGGCCAAGAAAGATTTCGTTAATGATCACAATAACTGCCATCGCAACAATGATCGAGAATAAGCTCCCCTTATCGACGATAGATAACATTGGATAAGCAAAAATAATTAACAAGAAGCAGCTAAATCGCATCACTGCGGCAGGTGATTTTTTATCTGCCATGATGCCAACAGGAATAAAAGTGATAATGGCAAAAAAGACTAACACACATTGAATTAACATAAATTGATGATTAGTGATAAATCCTTTGGTAGTTAAGACAGGCATAACAAATAATAGAACTGTAGAAAAAGGTGCCGTAGCCAGGCCGCCGATAAAAATACCCGCCAATAACTCGCGTGGGAATTGTTTTATTAGCATCATTAAACCATTATAATGTAAATTTGCCGCTATAAAATGCGGTGACTCAGCCAGATTTTTACGATACAAGATACCAAACACACCAATCAATCCGCCTAAGGCAAATGCAATACGCCAACTCCAAGCTGGCATGAAGGAATAAGTTAAAACAACACCCATTAACGAAGCCATCAATGCACCACATAACATCACTGCTGTTAATAAACTTCCTATCAACGCTTCATGTTTATTTTGTGCGTGTTCAACGACATAAATACCCGCGCCATTATATTCCCCACCAAAACAAGCAATTTGTATGGTTTTGGCAGTCATTACACTAAAGAGAGCCCAATCACCAATCACGGTGTACGAAGGCGTGATGCCAATCACCATAGTAGACAAAGCAATACCATACATAGAAGCTAATAACGCTTTAGGTCGTCCAAATACATCACCCAGATAACCAAATAAGACTCCGCCAAAAGGGCGAGCAAGCATGGCAATAAGAAAAACGTAATACCCTTTTACTAAAGATTGATAAGCTGAGTCAGCGGGAAAAAATACCGGCGACATAATGGGCAAAAACATGGAGAACAAAGCGTAATCGTAGTATTCAACCAAGGTACCAACAGCTGCACCTAAAAATGCTTTCCTGGAAAGAGTTGGATTATTCATTCAAATGTCTATTTATCTTTTAAAAAACGCTTTATGGCCCTGATATACTTGTCATGTGCATCGACTGCGATGGCATGTCCACAATTTCTAAAAATTTTTAATTGTGCGTTAGGTATATGTTGCGCAATTATTTTAGATTGTGAAGGTCGGCAAATCCAGTCATCTTGCCCTGCCAAGACCAAAGTAGGACATTTAATTTTTTTCAATTTAGGCACAAAATCAAAACGTCGCAAGAAACCACCAAACCCTTCGTTAAGCGCTTCATGTGACCAGATTGTTTTTGATTCACTAAATACCGGCTTATGTTTTCTACGCGCAGTCAGTGAATATAAAGAATCCATCAATTTAAAATAGTGCATAACATGTTTATGGTTTTTAAAAGTACCATTCCAGAGATGTTGACAGATAGCAATTTGTTTAGCACTGCCATATTCAGCCAAATATTGTTTGGCCTCTGTTACTGCTCTATGGCTTGGAATAGTGACAGACAAGATGAGTTTCTCTACGTTTTTAGAATAACGTATGGCATACCCCTGCGCCACGATTCCGCCATAAGAGCCACCCAAAATACAAATCTTTTTCAATCCTAAATGCTTTCGTAGTGCTTCAATATCTTCAATGTTATTTTCTAATGAATAATCAGATTGTTTAGTTTTTTTACTACGTCCACAGCCACGATGATCAATGAATACCAGTTGCGCCATTTCTTGTAACTGTAAGGAGTGGCACTTAAATCCTAAATGATCACCGCCGGGTCCGCCATGTAACATAAATAAAACTGGTTTTTCTACCAAATCTTTGCCCGCAAGCCTAAGCTGCATGCCAGTGATGTCAAAATAAATTTCGGTGCCGCGGAGGGTCGCTTTCATAGACTTATTGCCTCTATAGCTTTTCAGATAATTATCTAGCTTTTTGTATCCTTCCCAGCTTGCAACGTATTATTCCCGCGGTAGCGGGAATAATACGTCGGGACAAAAGAAAGATAATATACAACTACTTATCTGAAACACTCTATCTTAGCCAAAATCTCCTACGCCAAAATCTCGTGTTGTTCCTGTACAGCCAAAGTGACAAGAGACACTAATAGCGCCTGTTTCTGAATTGACATCAACACTCCCATCGCCCCAAGAAGTGTGACCCCATGTATTTTTTCTCTCCCCTTTAGTTCCAAAACAAACATCGTTCAATCTTATGATAGTACCGTCTGCTTCTTTCCACCAAACAGGTAACTTAGAAAGATGGCCACCGCTCGTACCTTCTATTGTTCCTAATGTTATTCCATTAACGCTATTATTACCTTGATTACGTAATCCTCTGATTAACTGTTGATGAGTATCTATTTTGACAGTTGTTGTGCTGAAGTTAGCTCTCTGTCCATCCTGATCATTCTTATCATCAGCAGCAGGCGATGTACTGCATTGAAACGTGCCATTTTCCCCTCTGAATGAAATGCTATCGGCTATTGCAAACGAAGTACCAAGTAATGTGACTAACAATAAACCGGCTATATTACACTTATGCATATTGATTACTCCTGTTTAGTTTTAAGTTTTAAAATCTTTAAATGCCATACCTTGTCGTTAAAATAATTAATTTTGTCAATTTTAGTACACTCAGTCAGTTCATTGAACCATTGAGACAAAGCTAATAATAACACAACATTACTCAAAACGTGCAAGAATTTGGATCTGTTGATATTCCATGCAACGCTATGAGTATTCATCATTTTTGAAGAAGTGCGAATTGTCACCGGAACAATGTGAAAGATCAGTTTAAA
>Ga0206943_1270_pt1 | contig 10904 bp, 7 predicted proteins | sample Alteio_BWOrgHeat_7_FD_153243 | JGI IMG/M metagenome (GOLD analysis project Ga0206943, IMG submission 153243) | Enriched cells from forest soil in Barre Woods Harvard Forest LTER site, Petersham, Massachusetts, United States -... | ecosystem: Environmental > Terrestrial > Soil > Temperate forest > O... | reverse complement strand
TCGCATCGCTGTCAGGTGCGCGTACTTGTAAGGTTTTGATTAATATATATTTTTACTTAAGCTTTTATTTATAGTCCTTTACTTTAAAAATGGCGAATATATAATATACAAAATTATGTTTTTTGGTAATAATTTTATAGGCCACAGAAAGATTCTTAGCATTGTACTTATAGTGAGTAAAGCAGGATAGAAAATATTTAACTTAACCTTGTAGAAAGAAGCTAAAATGACTGAAACAAGAAAACAGCCTACAGACGTTAATCAACAAGACGAAGAAAAATTTCCACGTATTATTTTTGGAGAACGGCATAACGACTCAACTTGCTCTGAGATACTCACAAAGCTTATTCACAAATTAGAAAAAATTAGGGTACACACATTTTTTTGAAGAGAGGGTTGAGTCAGAGTCCTTAGAAGTAGTTTTAGAGTATATTGATCGGCAAGAGGCAGAACATACAAAATATGAAAGAGAATTCAAAACGTACGGACTTGAATTTTCAAAAGAAAACGCTTTTGAATTTTATAATAATTACCTTAGAAAAAGTTCTTTACCGTGGACATCGTATGACGTTTTTTATTATAAAATTTATTGTCTAATTACATACATGCATTCTCTTTTAGCACAAAGAAGTTTATTGCTAGGAATAAAAAAATCTTCAATAACGTACAAACCTATTGATATTATCCCCCAGGTGAAAGGATTTCACTCTAGGCTCGAAGAAAAAAAACTAGAAATGGCTGCTCGTGATGAAGCAATGGCTAAAGCTTATTTGCAAACGTCTACTCCTGTATTTGGTAGGATCGGAATAGACCATTTTATTGGTATCGAATCTTATTTAATATCAAACCTCGGCGTTCCGAGGGTTACTGAAAGCTTTTGCCTTTTTCATGTTTATAAAGAGCAGAGTGACAATTTAGAAAAACTTCCACCATCAGTTATTCGGATAGATGCTAATTTAAAAACTGAAGAAGAAATAATAGAAGAAGTTATTAGAATAATTAATAGTAAGCGCATAATCTTTAGAAGGCACAATTTAGAACAGAAAAATGAAGAGAGGTTACCACCAGCCAGCAAGAATCAGTCAATAATGAATAAATTACAAAATCCCTTATTTGTAAAATCTAAAATAAGAAAAAAATATTATAACCGCTTATTACATTGTGGGTTATTTGAAAAATCAACTGACAAAAAAGGAAAACAACCTTCATACCCAACTCAGAATTTCTCACCAGCCGTAAAAAAAGGATAGTAACAGCAACATAAGGTTGTAGGACATACAAGAAATCGGTTTTTTTAAGCATGATTTGAGAATTTATTATACATATTGAAAAAATACGGTTGTCAATGCGTAAGTCCTGTTCTTATTGAAATTAGTAGCCAATGATGGCAAAAAATACCTTACTCATGTCGCAAATGCAGAAACACTCCTCCGCCTAGTTCAATTTATTAGTTACATGACATCTACCTACAAAATAAGATTCGCATCCTTTTTTAGTTTTCATCTTCTCAAAGGTCCAATAATAAATTCGTCTTTTTTTCCCATCAGTCACAGTATCCTTGTAAAAAAAGTAGGTTCCCTCTAAGCAAATATACTTTTGTCCCCGCATTATTCTTTGATATCGATTAAAATTTTTCTCATTACCTGAAACAGGCCAATCACGACGCATGCCATATTGATGTGTAGCAGATTCTGTATAAGCTTCTACTGTTAACTCAGAATCATTTTCATCAAGACTATTGGAAGTATAGCCAATGTCTCTAAGACTAATTCTGATATCTTTCCTCGGAAAACATTGCCAATAAAGAGAAAAGAGCCGTCCATCAGGAAATTTTTTCGCGGGAAAAACTACATCAAAATCACCGTTTAAATCTGTCTCATTTAAAGTACCATAATCATTTGTCAACACAGTATAGGGATATTTTTTCTTTAGATCTGCACTAAGCGCATTTACTATTAACGGAAATGATATGCTTATTATTATGAAAAATAGTCTCAGATTCACGCACATTACTCCTGAAATTTTTCATAAATAGAACGAAACGTAGGCATTTTGTTTTCAGGATCAGGATGATCATTGTCCTTATCAAGCATACCACTCAATACACCCTTGTATTCTGCTACAGCATCATACCAAGTTATTATATGATTTGGATCAATCTTGGCATACCTCGCTTTAGCGCCCTGCTTTTTCTGAAATAACCAACGAGTGCCCGCACAAATGTTGGCTGATGGATCCATTACTGTAACATGTGAAAGATAAATAAAATGATCACGGAGCTCAATTTCATGCCCATGAAGAATTCTCAAAGTTTCATCAGTAAGCTGCATTAATCCACGAGCAGGCCCAATTTTGGGAGAGTTTTTAGAGTTAATTATATTCGGATTAAAACCTGATTCACTCGCGATGAGCGCTTTTACTAGATTAGGATCAAGTAAGCCCTTAGCATCAAGAACTGCATTCCAATATAAAACCCACCCGCGAATCAATTCATCAAACTCATCAGCTTTCGGATAGTGCAAAACACTGGCCTTTGGTGGGCCTTTTAAGTCTGAGAAATTTGCTTTAGCTATAATTTGAAGCTCATCGAATGACAATACATCTTTAATTTCTTTTTTATTCCTCCCAAAAGGATTACTAGCACAATGCGCATGCCGGATGATTATTTCTCCTTCAGGATGCTTCTTGCTTGGTAAAATACGTTCTTGATGCTCTCTCACATAGTGTTTGCCAAATGGACAAAGCCGCCAAGGGTGAACTTTGTCTTTTTGTTCATTTTCGGTAAAATCTTTACTTTCAATTAATGTATCTTCCATTTTTTATCTCCTATTATTCAAGCAAGTCTAAAAGATGATAGACCTTTTCTTCTGCAATACGGTTTTTTAAATCTTCCCACTTCAGGTATTCAACAATCATTCTGTTTATCAATCCTCAACCTACTCGTAAATTGAATTTCTTTTAACCGCCCACAAAAGAGCCGGATGTGCTTTTACTCTGCTTATCACTTCCTGATCACCAATAAGCAATTCAGGCTCAATAGATTTCTTCTCTCTAATATTATTAATAAATAATTTTTCATTTTCATTAAAAGGCAATAAATTTTTATATCCTATTTTCACCCTCTCTAATAAGTAATCAGTCCATGCAGCTATAGAAGAAAAATCCTGATTAAAATTTTGTTTTAGAACAGGGGTAAGCTTGTTTTTTAAATCCTCTCTATCCACATCAATTTGATTAGGCTCTATTTTTAAGAAATCTCTTTTATGGCTCATGGCAGCATAAATGACAAAACACAATCGCAATTTTTCTATTTCCAAATTCTGGTACCGGAATAAATGGTAAGCATCAAAAATATCACGCCCCGCCCCTCGATCAAGTAATGCAGTCAATTTTCCTGCCGCTAATTCATGAAAATCGAGTAATGGCATTTGTGAAATTTCTTGATTAACCAGCGTCACACTATTTCTTTTCTCAATAGGCAACAGAGGAACCCGATACATAAAGTTTAAATCAATTTCTACGTTACCTTGCATACCTAAAGCACTTGGGTAACGCCATGTCATTTTCCCGCCTGCATGGACTTGTGGATTACGAGACAAGGTAAGACCTAAGCCCTGCATTAGCTGCTGTATTCGCAGTTCAACTTCTGGACGCTCTTGCAACATAATTTCACGCTCTATTCCACCAATATAGTTCAGGTCAGCATCAACAGATAACCTTGGCAAATCAAAATGAAACAGGTTCAAGGCTGTACCGCCTTTCAAAACGAATTTCGTTTTTAAAAAACTATCATCTGCAATGCTATTTAATATTGAAATAAGCCAAACGACTTTTTCTATCATTTCCTGCCGATACCCTGTTGCTTTTTGCTCTTTAATTAGACGCTCTTTAGATAAAATCATTATTTGGTTCTTCCCACGTTTTATTAATAATCATTAAAGGAACCATTAAGTTCCAACGCTTAAGATATCGACAATTTTTTTCTCCCCGTTGCCCCATATAGTGCTTACTTTTAGGCTTATACTTTCCGAGCAATTTCAGGTGTTCTTCTTTAACATTAAATTGTTTTTGGAATTGCTCAAGAAAAAAACCGACTTTTGCTATCGTGGTTGCATTCCCTAAACAAAGAACATAATTTATCACTCGCTCTACATCCAAGACATTTATCATCTCACCTGCTCGCCAAATTTCTTCCCAACCACCAGCAAATTGCGGTTTGTCCAGGCAATCTACCAATGTTCGCTCAACTGTCGTTACCTTAATATCCAATCCCTGCCGATCATACGATTTAGTTTCAAATGTCATTTGCTTGGGTTGTAAAGGCTTAGGGTGAGCTATGCGTTGATAACGGCTTTGCAGAAATTGAAAGGGCTGAATTGGAGCATGGGAAAAAAAGTAAGATAGCACATATATTGAGTAAGCTAAAGCATGAAAAGATAATGCAGAGTGATAAGCAATAATAGCATCTGGAGCAACTCGACCCGCAATTAAAATAGAGTCGTCTGCTATTGCCCCTTGGCTCTTTACCGCATAGTACCCTCGGCGAATACGCGCAACATGTTCCTTTGCCAGATGATATTGTAATGAGGCTTTTAAACTATTTAAGTTATAATCTCCGTGTTGTTTGACATAAGCTACCAGCTCTTCATGTCGAAATACAGGATACTCAGCAAAAAAGGTATCTAGCCACATAAGTTGATCCTTTTAGTAGAAACTACTAATAATATTAGTAGTTATATTTAAAATATTCAACTATTATAAGGCAAATGAGCATCGAATGCGGATCAATCTAGCTGTTCAGTTTCAGGAAAAGCTTAAAAACTCGGCAAAATCGCCCAAGGAAAACAAAAAATGAAACAATATGAACAAAGATTAAATGCAGAAGAAAAAATCATTTTAACCGCTTTTGAAGCTGGTAAATTACGCAGCGTCCCTAAGCTTGAAGCTGAAAAAAAACGCCTTCAAAATATCGCTAAAGCGCATAGCATTAAAAGTCGCAATGCCAGTCCAGTTTAACAATCATCTGCGAACCCCCCTATTTAATAAGGCAGAAGAATAGAACACACGGGTTAAATTGATCTTTCAGTAGCAAATCCACAGGGGTACTTTTAGGGGTATGTCATGAAATCCGAATTTACAAAAACACACATAATCAACAAATTACAAATTAAACGCGATTGACACCCTACCATGATATTCCTACTTGTCGGCATGCAGACATTGCGCAAGGTGAGTTAATTTTAGCACGTTAGGTTGCACGGCAGATATGGAAGGCCCTTATTTTCCACTAGCGTTTATTCTCTGATTGAAAGTAAGTAACGGTAATTTTTGATGAAGCAAATAGAATAAGCAACAGCAAGATCACTATTTCAATTAGCATCACCGGCCAAATATTATTTTTATTAAAAATAACGTTACTAGAATCATTAACATTATACCAGCAAGGATAGGTTGCGTTGATATTGTACGCCTTCATTTCTTGATTAATTTCGTCCTTATTTCCTTCATTTGAATATAATGAATTCATAGCTACGGCATCATATTTGACGTTATTTATCACGTATTCTACGTCATATTTTGCAGAATATTCTTCTTCAACTTGTTTTGTTTTTTCGTTCATTCCAAGAGCTTCGTAAACCATTCGTTTTTTTAAAACAACACATGTAGCACGGTAATAGTTTTTTGTATTCTGGATATCGCTTCGCAAGAAAAAAAATGAGCCAATGATATGTAGTGATAAAAGAAATATTATAATTCTTATTAGAACATAAAATATTAGATTTCTTACGTTTTTTAAATATGTCATTTAGCTTCCTAGCATTATCTCAAAAACAGCTCCAATATTAAGGCAAATTTTGATAAATATCCGTTTTTTCTTCGATGCTATTGAACGGCAACTCGCACATGCCGAACGTAATAATATAAGAGCAGCATATAATTATCATACCATACTTCGTGCTTGAATTAACCACCTACTGTTAATCATAGTCCTGATCATGACTCTAGTTACTATACGATCTGCGTAACTGTTACTAAGTTGAGTTAAGTTAAGCTAAACTTACTAGTTTATTAGAGTCTTTTGACATTCCTGCTATGCTGGGTGTAACGTCTTGGGAGTGCGGAAAATCAAAGCGTTACACCCAGCATGATAGAGAAGCAAGGCATCACAGCACTACCACCGATGGCCTTCTATTATTGTTATTTGATGGCTCTACTACACTTTGATCAGGATTATTATCACGCTGATTGCGAGAAAAAAATCCAGGATAACATCTCCTAAAACAATAAGTAGCAGCCGCAATCAAAAGAAAAAATAGAATACCTACAACAGTACTTGTAGCAATAAAAATGCCTACCTTCACCCCAAATATAGTTGCTGCAGCACCTGCCGTACTTGTAGTTGCATAATAATGCGACAAGACCATGCCTCCGGCTAGCCCTGTTATTCCCCCTGCTACCCCTACTCCTCCAACTTCTAAAGCGGAAAGATTATTTGCAGGTAATAAGTGCTTTTGCTCTGAGAGAATAGATAGCATGCCATCTTCATCTTCATCTTCCTCTTCCTCTTCCTCTTCTTCCTTTTCTTCTCTTTCGAGCTGGGCATCGAGCTCCTTTCGTTGTTCGCGCAATACTATTGGTTTTTTAGTCAATGCTAAGTTACTAAGTAATCGGCGACAATTTTTTACTAAGTCGCCTGTAATAGCATTTTTTTCTAAAAAAGCAATACAGGCTTGCCCAGATTTGAATATCTCTAATAATAGTTTATCTTGCTCATTTGGATGTACATGTAAGAATAATGCCATAAGTAGAGTTTTGTTTCGTTCGCTATTTGCAGCATTTCTCTCACAATATTCCTCAAAAAGATGACCCACTAATAGACGAAAATTTTTCTGCTCGTATCCAGAATTTTTTTTGAATTTTTCACTCTTCTTTTGATCGCTTAAGAGTGATAGCGCGAGTTGTTTTTGTAAAGCTGGTACAGACTTAAACTCTGTTTTATTTTCTGCCAGGCCGCTAGATAGATGAATAATAGCCTCTATATCAGCGTTTTTTTCTTCTCTTGCTACTTCTTGCGACATTGTCATTACCGGTGACGGCGTCGAGCGTGAGTGTAACAGCGATACCTTACTCGCTTGTAAATTATTTATTAATTTTCTGAAAGATAGTTGTAATGTTGGATGTGTTATTTGAGGTATATATTTTCTTAAAGATTCAACGCATTCTCTAACATTTAAAAATCTTCTTTGCAATTTATCAGCCAGCGATTGTGGATCGGCATATAATAATAAGGCGGAAATCAAGGGCACATCTTTTTTTGCATCTGCCGCTTTGAAATCATGTTCACCTAGCATAAGATCGACTAGAGTGTAAAATTGGTTCTGTTTATATCCTAAGCTGCCTTCTATTTTTTTATGCTCATCTGGACTGCTAAGATAAACTAGTATTTTTCCTTTTTCTTCAGCAGATAATTGAGTAAATTCTTGTAATTGCTTTGCTTCAGATAAACAAGTGAAGTCTCGTACGAAAGAAGGCACATCAGCTATTCTTACTTGGCGGTCTACGGCTTCTAACAGTGTTTCTATATCGCTACTTGAAAAAGCATGCATAACTAACGACGCATTTTCTCTAATCCACTGAGGGATATCGCTAATTTTATTTCCCCAAGCTTGAAAAAAAACTGGGATACGTTCTACTATAGGCAAGCCAGATAATGTCTTTAAAAAGATAACTTTTTCTGATTGAGTATGACGTGCAATTACGGTGGCTTGTTCTAACTCTGCTTTTTTTAATGTCCTGGCAGTACTTTTTGGGATCAAGCCATCATCGAATCTTTTTAACTCTTCTGGCGTAAGCTTTATATCAATACATTCTTTTTTAGCCTGATTCAAGTTGATGTAGAAAAGCCGACTTGGCTTATCTATACGTATATACGCTGCTTTTGACCGGATGGGTAGGTTATCGATAGTTTTTTTATCAAGCGACCCTGACATTGTTAAAAGATCACAATCTTCTGGCTCTTCCCATTGAGCAAAGGGCTGTGCTTTAGCTGCGATCATTGCTTGTAAGATAGCTATTGTAACAGTGTGGTCAACGAGAGGAGATGAGTCTTTTGCCTGCAATACAGCCATCAAGAGATTGACTATACTAGGAATGTTTAAATGAATTAATCTGGCTTGCCTTTCTTCCTGAGTTAACGGAATCAGTTGCGCGATAAAATCGTTTGGTTTTGCGATAGCAAGAGCACGAAATTTTATTTTCTGCAACGTGCCATTCGCTGGCTTAATATCTGCTAATTTAAATTTCTTTCGAGTATATGGACATTCTCTTAATCCGTCCCTATCTGGAAAGAGTTTTAATAAATCAAATAAATCATCAATCCTACTCTCTGCATCTGCTTCACCTATAGTGACAGGAATTTTGAAAAGAGTAGCAAGTAGATCATTAATAAGCTCGTCACCCATTTTTTCTTCTTGTTCTGGCGAAAGGACAGGCAGCGAACTTCGTATCCCTTGGGCAGTAAAGACATATGCTTGTAATAACGGATCGATATGGCTAGTTAAAAAAGAAAGAATATCCACATCCTGGTAGTTTTGTTGTTGCTGTTGTCTCTCTATTTCTTCTCGTTTAGCCTCAGGAGACACAGCATCTACAGAAGTAATTTTATGAAATGTCCACTGCGGTTCCGGATTTTTGTCAAATACAGCTACATATTGGTTTGCTATACGTGCCTTAAGAAAAGCCCGAAAATCCAGCTGATTTTGCGGCTCCGGTGCATTTTTCCCTTTCTTTTCTTTTACAATACAGCACCCTCCTGCTCCTTGTTTTAGCTCATAATATACGGGGAGAAAGTATGCTTCGAGTTCAAAATTTCGTTTGAAAAACTCAAAAGGACTTAACGTCTTTGGGTTGATTTCTTTTGTCTCGAGATCATCTGAAGAATCTGATGGCTGTTTTCGGTCTGCAAGCGATGCTACTTGTGCAGCAAATATCGGTTCTTCTTGATAGGATGAAGAATCTAGGCCTAGTAATGCATTGAAAAATACGCTTAAGAGTGATGTCTGCGCTCTGCCTGTTCTTCTTGGAGCTGATATCTGTATAGCCCTTGTTGCTCGTTTCTGCTCTTCTCGTTGTTGTAATTCCCGAGCTAATTCAAAATCTCTCTCTTCTAAACTGCGTTGTTTTCGCTCTTGCTGTTTTATATCAGTAGTTCTTATTTGTGCTTCTTGTTGCTGTTGTAATTCCAAGGCAAATGCAAAATCTCCATCTGACAGGATCCGTTTGGCGTCTGATGGTGTTACATCACGAGTATCTCGCACTCTACTCATTCATTTACCTACCTTAATTTGAGAATAATTCATGTTAACACTTACAAGAAACAAGTTAAAAGCCATTAAAAATTCCCATATTATACATTTTAGGTTGAAAAATGTGCAAATCTAATATTTTTGATGGGTGTTACCTCTTTGTTAATATTAAAGATTTAAACTTTATTTACATATGCTGCTTAGCGAGCCCGCCTTGCTGGAGGAAGGAGCTCACCAAGCAGCCTGCGTTGTTAAGGGCTGTCACCAGGCGACTTCCTGATAGGATATTTATGCATGCAACAGAGAAAAAACATTTTTACTTTCATGCTGTTATAGCGTTTCTTGAGATAATAAGGCAGCCGGTTACAACAGAGACATTAGAGTCAAGAGTCTTATTAAAGCTAACAATCGGGAACCTGATAGAATAAAAGTCCCTTCGCCTCTATCAATATCACCCGAGCCATAGCGAGGACACCTTCTCCGTCAATAGCACTTCCGAGACTGTTGCAAAAAACTCCAAAATTTCAAAGAAATTACTCACTTTTCCTTTTTTATTTCTACAGTATACTAACCTTTAAATTAATTGTAATGGACTACCCATATGCATCCACTTTCGACTAAGCTTTATTTCATTATAACATTCCTAACATTATCATTCTGGTCGTTACTTACGTTTGCTACTCCTGATTTCGGCCCTGTTGATATGGGAAGCTTTTATGTATCTCTTCCCCCGTTGAATCCTCACGCCAAACTGGGCACTCTCATTAAATCAGAAAAAATCGCATCTCAAATGCCCGGGACACAAGCATGGAAGATTGCTTATGTTTCATCCGATATTGGGGATCGCAAAACATTGGTAACCGGGATTGTAGTCGCGCCAAAAGGGCCAGCACCTGCCGCTGGTCGCCCTGTCATGGCTTGGGCACATGGGACTACCGGCACAGCACAAACTTGTGGCCCATCACAAATTCTCAATCCAGCTCAATCACTCAATCAATATCTCTTAACAACCGGTAACTCCTGGACTGATTTTGGTTTACCCGCCATGGAGGCTTTTATCAAAGCGGGTTATGTCATCGTAGCAACTGATTATCAAGGCTTAGGAGGCGGCGGCAAACACCAGTACACTGTTTCAGCAACACAGGCTCGTGACGTAATTGATTCTATTCGTGCAGCAGCACTCTTGAAAGAAGCAGGCGCAGGATCAAAAGCGATTGTTTATGGTTGGTCACAGGGTGGAGGCGCAGTAATCACTGCTGCTGGTTTAGTGGATTATCTCAATGCCAAGGGCACAGCACGCGATGGCATAGAACTTATTGGCTTTGTCGCTATGGCTCCATTTGATGTTGCAGTGACCATGCCACGAGAAACAACGACTGAAGCGGATGCCACAAAATATTTACAAAATCTAAGTATTCAATTCAGCACCAACATTTTTAATTTTACACATTATGCTCAAAATATTTGGGGCATGGTAGCCGCATTTCCTCAATTAAAACTCGACGATATTTTTACACCTGAAGGAGTAAAAGCAGTAAATGCTATTATGGAAAGAAAATGTATGCATGTAGCAACTGACACTTTTAATTATATGTTCGG
>Ga0206943_1253_pt2 | contig 10960 bp, 3 predicted proteins | sample Alteio_BWOrgHeat_7_FD_153243 | JGI IMG/M metagenome (GOLD analysis project Ga0206943, IMG submission 153243) | Enriched cells from forest soil in Barre Woods Harvard Forest LTER site, Petersham, Massachusetts, United States -... | ecosystem: Environmental > Terrestrial > Soil > Temperate forest > O... | reverse complement strand
CAAACGTGTAGCTTACGTTCACACCGTTACTCGAGGTCAGCGCCGAACGGCGATTGGCATTGTCATAGCTGAAGGCCACCATCGCCGTTCCCTGTAAAATCTGTGTGAGGCGGTTTGCATTGTCAAAGTTGTATGAAACCTGGGGCTGACCTGCCACGGTCATGCTGGTTCTGCGTCCTGCCAGATCATAGCCGTAGCTGATGGAACCCTGGGCCGTCGTCTCTGACGTTAGGTGATCGAGATTGTCATACGCTTCCGTAATTGTCCCGCCGGCGCTATCCACTGCCTGCGTCATCCGGTTGCCGGCATCATAGGTGTAGCTGATTATGCTCTCATATGATGTGACGTCGCCATTAATCACCGTGTTGAAGCCCACCAGCGTCAACCGATTTAAGGGATCGTAGGTGAAGCTTGTCACCTGGCCCTTGCGATCTTTAATGCTTACCAGATTCCCGTTCTGGTCATAGTTGTAGGTCTCCTGCCGCAACAAGGCGTCCGTCCGCGTGTTGACCCGGTCCATGTTGTCATAGATCCAAGTCGTGGGATTCAAAGGATGTTGAGCATCTGCCAAGCTCACAAGGTTGCCATTTGCGTCATACGAGAAGTTAGTGATTCCGCCCCTGGGATCTGTGGTCTGCGTTAGAAGGTTCAGAATGTTGTACTGAGAGAGTGTGAGCTGGCCTTGGGCATCAATTGCAGAGGTGACCCGACCAACCGAATCTGTAAAGCGAACTGACGTGTTGCCCAGCGGATCGGTGATCGTCGTCAGGTCGCCCCCAAAATAGCCGAACTGCACCGTGTTGTTGAGTCCGTCGGCTAGCGACGCCAGCGTTCCGTTGGCATTGTAGGCAAACGAGGTGGAGTGACTCAGTGGGTCAGTGGCTGAGGTCAGATTACCCTGCCCATCGTACCCGAGAGTGCTGGTATGTCCCAGCGGATCCGTGGCGCTCGAGAGCTGACCGAACGGCCCTCCGTAAGAAAACGTGCTGGTCACAGCATTGGGTGTGCCGTCGAGCCGCGTGACACGAACCGTGTTTCCCAGGCTGTCATAGTCGAAACTGGTCACACGGCCGATAGCATCGGTAAATGATTGCAGTAGGTTGTCCGCGTAGTAGCTATAGGTCACGGTCTGTTGCTCGGGCTGGCCCAATGCATGGGTGTCACTGGTGACATAGCCTGTGTCGCCGAAGACAACTCTCCGTATATATCCACGCGGATCGGTGACATCCACTTGCGCCATCAGAGGCATGTAGCCTTCTGTACAGGTAGGATCATAGCGTTTAAAACCACTGTCTCCCCAGCAGGAATCGCGAACCACGAAGGAAGTGTCACCGTTGTCGGTCGGCCCCATGGAGAGGACGATATGAATCTGGTCGTTCTGGGTGGGAGTCCAGTTGAAGAGATAGGTTCCGCCATCGGCCTGTGTCTGCTTTTTGACGCGTCCAGCGGAGTCATATTCGTTGGTCAAGTAGAGGATCTGTCGAGCATCTGTGATTGTCAACATGCGATTTTGGTCATCGTATGTATATGCCGTTATTCCATTGTTTACGTCCGTTACTGACGCAAGTCGTCCAGCTGCATCGTAGGTGTAATGCACGGTCCGGCCCGCATTGTCAGTAATCTGGGTGATCCTGCTCGAGGAGTCATTGGTGATATTGATATAGCGGCCATTGGGTGAGGTGACCTTTGTCAGCCGGCAACTGGTGTCTCGATCGATCTTGGTGACATTGCCGTATCGATCTTTGATTTGAAGGGGCGCCTGACAGAACGGATTACCGACTCCGCCGGAGTCTAAGAAGCTGAAAATTGTTCCGTCCTTTTTCTGAAGTTTCCACTTTCCTGGCAATGACGGATCCGTGTTCCAGGAGAGAACAGCACCATAGAAGTCCCCCTGAGACGAGGTGGCGACGTACACCGCATCCGTATAGAACGTGCCCGGCGAAACACGATCAAAACGGACCCGACCGCCATCCGGTTTGATCAACTCCTGAAAAGAGTAGGGGGACGGGTGTCCCACCATGAAGAAGTCGTAGGAATCTGTCGCGCCGACCCCGAACGATCTGGAACGGCTGTCATTCGTGATATACGTCCGGGTGAAAGTAATCGGCATCACATCTGGAATTGCAAGGTCGGTTTTTTGGTAAACCAATTGGCCCGTTGACAGCATCACGGGATCTCCGTCTTTTCCTCCCGATCCGTCCGGATTTCCCTGCGATGGTGCGGTACTCGTGCTTCCAACCATTGCACCCGTGAACTCGTAGATCACCACCCCGGGATCGGGAACGACACTCTTGCCATCATCGCTGACCTTTCCGCTACCGTAGATGTACCAGCCTTTTGCGTCAGCGTCGTAATTCCAGAAATCAAACGGAGTGCCGGGCGCCAGATCGAAACCGTTTGGATAAATTAGGCGGCCACCCTTTGGGCCGACACCCTTGTAGCCGACATTGATGTAGGCCCCGCCGGGCTGGACTGTGAAGTAGATGGGCACTTTCACGCCTGCTGGAAGTGGGAACGGCGGTTTATCCAGGGGCACCGGTGTGATGTTGACTTGGTGAACAATCTTGCCATTGCGATCAGTGATCGTTGTGTTGGGCGGCAGATGTAATTCCAGGCCTGGAATGCTGGGATTGGTAATTACGGTTTCCACGGTTGTAGGAGACGGGATGGTGATGGTGTGTGCCATATCAAGCCTCGTCATCCAGATGGTGTAATTCAGGACATTAGTCTTGTTGGGCAGAATGGTGACACCCACCTCATATACACCATAGAAAGATTTGTCGTGATTCGCAGATGTGGCGTCGATCCAGAGGACGTGATGGCCGCGGGTAAGGCCTTTCAACAAAAATCGGCCCGTAGAATCGGTGTGCGTTTTCTGGCCGTTCATTTCAAGGGTGACCTGCGAAAGCGGCCAGCCATCCAATTTGAGCACTTGCCCAGCGAGCGCTGTGTTTCCTGGAGCCGCCTGTAATGGAGGAAGTTCCTGCCACTTGGAACCACCTGTTCCTGTAGTCCATCCCGGGCCAGGAACCCAATCCGGACCGTCTGACTCCGACGGTTCGCCCTCAGTGTTGAAGGTGATCGAAGTGTCCGGTAGAGGAATGCCTTTTTGATCGGTCAGACTCCTGACCCGCACTGTGTATGCGGTGCCGGGTTGGAGCGGAGCATTGGGAAGAACAAATAGAAGCCGACCACCTTCAGCGGGTGTGATAGTACACGGGACAATGACTTCGTCAGGTCCAATGAGGACAACATTGCTTCCGGTCACCGTGCTATATGCCATAAGGTGGCTGAAGCGGACCGCAATTGGGGCCTGGATCGAAACGTTGTTTGCACCATCTTCTGGAATTGATGCAGCAATTTGAAGTCCTTCAGACGCGTCGGAGTCAGCCTTTAAGGCATTGCCGTCAACAAATCGGAATCGCTGGGTGACAGGGTCAAAGATTTCCTGCACCAAAGCTTTTTTTCCATACCGATCGGTTCCTCCGGAGACCAGCACAGTTCCATCTGACAACAACTTGGCGGTGTGCCCTTCCCGAGGAAATGACATCGAAGCATGTTGGCTCAAAGCGATATTCTTGCTGTAGTCAAATAGCTGCACATCATCTGGAAATTCGCCTTCCGCGAGAACTCCGCCAGCCAAGAGCACCCTGCCGTCTGTAAGGAGTGTGGCTGTATGAAACGCTCGTGGCACTGCCAAGACGCCCGGAATTATTGAAAAGGTCTGTTCCGCAGGATCAAATCTTTCCGGCGTTGTAACGACCCTCCCGTCGTCGCCTACGCCGCCGAAAATGAAAACAGAACCATCGGGCAGGACCGTGGCACTGTGGCCCACGCGGGCAAAGTTCATGCCCGCGTCTAACGTGTTGGTTGTTCCATCGGTAGCAACAATCACCGCGCGGTTTGTGACATGCGATTTGTCATCGACACCGCCTAGCAACAATGTACGGCCGTCCGGGAGAAGTGTGGATGATTGCCGTCCTGCTCCGGCTTGCTGCCCCCATAGCAGCGAAGAGCTTACAAACAAGAATAAGCAAACCAGACTTGTGACATTCCGCATACGTGTCATCGTCAATCTCCTCAGAAAAAACCCTCTATGCTCTCTCAATTTCACTTACTTTGATCCGATGGAAGGAAAATCGCCCATTGATCAGTGGATTGGAAGCTGAGTATCCAATTGGTTTAGTTCAATAGTGGATAAGATTCGGCCGCGATAAACAGCTAAATACGCAACCTTCCCGTTCAGAGCGCCATTGGTGGTACTCGTGTAGCTGTTATTCCCGATCCGAAATGACTTCGAAGTCGCGCCTGTATAGCTCAGGGTTCCCGATCCGTCTTGGGTCAAAGCTTTCGTCTGCTCCACGCCGTTCACGTAGAGGTGAGCTGCCGACGCGGTTCCAATTGTCCCATCCCAGGTGAACGCGATCTGAACCCACTGTCCACCTTTTAGAGTTCCTGCGCCCGTTGCCACCCGCATTGGAGCGGCGCTCTTCAAGACATAAAGGTTCAAAGCACTTGTATTGTCCAAGCCGAAGATAAATCCGCTGGTACTGTCGTCGGTTTTCTCTGCAATCCCGCCCACAGTCGCCGAATTGAGGAATACCTTCGCCACAACTGTCACTTTACTGGTCGGAAATTGATCGAAGGTCAGATCCGCACCGGCGTCCAGATAGCTGCTCAATGAAGTCGTCGTTCCTTTGAACAGCATGGAGGGATCCGTATTTACCCACACAGGCGGCGTCGCGGGAGTTAATCCGCTGCTGAAATTTGCTGCTTGTGCATCGACAAGGTTGGTGTCAACTGTTCCTGTGTTTTCATTCATCAGGAATAGTCCAACGAGATTGGTTGAGAGCGCATTACTTGAATCGATGGCTGATCCACTAGGCCGGCCACCTGCGTTTGTGGTAACTCCCACTGTAATGCCGCCTGTTGTCGCCGGTCCCTGTACGAAAACATCATAGGTTCCGGTGGAAGGCAGCGTGGACTGAGGTAACGCGAAGACAGTCGATGATGAGACCGCGCTGGACTGCGTGCTCCCATCTGGGGCCACAAGATTCACCGTGACCTGCCCCATGCTGTTGTTGCTCAAACCCACGGTCACTGACTGGTTCGCCCACCCTTGGAAGCTCACGTGCGCATTCTGCCCCACCGCAGTGGTTGTCACCGTCTTGGTAGCGCCGTCCTCCGTCGTTGTTCCCACCACATCGGTAGTAATGGGCAGCTGTGTATCCAGCTGATTCAACTCCGTTGGTGTCAACACCCGATACTTATACACAGCAAGATAGGCAATCTTGCCGTTCAGTGAACCGCCGCTGAAGTAGCTATTGTTTCCGATCCGGAAAGACCTCGTCGTCGCTCCGACATAGTTCGGGATTCCAGCCCCGTCGCTGCTGAGCACTTTCGGTTGCTCAACCCCATCAATATAAATGTGAGCCGCTGCAGCAGTGTTTAGGGTCCCATCCCAAGTGAAGGCCACCTGAACCCATTGGCCGCTGATGATTGCGTTGGCGGCAGTAGTTGCCTGCATGCCCCCGGCACTCTTTAACACATAAAGAGTCAGTGCACCCGTATTATCCAGCGCAAACGTGAATCCACTGGTACTGTCGTCGGTTTTCTCCGCAATGCCACACTGCGCCACGGCGTTCAGGAAAACCTTCGCTACGACCGTCATCTTATTAGGCGTCAGTTGGTCAAAATTCAGGTCAGTTCCAGCATCCAGGTAACTGCTCAGAGATGACGTCGTTCCCCTGAGCACTATCGACGGATCGGTAGTGTTCCACAACGGAAGTGTAGTGCCTGAGAATGTGGCTGTCTGTCCATCCACAATATTTGTGTCTGTTGTCCCGGATCCTTCATTCATCATGAACAAACCGACTAAGTTCTGCGATAACGAACTGGACGGGTTAATGCTGGCACCGAGCATACGGGTTGGAACTGGAGCCGGCCCTCCGAGGAGCGTTACCAGGACTGATAAGGAACCACTAGCGGGTCCAACCGGGTCGACGGCAATCGTGTACACGCCCGTTGTAGGAAGCATGACCATTGGCAGACCAAAGCTTGTCCCGGAGGCTGATGTCAGAGTCGTCAGAGTGGTACCGTCAGGCTTGCGCAGGGTCACATTTACAGAAGCCAGGGTGTTACTGCTGAACTGAATACTTGCGTCGTAACCTACTGTGCCATTGAAGCTAAGATTTGCGTTTTGGCCAATGCTAAGGTTGCCGGAACCGGGTACCTGAGCGGGTGTTCCTAACGTGAGCGAAGTAGAATAGTCTAGTGGCACGCTGTTCAACTGGAACGTCGCGCTGCCTGTACTCGTAGTAGTGTGCTGGAGCCAGATCGTGTATGTCCCAGTTGTGCCGAGTGTTTGCGTATCCATGAAAGATGTTTGGCCTGGTGGATTGTTGCTGACACGAATAAGGTTTTGTTGAGTGCCATCCGGCCGAAGAAGCGCAACACCAGCGAAAGTACTAGTAACGCCTGTGACCCGCAAAGCTATTCTTTGCCCGGCTGTAGCCGAGAAAGTTAGTCTTGCGTCCTGACCCATAACTGTCGTCGTTGCGGTAACCGGGGAACCATCGATGCTGATTGTGCCCGTGACATCCGTTGCATCATACAACTGGACCGTCGCATTTCCTGTAGCCATCTGGCCCGGATTAATGAAGACATGGTAGGTTCCGGTTGCGGATATGGTAGTGGTGTCCATGAACCAGCTCGAGCCGCTTATGCAGCTCGACTGCCCAGTTGGTAAGGCTGTATCCTCATCGTCGCGGAACTGTGAAGAGCATCCTGGGCTAGGTGGATAAGTTGCATTGGTGATGTTTGCACTCACCTTCTGTCCCGTAATGGCTGTGAAGGTTAAGCGTCCATTCTGGCCTACCTTGGTATTACCTACGGTTGGAACCCGTATTGAAGATCCACCAATCGTGATCGGAGTCACGAAGTCCGGCGCACTGATCAGTTGCAAAGTTTCGCTTCCTACACCTGTTCCGGAGTGAGCAACTTGAATTGAGTAACTTCCTGTTACTGGAAAAGTCTGCTGATCAACGAAAAACAACTGTCCTGGTGGGCTGCTAGAGATTCCCGATCCGGTTAAAAGCTCGCCTGTAGGTCCATAGAAATTAATTCTAGCTGAAGGATTTGTAACATTTGTAACTTCAAGAACGAATTGCTGATTCGCTATTACGTTGAATTTGAGCCACACATCCTGACCAGACCTCGTCGTTGTGACTGTGACTGGAGGCCCATCGATTGCAATCGTTCCTGTGACATCAGTGGCATCATTCACTTGGACACTAACGCTCCCACTTCCAGAGCCGCTGGAAACGCCTATTGCATAGGTGCCTTGTACCGGTAGAGCACTGGAATTGAGTGACACATTTGAGGCCCCGAATGTGGTGCTGGTTAGCGTCGCTCCGTTAACGCCAAGCAGGTACAAAGTTGCGTTTGTGAGACTTGAATTTGAAGTTTGAACCGATACTCGCTGACCAAGGTTGGCATCGAAGACGAAAATGGCAAGCTGGCCTGCGGCCAGCGTGATTCCCTGAGTTGAGCCAATATTGATTCTTCCCGTCGCCGCCACAGAAGAAGCAGCAAAACCCGTAAGCGGCACAAAGAAGTCATCTGTACTGACCGTAGCGCCATTGGGTGTAGCAACCGAGAGTCGCCCTGAGCCGGTCCCGGATGGAACTGTGGTTGCTAACGTCGTGTTGGTCGCCGTGGAAATCGTCGCTTCTGCGCTGTTGTTGAATCGAATCCGATTATTTCCAGGTGATGGACTGAAATTCGTCCCCGTGATCGTAACTGCTGACCCCGCAGTTCCGATACGTGGCGAGAATCCCGTGATGGTCGTCGAAGAGCTTGCCGTAGTAATTGTGAACGCTTTAACACTTGTTGCTGTCCCGGCCGGAGATGTTACGGTTATTGGCCCTGTTGTAGCGCTCACCGGGACCGTTGCGGTTATTGCTGTGGAAGTCGCAGATGTCACGACAGCAGTGACCCCATTGAACGAAACTGTATTCCCTGTCGGAGTACTGCTGAAGCCGGTTCCAGTTATAGTCACTGTAGCGCCCTCCGGACCGTGGTCGGGGCTGAAGGCTATGACCGACGTCTGAGAAGATGAGAAACGCTGGATTGAGAGAATGTTTCCAACTGCGTCGTATGAATAAACAGCAGCATTGCCTGAAGCATCGATTGCCGCGATTAATCTCCCTAACTCGTCGTAAACATAGTTGACTGGTCCGCTTACCGACCCTTGCAACAACGGAAGAAACTGCGGCTTGAGAATACCAATTGAAGCTTGGCGCGAAAGGGACTTACTGGCAATCCTATCGTTTCGAAGAGCACGAGCCGTCGTTCCGCCACCGAGTAGGTCGACAAGGAGAGCGGCCACAACAATATATCGCCAAGGCATTGACATTTTGACTAGCTCCAGCAAGTTGAAATTTAGTTGATTTGTTTGTATTTATCTATGGGTGTCTACGCTTGGTTTGCGTGCTTGTTGTTTGCTAGTAGTTTCTTGAAACTGGTTAAAGAGTTGCGCATTGTCGTTGCTGGCAAGCATTTGCCGACCCATAACAATCTATTTGCTATAGTTCGAAAAGTACCTTACATGAGGAGCAACTGTGGGGCAAGCGGAATATTTGTGAAAATTGATAGCTAAGTAGAACAAAGTGCCAATATCGGTGTTTTTCACTAATAAGTGAAGCGTAGAGGACGATAGCATCAGAAAATTATCTGTTAGTCGATTGATAGAATTAATTAAGAGAACGTTAACTCATAAAAGTGCTATAGCTAATGTACTGATACTGACTAGTGGAAATCGGGGACGCCACCGCAGCTTGCTGACCATTAGCGGCATAACCTGATCCGCACGTAAATGGACGATCCCATCGTGATTCTGAACTGTCCCGACACGCCTATGACGCCAATGGCAATGTTTCTTCCGCAATGGCGCACCTTGATTCCAGCACGCTCGTAATGACTTCCTTGGGTCATTAGGAAAGCAGATAAGTCCCAATGGTTCAATGGAAGTCATGAGACGTAATTGCAATCGCACTAAAGGTTAACTTTTCAACATGCTCAGCCTTCAAATGAACGATTCCGTCCTGATTTTGCACCACGCCAAATACACGAATAAACTTTGACTCTAAAACGAGTTGCCGGTATTTCTCATAAATGTGGGGCATCACGATCACATTCGCGTTACCAGTTTCATCTTCCAACGTCAGAAAGATCAGGCCGCTTGCGGTGCCTGGTCGCTGCCGTGTTATCACTGCTCCGGCAACTGTCGCTTTCTTTCCATGCTTCGTCTCTCGTAACTCAGCAGCCGATTTGATATTCAGACTGCGCATTTCTTCACGCTGGTAGAACATGGGATGAGGGCCAACGGTCAGCCCCGTGCCGTGGTAATCAGATACCAGCCGCTCTTCCACTTCCATTTGCACGAGCGGTGAAGCCGCGTCCTGATCCATGATTCCTTCCAGTAGCTCGCCGACCCGCTGCCCAGCCTTTTCGACTTGCCACAGCGCATCGCGCCGGTGCAATCCCTGGTCGCCAATCTGATTCAGCGCACCAATCGCTGCTAGCATTCGCAGATTGCCACGACTCAGCTCAGGCACTCTGCGGGCCAGCTCTTCAATCGAACCAAACTGATGCTGCTTTCGCGCCAGGACCAGGGACTCGCCCGCGATCTGTTGTAACCCTCGCACATACCGCAGACCGACCCGCATCATAATTTTCCCATCCGCTTTTTCCAGAGAGCAATTCCAGTCGGAGCACGTCACATCTATTGGCCTGACTCTCAGTCCATGCCGCTGAGCATCTTTTACGAGCGTGGCTGCTGAATAAAATCCCATGGGCTGATTGTTCAACAGTGCCGCCGTGAATGCTGCAAGATAGCGGACTTTCAAATATGCGGTAGCGTAAGCAATCAGCGCGAAGCTGGCTGAATGGCTCTCAGGAAATCCATACAGAGCAAAGCTGGTAATGAACTGGACAATCTCATCTTGTGATTTCGGTGCGATTCCATTCTTCGTCATTCCCGCCCGCAGCCTGACTTCAACCTCCATCATCTTTTGTTTAGAGCGCTTGTTGCCCAAGGCCCGGCGTAGTTCTTCCGCCTCGCCGCCCGTAAAGTTGGCGCAGATCATGGCCATCTTCAAAAGCTGCTCTTGAAACAGCGGTACGCCGAGAGTGCGTTCCAGAACTGACTTCAGAGATGGATGCGGATACGTGACCAGTTCTTTTTTCTGCCTACGCTTCAGATATGGTGCCGTCATAGCGCCGGTGATCGGACCAGGGCGAATCAAAGCCACTTGAGTCACCAAGTCGTAGAACTTTTCTGGATGATTGCGCGGAAGTGAGGCCATCTGTGCCCGCGATTCGATTTGAAACATTCCAACAGTGTCAGCCCTTTGAATCACGCCGTAAATGTCAGGCGCATCTTGCGGTTCTGCAATCAAAACGACATCCTCGTGCTAGGTCAACCTCATCTCCGTAATGATCTCTAATCAGCGTGATTGAGTCTTTAAGGACGGCCATCATGCCCAGCCCCAAGAGATCAACTTTCACAATCCCCAGGTCAGCACAGTCATCCTTATCCCACTGCACCACAACTCTATTTGGCATGGTGGCTGGTTCCAATGGCACCACAGAATCAAGCTGCCCTTGGCAAACTACCATACCGCCTGAGTGCTGGCTGAGATGGCGGGGCATATCTTGAACACGCATACACAGGTCAAGGTATTTTGCGATTCTGTTCTGAGTGAGATCAAGGCCAGTTGTTGTGAAGTGCTTGTTGAACGTGTCATTAGGACCGCGCCATTCAAAGTTGCCGACCATGGCCGATAAACGATTGAGTGTTTCAGTATCAAATCCAAAGACCTTGCCAACCTCACGAGCGGCCAGCCGTCCACGGTACGTGATAACGTTTGCAGTCATGGCCGCACCCAATTGCCCGTAA
>Ga0206943_1245_pt2 | contig 10966 bp, 4 predicted proteins | sample Alteio_BWOrgHeat_7_FD_153243 | JGI IMG/M metagenome (GOLD analysis project Ga0206943, IMG submission 153243) | Enriched cells from forest soil in Barre Woods Harvard Forest LTER site, Petersham, Massachusetts, United States -... | ecosystem: Environmental > Terrestrial > Soil > Temperate forest > O... | reverse complement strand
AGATTGGAATGCGCCGGAAATAGCCCCAGTAACAGTTGCCTGGAAGATTTGATCGAATTTTTTGTGCCGACGTTAGATTTGGATTCATTTCTGCTTCTATAAGCGTTGTTACTGCGTTTTGAGCAACTCCGATTGCAGCACCACCAGCGACCCCAAAAGCTGCAGATGTACTCAGTGTTTCGGCACTGGTTGCGACGATGGCAGGTGCAATTTCTATTGCGCCCACTAGCGCCGCTCCTGAAATTAAATCTCCTGTGATGGCACCTTTCCACCAATCGCTATTCCAATCACCTGCATCCCAATGACCGCCAGACTCAATGGATGCACCTATATAGCCTGCAGGTCCGAGTGATAACCATGCGCCTACACTACCCCAAAAATTTGATTTTTTTCCGGTTGGATCGACATTATTTACCCAATTATTTGCCATCGATAAATATGGGGACGAGAATTGGTTGACTGGATCCTGCGTGTTCCATCTACCCAATTGCGGATCATAGAAACGCGATCCAAAATCATATTCTTCCAATCCACTTCCATCATTCCACTCCTGATTTTGCATTTCCTTACTCTGATAATGGAAATAATTCTGGCTCTTATTCCAGGCTTTATCGGTGATACCTGCCATCATCAGTCCGGACGGGTAGTAGTGCATTTCTTCTAAAAGAGGTCCTCTTGTATGGACTAACTGCAGATTGTCAAAATAAACGTTTATGTTGCTCTGATTACTTACGTATACATAGATATATCCGTTTTTCGGTATGCTTACAGATAACGTGTGGTTTTTTATATTATCGGTAGTCGTACTTACCGGATCAAATCCAACAGAAACAGGTCTGAATTGATCATCAAAAACGATATAATTCACGCCGGCATAGGGTGCCTGATATCCAGTTTGACTCGAGGAATTATTAAGAAGCGGTGACAACAAACTGCTTGATGGCATAGATGAAGATGTGTTAAATACACTTCCATCTAATGCAGAATGACTGGTAGTAGACACAACGGCTCCACTATTTCCAAATGCACTTAAAAGTGATCCAATAACAGCCGATATAGGGTATGCTCCGGTTGGTAAATTACCCGTATTATGCCAGAAGCTTAAACCGTATATATTTACCAGGTCTCCTGCCATTACTTTTAGAGTTATCCCAAGACCAAAATTGTCTCCCGACGGATTATTAGCTGTATTTCCGCATAATTGAAAAACTTTTGCGCTTGTACCATTAACAACGCTGTACGGGTCTATCTGATTAGTCGGAGTACCATTGCCATTCTCATTTTTATAAGCTGAGCCAGGCATACTTGTAAACCAGGCAGGAAGTGTTGAAACGTTAATGAAATCACTTGTATTAAAATTATAATATAGAGCTTCGTACGTTTGGGCGACACCTCCATTAGAGCTCACTGTTTCACCTGTTGCTGCTGGATAAATGTCCTGTTGTGCCTCATCTGTTAAACCTACACGTACATTTCCTAAGTGATCATTAATAAAATAGTCGTGAACAAAACTTGCCGGTACTGCACCTACAGCGGGTTTAAAACGCAGCCGCCCGTTTTCGTCACTTATTAATTGTAAAACATCTGTGTTTGGACCATTTAAAGGAGTCAAAGAGGCATTTGAGTACGATATGCTTTTATATAAAAAGTTGCCGATATAATTTGTCGTAGTTGTAATATTGGTTGTAACATTACTTAAAAGTGAATTATTGACCATGATGCTTTTAATCAACACATTGTTCTCCGTAACAACCTTACTAAGCTTGTTGCCGGCCGCATCGTATATGTACTGAATGGTCCCTTTAGCAGTTGTAATTGTTAAAGGAAAGTTGAGATAGCTGTAGTAAGTAATTCCGGAAATAGCCCGGTTATTATCACTTGTTGTATTTCCGTTGGCATCATAATTATAATCAACAGTCGAACCTGTTTTAGCACCTCCTGGAAAATGAAAATCTCCTAAAGTTGAATTGGTCACATTTGCTCCATCATTTACATATTGAAGTCGATTGCTGTTTCCAAAACCGTTTATATAATTATAGGTAAGATTATCTATTGGAGTAACCCCGCTTTGAGCAAACCCATTTTCCGTTAGGGTACTTATATTTCCGTTTGCATCGTATGAAAGTCCACTAACAGAAAAATCAAGAAAGGTTTTGTCCCATGTATTGGCTGTCGAGTTTTGCAAATAAGCGGCACTTGTAAGCCTGTTCGCATTGTCGTACGAATAATCATATTTTCGGTTGATTCCGTCGCCTTTGCTTTTCCAAACAGATCCTCCTATGTTTCCATTGAAGGCCGGATTTAAATAACTATTTCCCGGAGCCAATGAATTCGTTTTGTCATATCCCAATTCCTCACCAAAAAAATTAGAGCCGCCACTGCTGATATAGGCTGTATTTATATTTAATAACCATCCTCTTACATTATATCCATATGTAAGAGTCTCGAGGCTGCTTCCCAATAAATTTGTTCGTAACCGTCCTAGTTCATCATAACTGCAAGTGGCAATCGTAGTTGCAGGCGAGCTGACTGCCACGCCATTCACCGTACTGTTTACAGTTTTTGAAACCGTATTTAACCTTCCAGCGGGAAAATAACTCATGGCTGTAATTACCGAATGTGTTTGTGGATTGACTGTACTTGAGTAATTATGATACATCAGATTTCCGAGTGGTTTTCCGTCCCAGCTATACTGTGTAGTCGATATATCTTTCCCTTTTGTGTAATTGATACTTTGCGTTTGAATGACCTTGGCTTTTTCATCATAAAAACTGACGGAGGATACATATTGGCCGCCATTTGAACCTAATACTTCCACATTGGCGCCTGTTAATAGACCTTGTGTCATTGTGCACTGTGTCAATGGTTGGGCATAATTGGGAGACGTATTATAAGATCCTGTAAAAGCGGTCGTGTTACCTGTACCATTTGCGCTGGCATCAATATTTTGAGAGAGAGTAGCTGGGATATTTACGTAATTGTCATAAAATGTCTGGGCGAGTAACTCAGAAATATAGGAAGCTAGTACAGGCCAGGCCGAAACACCAGAAGAATTGTTTGAACTGGTAGCGGCATTTGACAGATGATAATTGAGACTACTATAGTACGTGGGATCGGTAATAAATCCTTTTGTTATGGGCCTGTCCAGATTATCATATTGAATATACTCCCATTTATGAATACCTCTTAGATTACCATCCTGTTCCATAACCAACCTGTTTCTTTCGTCATAGACCATCCAAAACTCTCCCTGCGTTCCGGTAGGCGTACCAGGCGTTTTTTTCACAACCAAGTGACCTATTGGATCAAATTCAAAACGAAAGCATAATTCGTCTGACTGGGTCTGACTGATCGTCCAGGAACTGGCAGCGACCATTTGGTTAACAACATTGGGTGTAATAATAAATCGCAAATTGTTATGGTCATCATAGACATAATAAGTACAAAGCCAGCCTGTATAACCACTACCAGTTCCATTGTCAAATGGTGTAGATGAAGTCTGCAATTGGACTTTCTTTAATATTACCTGTCCGTATTGGTCCTTAAATATGATATTTTGTCTTCCCTGTTCGTCCGTTTTTATAAATTTAAACAATTGACCTGCCCCGTAAGAGCCGCCATTTATTGGAATTATGTTAATTTCCGGATTCAGCACGCTCCAAGCGGCTATATTCCATATTTGAACATTATCGATTGCAGTATTAACCAAGTACGCTTCCTGAACATTATGCTGGGTTGAAGTACCCTGACTGCCGACCCAACTGGCTCCTGGCGCATAACAATTTAAAACCCGATACAACTGAGAAGATTCGTAATTCGCCTGTCCATAAGCCCAGTTTAGACTGTTGGTACCGACATTCGTCTCATTAGGTTGACCTGTCAAATAAGTATTAAAAAATGCAGCCTGCTCCTGAAAACAATCCATTTTAAAATTCCCATCATTTATAACATCGCCCGAGGTAGCCACATTGGAAGTAAAAGCTAAATATTGTATTGCCGGAATACCCGTAGTTAGGTCATAAAAATTCGCAGAAATCATATCATTTCCCGCGGGACTTGCCAGCTTGGCAACAGTCTGCATAAGTCTTCCAAAAGCATCATAATATTGTGTCGATTGTGCAATGTCCTGAATGGAAGATCCGGGTATTATAACATCAGATACATTTACCAACGGCTTTTTTGGTTCCCAGAGTCGAACATAATTCACAATAGTTCCGGCAGGAACTGCCCCTGGTAAATTTTGTTGTGCTACAGATGAAAAATGCAGGATTATATTCACAAATATCAGAGAATATGCGTGTATGTATCTAACCATATTTGCTTGATTTTATACTTAGGCTTACAACTAAAAAAATATTCCTTTCATCAATTTGATGGCAGAAACTGTTTTATTTTATCTATTGCTAACGTTTCATTTTCCTGAAAATATACATATGGAACACCGCTACTGTTAATCATGAGAGTCTGATTGGGCGTTGTCATTTTTATTCTGAAATAACTACGTGTTGAATCCGTTACCCATTTCCAGATGGCGTTTTGATTCGCACCCGCTTTCCCCTGACTGATTTGCATAACTGGGAAACATAATTTCATGGAGTCTTTTAAAAACGGCATAAGAGTTTTTAAAGGGATTGGTACACCGAAATCGTTTATAGGTATGGCTATTACCAATGCAGACATATAATACATCCGCTGAAAACTATCCAGCATTTTTAAAATCTGAACATTGGGTGAAGAGGCATCAAATGTTGAAATTATTATCGTTTTCGATTTTAAAAAATCATTCGTCATATTATAACCATCTATGGTTTTAAAGTTAAGTGGCAAAACAGAAACCGCCTGAGACTTCACGATAGTCATCATCATCATCATCGTTATTATTAAAATAAGCTTCATGTTTATTATATTATTTATGAATGACTATTGGACAAAGACTGTTTATTCCAACACCTCCGAATTCTACGGCAGCATAATAGACCTGCGTTGAAGAATATATTGTATATGTGTTTGGTGATGAAGAAGAATAAGTGCTTGGAGAAATCACAACATTATAGTTTCCTGCAGGCAATGATCCTATATTCACAACAGTTCCCGTCGGAGACGATGTAAAATTCGTAATATAATTCGTTGAAAGATTCACAAATGTGATCTGGCAATTGGTACCAATTGAGTTTTGCACAGTTATAGATTCTACCGGAGGGAAACTGATATTTATAGATGCTACTCCATTCAAGACTACACTTCCAAATTCGACAGTTGAATAATAAGTTTGGGATGACCCATTTAACGTAAAAATTATTGGTGTATTCGGATTACCGACCGAGGGCGTCATAAATACATTGTACGTGCCGGAAGGAATATTACCGATAGTATAGCTGCCGTTTACAGTTAAGTTAAATGTATAGCTTAAACCCGTTACTGTATTATTATAAGTCAAAACATAACTTAAGCTCGTTGTATTAGTTGCACCTAAATTGGTATTATTCGAAAATCCATATTCATAGTCATACTGTTTCAAAATATTATTATCCTGATCCCGAACCGTCTGCAAACGGTTCAACCCATCATAATAATAGGTCTGCGTATGGCCGGCGGGATCAGTGTCCGATGTTTTACCTATTAATGGGTTGTGGGTATAAGTGGTCATTAATGCATCAGTAGGAAAAACCCGAATGTCATCCACCGGTCCTGTGACCGTCATGTTGGGCGTATAAGGCTGCTGGTTAAAATTCCAATTTCCGGATGAAAAATTCCACCATTGAATGAGATATCTCCGTCCATTGGGAGGCGTATATGGCACTGTATAATTAGCGTTGTAGTACATATTACCAGTGTGAGCATAGCCGGCAGTTGCGCCGGTATTTTCCTCGAATCCTTCATAATAGAATTCATTGGAGATTGATGGAACCACCTGATACCCGGTATAAGTATAAGTTACGGGCACATTGAATACAGCAGTGTTTGTAAGTGCGGTAACAGTTAATGTATAAGTTCCTGCCGGACAATTGCTAAAGCTAAAAGTATTAGGAGGATTACAGGTATATCCGCTCACCGAGCTGTTACATAAATACCCTGAGCCGTTAAACGGTCCGGCCAATGAATAGGAAAAATAGCAGGTAACAGAACCCGACAAATAAATTCCTGGAGGCATGGCAATCGTAATGGTTCCGGTTGCAAATGTGGTAAATGAGACATACTGGGGCCCAAAAGAATTCGGGGGTACCTGCAATGTACCAGTTTGACTTTGATTTTGATTGGTATAAGTTATAGTACTGTAAGCATTTAAAACTTTTGCTTTGGGAAGTGTCGAGTTGTACCCATAATTTAGTGCATTGACGGCACCTCCGATGTCATTATATGAAATCAATTCAGAAGTCCCTGCATCGTAATTAAAGGTTTTCTGACTTACCAAACTGTTGCTCGTATTAATCGGGTCACTCGAATATTTTGTTGAAGTTCCCAAATATATTTTCGTTCCTAAAGCGTAAGGAGTAGAAGTATAAGTATTGTGAATCTGGTTTACAGTACCATTTTTATTATCAAGCGAATGGATAACTACATTTGTTTTATTACCTAAAATCATCGAATTGATTGCTGAAGTTTCAGGTGAAGTGACCATGGGTATTCCCGCATACCCTGATTTTGATACATCTTCGTTAAAAAAAAGTCTTTGAATATGATTTAAACCTTTTGAATCATTCGTTGATATACTATCTATCAAGCGATTATTATTTAATGGGTCAGTCAGTACGTCGTAGTAAAAACTCGAGGTTGTTGTAATCGAATTCGCAGGGGTGATTTGATCAAAAACCTTGGTTACAGTTTTGGTAAGTCGGTAATTTTCGATTGGAGTCCAATAAACAGAGTAATCTTGGGAAGAACCAGAATTTCCGGAAACCGAAGCGGATAAATTCCATGGGATCATACCTATAGCATCAATAGTGCTATGATTTAATGGTAAATAGGTGTTAGTTATTTGAGTTAGCAACGCCGAGCCAGAATTGTATACGCTACGGCTTAACAGCAGTCCCCTTTTATAAGCTAAATTGACAGACGAGACAATATCAGAAAAATTTAGCTGGCTGTGTACTATATTGTAATCGGAATTCGCAATGGTATCCGCGTCTGCGGCGTCATTAAAATTCGAAAAACTATAAAAGGTGTATCCACCATTGGGATCCGTTTCTTTTACCCATGAATATCCGATAAAGTCACCATTTACATCATTGATTACATATGGAGATCCTGAGAGATTTAATATGACAGTAGGTCCACTTGTGAAAGTATAGTTCGTCATGCTATATAAGCTGCTATATATTTGGCCTGACCCGATATTGTTGATATCTACATATTGATAGGTTTTGAATAAATTCTGACCAGTTGTATTATGAGCTATCTTATTTACCCTCAATCCTCCGATTGGGTTACCGGAAGCAATGTTTCCTTCGTAGTAAATATTCCATGTTCCACCGTCTACGGTCGTTACCGACGTCAGAATATCAGCCTGAGTAAATGTCGATGATGGTAATGCATTGCGTGAGCCTAAGTTATTGTATTGACTTATCGGTGGATTGGTTGTGGTATTACAATAGCCCCAATAATCAAAAGCCATCCAGGTTCTGTTTGGCAAATTATTGGTTATGTTATAACCAAAACTTGCAATATTAAGTACGGGTGAATTGTTTCCCGTGGCGGAAATACTGGTAAGCTGAAGCCTGAGGACATTTGGGTCGCTAGATGGTAAGCCAAAGTAACTATAGTTAAAATTATACGTTTGAAGAGGGATACTATTAAAGTTAGATTGAGGGCTGTAACCTTTTGTAACAATGCTTGACAAATATGGGACATTATGATCATCTTGTCGTGCGTTAAATACGTAGTTGAAATCCACTTCACCTAGCGATGATACAATACTGGAAACAAATTTTGGCAGATAAATAACGCTTTTCCTTGAATTCAGAGTTGTAATAAAATTAGATCCTGAAGTCGCTTCACTCCAGCTGTAATTATAGGTGGTGTCGTTCCCAGTTGTCGCCTGGTAGGTTAAAGAAATATTATCTTTTGAATTAAAAGTCACTATTTTATCCAGATACCATGTTGAAATAAAAGCATACGGAACTGTGTAAAGGGAATCTAAGGAGGTTTCCCTGGATAGGGAACTGCTCCCAAAATAAAATTGATTTCCCTGATCGTCGATAACCTCAAATGAACTGTTGGAATAATTGGTTGAATTTACAAAGTTGGTAGGTACTATCTTATAACCATTGGTATTTGAAAAAACCGGAACACCGTTTGCATTGAACACAAATTGGAAACTAAAAAACGGAGTTTTTACATAGAATAGATCTGGTTCGCCATCAGCATTAGGCGTGTATATTTGCGTACTGTTGCCCCCGAAACCGATCAACGCAATCTGTTGAGCAACCGTTATACCCTGATTATTGTTACTGGTAGAGACAATTTGTCCCCAATGTTGGCCTGCAGAAAGAACGCCCGAAGGTTGAGTTCCGGTTCCTAAATAACCATTTTCCACATCATCCGGAAATCCCCGAACTACCCTTGTAATACACCCGCCTGCATTTAATTGCCACCCGAGACCGACCTGACTGGCATATTCCTGCATTTTTATTCCCCTCCCATCCACATAGTTTAATGCAATAGGTATTTGCAATTCCTTAGACGCCAGATTACAAATAGGTATTGTTACTTGTGCTGCCCCTTTATAAAGGTCTACACTAACATCCGGTCCACCAGCACCTGACTTGCCCAAAAAACTATTATTTACGGATGGAGCCGCAAAAGAGTTGGAATTAGACCCCTGCGCTAATAAATAATTAACCATCACCAGAAAAAATAAAGACAGTACTATTCTCATTTTGCTATTCTTAAATTTTAACTCTTATAGCGTGTTGATTTCGATGATTCTAGTTTAAATTGAATCCAAACCTGATTTTGAATGGCGGTTGATAAGGAATTTGTTTCGCAGCAAGAAAATCATATAGGAATTGTATGTTTCCTGATTTCTTGCCGACATTATACTTTTTCATCAAACCTAAAAGCGCACTTTTCTGCCATAAGTTGATATTTTTAATAACACTTATGCTTTCAAACTGCTTCATATAATTGTATTCAAAACCACCAGACAGCCAAATGGTGCCTTTTATTTTCATATTTAAAAAGTTTTGTATTCCTATTCCCTGATTACTTAAATGAATATGGTTGATACCTGATCCTAGCCCTAGCAAATAACTAAGTCCAAATCCAACCGTGGTACTACTGTTTATTTTATATCCCAGGCTAAGACCCAAATTGGAAATGGTAGGGAGGAAATTTGTGCTATTATTATTTTGTATATTGAAGCCCAGCTCCAAGTTGTTTATTAAAGATTTTTTATTTGAATATTCAGGTGTAAAATCAGGGAGGGTCATGTCACTGCTTCCGCCTCCTATCTTTAATTTATCGAGTTTACTTTTTAACTGATCCATCTGATCCTCACCGATATTAACCTTCTGCTGTAGATATTGCGAAGCATTTGCTCCCCCATCATCGATATTTGTTCCCAATCGCTGTTGTATATTTTTTCCTATTTGCGAATTTGTCTGAAGTCCTACACCGGCAAGGACAGAGCCGGAATTCCCTGGTGATGGAAACAACTGGGAAAGAAAACTATTTTTTTGCCAGAAATTCCAAAAGGCAGGAATACTCCTTACCGCGGCAAGTATCAATGCCTGCTGCTTTTGTCTGTTATTAATGATATCCTTGTATTGTGTAAGTTCCTGCTGATAGTAAAATAGATCCTTATTCATTTTTATAAGCTGCTTTGTCAAACCAACCTGACTAAGCTCATTTTGTAGATTATCCTCACGTTGAGTTAAGTATTCCTTTATAGAATTTGCATTTTGGAAACTAGTCATTAGTTGGTTTAACTGGCTGATTAGAGCCAGCTCTTTCTGGTTTCCAACTAAAGAACCTGATTTGTTCAGAAATTGCATCGTTGTTTTGATGCTGTCAATTCCTGGAATATAATTTTTAATAGATGTGATTTGATTTGCAGACAGAGGCTCCTGCAATCTGGATCTGAGCATCTGAAATGTTGCTTTACTGTTTGAAAGCAACTCTTGCGCTTTACTGCTATCTTTTTTTTGCAAAATATTCCAAAGCTTCTTCTCTTTTTTTTGAAGTCTTTCCAACAAGAGAATGGTCTGTTGATTAATAGATTCATCCATGGCGGAATAGGATGACTTCAATTTCTGAATTGCTTTCTCATTTACCTGAACATAAGCAGTTTTGCTGCTATCTTTTATCGTCATCTGAGAAAATCCATGCACATAGAATATGCAAAAGATTATCATGCATGAAAGCGATTTCATGTAGTTCAATTTAGGGGCTGAACGATAGGTCTTCTTTATATCAGAATATAAAAAAGGTGTCGCCTGAAATATGGTTTAGGTTCAATTAGTGCAAAAAAGATCCACAAGAAAAAATTTATGATTTTTTCAAAACATATTAATTCCAGATAGAGAAGTAGTTCACAATCTGAAATTAATTCATCGTAAGGTTTAATTTTTACCGCCCAACAAGTAAGATAAAATTCGCAGTTTTATTGATTAACGTTTTGTTCTATTCGGGTTGGATTTTGTTAATTCTTTTCCGAATGTAAAGTTGGAGAAAATGAAAACCAAATAATAAAAATGTAAGATTTGAGTTAAATAAGGGATAATACTTAGTTGAAACTAAATATTTTTATTAAAATAATCAGATTCTGTGGTTCCGATATAAAAAATAATTTCTCCAATTAATTCTGTATAACCCTTTACCATAGGCGCTTTCATTAAATCATTATTCAAAATATTTATTAAATAATATGCAAATTAAATACTGAATTTCTTGTTTTGTTAACCGCATGTTATTTATACAAAGAATGCTTCTCAGCATTTCTCATGTCTAAATATCCAGCGTAATTAAT
>Ga0206943_1266_pt1 | contig 11144 bp, 7 predicted proteins | sample Alteio_BWOrgHeat_7_FD_153243 | JGI IMG/M metagenome (GOLD analysis project Ga0206943, IMG submission 153243) | Enriched cells from forest soil in Barre Woods Harvard Forest LTER site, Petersham, Massachusetts, United States -... | ecosystem: Environmental > Terrestrial > Soil > Temperate forest > O... | reverse complement strand
ATTTGAGCTACGGCAAAAGAACATTTTATGGGATCAGTTAAATTTTTTCATTCAGGATCAGAAACTTGTTTCCCTGATTATGTCCTGCCTGTCCCCCGATCCGGGTAACCGACCCGCCCTCTCATTCATCCGTAAAACAATTGAGACGGTAAGGGAAGAATTCAAACCAATTCCTTTTTTTTTCTCCGGCTCCCCTTTTTCAGATCAGCCAGTGGAAGAAATAAAAGGGATCATACAAAAAAGCCTACGAGCATTTAGCGGGCCGGTCATATCGCGGCAAGGTCAGATATGGGCTTCATGTAGTAATCAATACGGTTTCAATGTCGCTAACTACCAATACGGCCAAGCTGTTTATATGGGTCTGCAAAACGGTATAGCGGGCGTTCTCTATTCCGTGGCAAGAACGGGAAATAATATATCCGGTTGCCGGGAAATATACTCGGCAAACTTGCAATACTTGCAAGATCATTTTCTTTCCCGGCCGCAACAACTTCCGGGTGGTCTGTTCGGCGGATCGGCGGGCGTGGCTTTGGCTCTTGCCGAAGGAATCAAAAATGGTTTTATAGAGGCAAACGAACGCAATACAGACATGATCCGCCAAAGTCTGAACATTGCCCCCGGTGATATGAGCCTGTCAGCGGGGGCGGCTGGAATCGGTTTATCAGTTCTTAGCTGTATTTCCATCTTTGAGCCATCGGAAATAAAAGCTCTTGCCGAAAATCAGGCTGGAAAAATATTAGGAACGTTGGCAAATTACAAATCTTCATATTGGACGGATGGCGCGTCCGGGATCATAACCTTTTTAATCCTTTATCATGATCGATACAAAGACAGCGCGGCGGGACTGGCCGCGCAAAATGGCCTGCGCTGGCTTGCAAAGCAAGCGTTCGAAAACAAAAAAAATATTTCGCCCTGGTTGTACAACGGTACGGCGGGTATCGCCCTATGTTTTTTAAAAGCGTTTGAGGTGTTCCAAGATGAAAAATACGCGGCGGCGGCTGAACGGCTGTTACTCGGGAATCCAAAATATTTTTCAACCCATTTGTTTACGCATGGCTGCGGGCTGGCCGGACTGGGGGAAGTTTATCTGGAAGCTCACAAGATTCTTTCAGGTTCGCAATGGCTGGACCGGGCGAACTGGATCGCCCATATACTTACGAATACCTGTAAGCGTGACGGACAGGGCGGCGTGTTTTGGGCCACCCATCCCGGCAATATGATAACGGCGGATTTCGGGGATGGCTGCGCCGGGATTGTTCATTTTCTAAATCGCTGTAGTAGACCCGCCGAATTTGGTTTTCCTTTTCTGCCATCCATTAACTCATGCCTGTGAAAAAAGAAAAATTTATATACCTGATCGCGTTTTTATTCTTCGGATTGTTTCTCTATTCCGGGATCATAAAATTTATGTCGCTGGAAAGTTTCAGGGGGGAGCTTGACGGATCGGAGTATTTACATCATGTCGCTGGGATATTGCAATGGGTCATTCCCACACTGGAACTTGTTACGTGTTGTATGGTGATTATTCCCCGGCTCCGTCTACCTGGTTTGTACTTGTCGGTCGCACTTATGGCACTATTTACCGGTTACTTGTTATTGATAAGAGGTTCCGCTGATCCGGTTTCCTGTAGCTGCGGCGGATTTATCGAGCGGCTGCGACCCAATGAACATTTAATTCTTAATGTCGGATTCATCGCGCTCGGGTTGGCCGCGATCTGGCTGAAGAAAATATTGTACGTACAATCCCCGCTTGCGCAGGCGGGAAAAACAGGGGAAGCCGAAAAACTGAAAAAAAGAGTAGGCAATTCTTTTAACCATTAAAGTTTTTAATCATGAAAAAGTCAAAGATCATTTTTATCGCCTCCGGGCTTGTTTTGGCAATCGGTAGCGCGTTTGGCGCAAAGGCAATGTTTAGTAAAAAGGCAGACGTGACAGTTTATTACACAATTGGAACAGGTGCCTGCAGCACGAGTTCGATAAGCTGCACAGATGTTAAACCGACGGGTACTTCCTCACCGTGCGTTGCAGGTGATGTAACGTATTATCCCACTTCGGCATGTGGCACCCCTCTGGCAAATCAAAGTTTATACCAAGACCCCAGTTAAATCACTTTCGTGACAAAACACAAAGCTTAATAATAAAGCCAATCTAAATTAGATTGGCTTTATTATTAACGGGGAATCTTCCTTTTATTCTCTTTCCTAAATGAATTTTGAAGCTATTACTATGCCTAAATGATACGCGGGTCGGCCATATCGTGGCGCTCCATCCGCGTGGAATTGGTAATGCAAATAGACCACGCAAAATAATAGCAGGGAGAGCCCCGCGTCAATTACCGGGTGCTGGCTCCCGTGGATGGATCGAAATAGTACGATTGCCGGCGCAAGGCTCGTAAAACCTGTACAGATCAAAAATAGCGGAATCCAAAATAGATTGCCCTTACCCTTGCAAAATAACAGTACACCCTTCAGCATAAAAAGAAAGCAATATAATACCAACGCGATCAGGAATATGATTAAAACCTGCTCCGATCCCTTTATTTGCGGGAAAAGTTTGTACCCGATCATATAGCCAGTAAATAACAAGGGCGAAAAAATCACGCCATAAAAGAGTATTAAAATAGCGATACCGAACCCGCGCATATTTCTGTTTAACAGACTTTGACTTTCATTTATATATTCTGTCCACATAAATTAAATATTAAATTGTCAGGAAATAATAATGGTTAGATTGCTTTTGCTTCACTCACCTGTGAAACGGTCGGGAGCTTTTTAAATTCCAGCAGTTTGGCTGAAACCTCCATTATAGTTTCATCCTCGAAACTGTCGAGATAATTTTGAGTAGTTGTTAATGTGGTATGCCCCAATCCCTCTCTGATAAATTCGGTGCTAACGCCCTTCCGTTTCAATGTGGTGGAATAGGAATGCCGCGCGGTCATACAAGTAACTTTTTCCTCAATTCCCAGTTCATCACAAATAAATTTCATCGCCTTATTGATTAGCATCGTAAATGCTTTAACAATTGCTTTTCTGCGATGCACCGACAAACCATTTTTTAGAATTGGAAAAACATAGTTTTCAGGTTCTTGGTCTTTGTTTGCCCACCGGTCCATAATTTGTAGCATATCATCGTTGAGGTACACGGTAATTTTTGGGGGCTCGTCCTCGGTAGCGTTCTTCGTTTTTTCGCGGGTGAAATAAACATAACGACCGTTTATATCTTTAAATTTTAAATTGGTTGCATCGGTCGGATTTTCGCCGTTTCCGAACAGTAACCAAAACCACATATCACGCCCCAATCTTACGTTTCGATCAGCGCCCTCGCAATTATAATCGTATAACAATTTTATGGTATCCTGACTGAGCGCCCTTTTATTTTTTCTACCCCTGCGAATTTGAAATTTACTTCTACCCCTGCCAAATGGATAGTCTTCCCTGTTAAATTTTTTCTCGTCAATAGCCACGTTGATTATTGCGCGTAGAGACCGCAAGTATATAGCAATTGTTGTCACGGTTTTTTTGTTGCTCTTCATCCATGCCGTATATTCTACTAAAAATTCCTTGTTAATATCATGCAATGAAAGGTCGCCCCGGAAACTAAGAAGGCTCATAAGTGTGGTAAAATAGCATTCCGCTGTTCCCACCCGTCCGTCTTTTTCAAGCTCCCGAATATAGTCGCCGAAACAAACCGCTAAAGGCCCTAACGCCTTAAAATTAAAATTTGATTTTATCCGTGGATATTTACGTGATTTTAACCTTCTGACACAAGGTAAAAGCGTGAACCCGGCGGGGTCGGGAATTTCGGGTATTAACTCGAAATCAGCGCGGCAAATGTTGGTTGTTTTTACGTCAGGACTTTGATGGATAGATTTTTCTTTTACCTGGTTGGCGTTCGATTTTTTTCCATTGAATCTTTCCCGGAAAATCCGAATACAAAACGGATCAATGATTGCAATAATTTCGTCGGCGCGGTCAAGTTCTTTTTTAATTTTTTCCCTGACCTGCTGTAAATCGACTCCCAAGCGGCGGGCCCTTGAAATTTTGTTAAGGTCATTGGGCGAAACCTTAATACCAAGAGAAAACCAGTAAGTAATTCTTTCGTGAATGACCCTTAGATAGAGGGGAAATACTTCGTCTTGGTCAACCGGATTTTTTTTGTGCCGGATGGCTGTAGATACCTTTTTCATAAACACATAAATTATTAGTTAAAGACTAACAATTTGACTAACACACTATGGATAAAACAGCTATCTGTTTGCTCAACCGAAGATATGGCAAAATGCTGAAACCCTTATTAATAAAGGGTTTCAGGCAAATTTGATTAAATGGAGTTAAAAGAAGTTAAGAAATTTCATGCTTCATGATCATGGAAATAAATAAAACTACTTGCCCCTTAAAATTCGTTCAAGTAATAAATTCAACATGAATCACCTGAGAGAATGTGATACCTATACCTGTTATTTAGAAATATTCTATTTTCAACATCTGAATACCCGGCGGGTATTTTTTTTGAATTTTATCAAAATCATAATGAGCTGGTAAGAAAACCGTCCGAGTTTGCGCGTCAATGGCAACTATATTGGCACCCTGAGCAGTTTTCACATTAGCGATTATTGTATAATGATCGCCTGAAAGTTCCTGAATTACGGTCAATTTTGCGTCCTCACAGGCCGCGAATATATATTTTGTAGTTGGATCAAAGACTACACCATCGCATCCAATTCCAATAGGTAAAGAGTCAATAATTTGACCTGTGGTGCCATTAAGTACAAAAAATAGGTTATTGCTGGTACCGACAAATAGTCTGTCTGTTTCTGTATCCATAGATAAGCCAGTCAGCCTTTTCCCAGTTCCCAACTCAAATTGGTTTTCCAATTTCCAAGTCTTTAAATCAACCACATCGATATGACCTTTCTTAATATTTACAAATAATTTCCCGCGCCCATTTGAGAAAGGAGCTTCCGGACTGCCGCTTAAAGGAATAACCTTTAACACCGTGTCAGAATTTGGATCTATCAAAGTTAAATCATGACTTCGCTCGTTGCATACGATTATCGTTTTTGTAAAAGGTTCATAAATAATACCATCAGGACCTATTCCAACCTTAATCAGGCCTGTTACACTATCTTTGTTGAAATCAAAAATGGTTACGGTATTAGAACCGTTCGTGGTATAGCCTTTACCTAGTTTTTCAGCAAATGCGATACCGTGAACACTGGGTGTGTTCGGGATAACGCCCAGTGAATCACCAGTGTTTTTATCAATAATATTTATGTGTGAATTGTGGGACTGATATATTTTTCCATTGGGGCTAATTGAGAGATCATCATAAGGTTCCGCCCCAGATATATGAAATATGGCGGTGATTTTTGTGGTTAATTGTTTTTGAGCTTTAACCGACTGAAATACGTTTATGAAAACAACTACTAGTATTCTAATTAAAATTATAGACCGCATCAGAAATAATTAAGGTAAATGAATATTTAGTTGTAGCATTTTAATGTCAAACATCAGTCGCCCAACGTTTTTTGCTCGTCATTTATGTATATTAAAAACGAACCAGTATTTTAAAGACATTAATTTTCTAAGGTCTGCTTGATTATTTTCTTTATAGTAGAAAATGTGCCTGTTATTTTGCAAACAATTTTACCTTCTCTGTCAATAAGAAGTATAAATGGCAATGCGGACTCATGATAGTAAGAAAGCAAATCGTTGTTTCGACCCGCATAAAGATTAAGAGAGTTCCCAGGACTGGTGTATATACCCGAATATATACTCTTACGCCATTTAGCCTCGCTGTTATCCGTACAGACACTTATAATCTTGAAAGATAAATTATCTTTAAAATATGGTTCAATACTATCTCTGAGCATTTTATAGAAAATCGCGCAGCCGGTACAGCCAGTATACCAGCAATCCATTAAAACTACCTTTCCTTTTAAATCCGAAAGTCTAACTTTTTCGCCCGTCGAATCCATATATTCAAAATCATGTGCCTGCCTTCCTCTTCCTAAAACTAATCTTTGATCAAAAGCAGATTTTAAATATGGCGTCTTAACTATCTGAAGGGCTTCATATATACAGGAATCATATTGAAGGGGATTAACGTCAACAAGTGGTCCTTGATAAATAAATGGATTAAAAAATAACTGGGCAATCGTCTTATCCAACAAAACGCCAGTATATTCCTTCTTTAGCTCAGTTAGAATTTCCCGGTATGTTGGTTTTCTATCATTCCTTATTCTCAAATCAGTAATTGTTTCATGAAGCACAAATACAATGGAATATTGGGATAATAACATTATGCTGGAAAGACTGGTGTCTATCTTTTGTCGGTATACTGTAAAGTATTTACCTTTTATCCTTTCTTTTACTTCGGGAAAAGTACGTGGACTTTGATAGGCGATGTTAATAATAAATTCCAAATAATCCCTTAAGGCATCATTGATCTCATTTCGCATAATTTTATAAACAACCGGGTTTATTCGGCTTTTAAATTTATCTAAAATCGAATCAACATAGAATCCAAAATGCTGGGATCGATCAAATCCATAATCCAGCCTCTGTTCAAATGGAAGGTTCGAATAGTTTTGTCCTTCTGGAAATATGTATCCAGCGAGCAAAAATCCAATTTTATTGAATAATACGCTACAATTGTATTTAGCGGAACCTTGACCATCAAAAGACGAAATCAAATCATTATTTACAATCTCCAGTTTAACATTAATATCATCTCCGGATTCAACTATAAAATTATCGCCAATTAAATGATTTTTCTTACCACGTTTAAACGTCAAATACAATTTTGGAAAATGATCAAATTTTGGAAGAGAGAACTCAAATGTTCCGTCAGCATTTGGCTCAACAGTAAATTCAAATGAATTTGTTAGCGGTTGCTCCTCCATTGAAGCGATTGCGACAAAATCCCTATCAAAATGTACGCCAACGAGATCCCCCTGCTGAAAATCCTTAATAAATCCATGAAATATTGCTCCCTCCTTTGTCGAATTTTCTCTACCTGTTTGTTGCTTATTATCACCGCAATAACTGAAATAAACTAATAAACACGCCTGAATGGTAATAATAAGATTCTTGAAAAAATGACTCATACTATAATTTTATTTTAACAAACACTATTAAGTTTTCTCAATAACCAGCATTTTGAGTTGATTTAGGATTGTTTTGAATTTCCTGCGCCGGAATGGGATATAACTTGGCAGTCGCTTTCCATCCAGGCTTTTCAGTTCCAAGGATAGCATCCGCCTGACCAGTCCTGATAAGATCCAGCCACCTGTGGCCCCATTCCGAAAACAATTCAACCTGCCGTTCGTGCGCTATCGCTGATAATAAAGATGTCTGATCATTTGCCGAGGTATTTGGCAACCCCGCCCGAGTTCTAATGATATTCAAATCATTCTGAGCACCAAGTATATTCGTATTCAGTTCAGCCCTTGCCTCCGCGCGAATCAAATACTGCTCCGCCAGGCGAAGAACCATCGAATATTCCGTCAATACCGACCCCGCGTGAACTTTATATTTATAGGGGAAATTCCAATTATTAGAGCCGTTAGAAAAATTACCTACCCAATGATCCAATCTACTATCCCCTAGTTCAAAAGCATTCGTGACATATGAACTCAACGCGACAAGCGTGGGGGGCGCAGTTAAAATAAACATCTGACCCTCATTGGTATTATTGCCCGGGGAAAGTGGCAATAGTTGCCAAATGGCTTCAGAACTGTTTGCCAGGAATACACTATCCAACCCTGTGAGGCCAAACAGCGTACTATTATTTATCACAGCGGTTGATTGCGCTTCAGCGCTATCCCATTTCTGCTGATATAAATAAACTCTTGCCAGCAGTGATGTCGCCGCCCATTTATTAGGTCTTACTCTTTCTCCGTTAGAATATGAAAAATCCGAACTCAATTTACTTTGGGCATCCGTCAGGTCTGCGACTATTTGATTATAAACTAATGAAGATGGGGTTCTGCTGGTTGCTGCGTTTGTCTGATAATTTGTTGTTAGATTAAGCGGGACATCGCCAAATAAATTTGTCGCATAAAAATAACAAAAAGCGCGGATGAAAGTCGCCTCGCCTGTCAACTGCTGCCTAACTGAATCACTCATGCCCTTTGCCCCTTTGAGGCCCTCCATAGTTGCGTTTGAGGCATAAATAGTTTGATATAAACCATTCCAAATCCCACCAAGGGCTAAATTTGTGGCGCTCAAATTATTATTTACAAATTCAATATAACCAGAACCGCCAAAATTGATGTATTCATCCGCGCTCAGACCTGACAATAGTGTAATACTTTGTGAATTTCCGCTCGCAAAACCATTAATAAACATATTAGCGTACATACCAGTAACTGTCGCAGTGGCGGTGGCATCGTTTGTAAATACATTTGCAGTCTGCAACTGATTCTGGGGAGGCGGGATTTCAACAAATTTTTTACAACTAAAAAAACCCATGCTTAATAAAGAACAAATGAATATCGATAATTTCGTATTTGAACTAGCTCTGGTCATTGGAATAATATTTAAAAGGTAATTTGAATTCCTCCCACAATAACCCTTAACGGGGGTAATAGACCTACCCCCAAGGTCTCGGGATCCATTCCTTGAAATGAGGTTATAGTCAGTAGATTTTGAGCCTGAACATATATTCTGAACTGAGAGGATTTAATTCTTTGCGACAATATTTTGGGCAGTGTGTAGGAGATCGCAACGTTTTTTAACCGAATGAAACTTGCATCTGTTATCCTATTATCACCCCGAAACGCAGCTGCATTATATGCATTATAAGCTGTACCATTCGCTCCGTTTCCGGTCGTGAATTTTTGGAATTCAGTGTTGTCTCCAGGCTTCTGCCAACGGTTTAAAACGGCCAGCGGTTGATTATTAAATTCTCCCGGCGGTCCAAAACTGTTATTTATCAGGTTACTATATCCGGTTTGTTGTACAAATTGAAAGAGAAAGTCCAATTGGAATCCCATATAAGTCAGACTATTTTGCAAACCTCCATAAAAATCCTGCGCGACTTGTTTTGTAGGTTTTAAGTCCTTAGGGTAAGAAGGTGCGCTAGTCGCCACACCCTGGACACTTTGAAATGAAAATACTCCTGTGGAGGGATCAACACCGAGATATGGATATGAGAACTGTGTATATAAAGATTTCCCAACGACATATGTAGTGGCATAAGGCGAATTTTCGATGTTCGGGTAAGCAACTAACTTGTTTCGCGGAATGGTTATATTTAAAGATGTTGTCCAGTTAAAAGAATGGGTTCTAATATTGGTCGTATTCAATGAAAACTCCAGTCCAGTGTTCTGTACCTTAGCCGGCAGATTTGCTAAAACACCCTGCCATCCTGTACTGGCCGGTAAAGGAAGTTGTAATAACATATTATCGGACTTATTAAGATAGTAATCCATCTCAAATAATATATAGTCCTTTAAAAACCCTAAATTAATTCCTACCTCGGTTTTCCGATCCCTTTCCCAACCATAATCTGAATTGCTCAAGTTACTTACACTTAAGGTCGGGGCATTTTGAAATGGATGTCCTGTACTCCTCCACAATTGCTGATACCTATAATCAGGAATTTGGTCATTCCCGGCAACTCCATAGCTTCCCCTTAACTTTCCAAAGCTTAAGAAGGATATATTTTGCTTAAAAAAGGGTTCTTCAGAAAAAATCCAGGCGGCACCCACTGAACCAAAGTTTGCAAATTGATTACCGGGTCCGAAACGACTCGAACCATCCCTGCGACCATTCAGGCTAACTATATATTTATCCTTATAGTTATAATTTATCCTGCCAAAAAACGCGTTGTAACGATATTGAAAATAATATGAGCCCTGGCTTTGTAAAGAGCCCGCAGAATTGATATCCTTCAATAAAGCATCGGTGGTATATCCATTCGCATTAATGGTATTTCCCTGTAAAAGCGAACCTTGGAATGTAGCGCCAAGCAAAAAACTCAATTTACTTCCGCCAAAGTGCTTTTTCCAATTTAGCTGAGGCTCGATATTCCAAACCTGATTAGCGTTATTGCCAAAAACCGACCTGCCGGTTGTGACCCCATCCGCAGGGTTATTAGCACTTATCGGGTATGTCTGTAATTCATTAACCGTAACCTTGTTAAAGCCAAAATCACAAGACAGATCCAAATCCTGCGCTATTTGGTAACCTAATTTCAGATTGCCTATTAAATTATTTGACTGGGATAAATATTCATATTTGCTATAAGCATACGGATTAAAATCATAGAATGGCGGCCACAACAAATTACCTTTAGAATCCAGAAAATCGGGAGTGTTGGGAGGCAGTTGCTGCGCCACGGATGTAGGATCAAATTGTGGAAGCGTGTTGTTATCATTTAAGTATAATACATTCATACTCAATTTAAACTTTTGGTTTTCAGAAATATTATTAATACTTAAATTGACTGAACCACGAGTATCCGCAAAATCCCCGATATAAACCGAACCAGTTTTAATAAAATTCCCGCTGATCAAATACTGAGTATTTTTGTTTCCTCCCGATAGGGACAACTGCGCGTTCGTAACAGGTGCTGTTCCACCCAGAAGCTGTTTTTGCCAATCCGTATATTTTGTCGTATCCCATGCAACCAAATCAGGAGCACTATTGACATCGTAGACGACACTATCATTTGCAAAAGCTTCCTTTCGCATGGTGACATATTGTTGGGTATTTAACAGTTTCATATAATGCGCGACAGATCCCGCTCCATATGAAATATTAGCAGTCGCTTTAGCGCCAACATTTCCTTTTTTGGTCACAATTAATATAACACCATTGGCCCCCCGGGAACCATAGATAGCCGTCGCATCGGCGTCTTTTAAAACAGAAATGCTTTCTATATCCAGCGGATTCAAAAAATTTAAAGGATTTAGTAAATCAAAATTATTAGCTGTTATACTTATACCCAATGATGCTCCTCCATTTAGCGATTGTGAATACGGAATACCATCTATCACGTATAATGGATTGGAACCCGCTCCAATAGAACTCTGGCCACGAATACGGGCAGTGTAACCAGATCCCGGATTACCAGAATTTTGAGTAATAACCAATCCTGGTACTCTGCCCTGAAGAGCGAACAAGGGGTTGACCACA
>Ga0206943_1265_pt1 | contig 11170 bp, 11 predicted proteins | sample Alteio_BWOrgHeat_7_FD_153243 | JGI IMG/M metagenome (GOLD analysis project Ga0206943, IMG submission 153243) | Enriched cells from forest soil in Barre Woods Harvard Forest LTER site, Petersham, Massachusetts, United States -... | ecosystem: Environmental > Terrestrial > Soil > Temperate forest > O... | reverse complement strand
GATGATAGGTCAGGAGAGAAAGGACATTGAAACAGTCCTGGATATTTACCGCAGCCGCCTTGATACCATTCCTGATGATCAGTTTACCGAAACACCTCCGGGAGGAGGGTGGTCATATGCCGAAGTTTATTCTCATATTTTGCAGGCAGACATCAGTTCAACTGTCGCCATGGAAAAATGTACGCTCAGTACATGTAAACCTACAACACAAGGGCGTTCACTGATCGGACTTTACGTATTTACATTTAACAGGTTCCCGCCGGTCCGTGTAAAAACTCCTGAAACTATTGCCGCGAAGAATCCAGTTAAAAAGATAGACAAGGAAGAAGCCCGGAATATGATCGTTAAATGCCGCAAACGACTTAATGACGTGGTGCCGCTTATCAGGGATGCTACGCCGCATGGCAAGATCAAACACCCCCGTTTTGGTATGCTGAATGCCGCACAATGGCTCAAATTTATCGTCATCCACTCCAGGCATCACCTCAAGCAGCTGGACCGGATTGAAAAAAAATTTCAAGCAGGATGAAACCTTTTACATTTTACATAGTCTTAACATTCAGATAATTTGGTTTTCCGACATTTGTAAAATATCACAATATGAATTTTGAATTTGCTTATCTGGTTGTCGTAGGATTGCTTTTATTGTTAGGGGTATTCTACATCAGCCCGTATGAATTAAAAGTTAATGAGGACGATGACGACGAATAGTCGTTACCTGCAAAATTCGTCCACTGTTGTGACCGGTAAAAATTACCGGACGGTAAATTATCCCCCAAACCTTTTATGGCAAAACGCGAAGTAGATATCGTAGTCATATCTGACCTGCATTTAGGTACCTATGGGTGCCATTCCAGGGAGCTCCTTAAATATTTAAAAAGTATTAAACCTAAGATGCTGATACTGAATGGCGATATTATCGACATCTGGCAATTTAGTAAATCTTACTGGCCTGAAACGCACACGAAGGTATTGCGCCGCATCCTCAAATTTGTTACAGAAGGCGTACCTGTATATTACTTAACCGGCAACCACGACGAGATGCTGCGCAAGTTTGCTGACTTTGATCTGGGATCGTTCCAGTTGCGTAATAAAATAGTATTGAATATAGATGGGAAAAAGGCCTGGATATTCCATGGGGATGTGTTTGATGTGACTATGCAGCACTCCAAATGGCTGGCTAAATTGGGTGCTGTTGGCTATGATACACTTATTCTGATAAACAGCCTGGTAAACTGGTTGCTGACCGCTTTCGGGCGGGAAAAGATGAGCTTTTCACAAAAAGTAAAAGGCAAATTTAAAGACGCTGTAAAATTCATTAATCAGTTTGAGCAGACTGCCGCCGATCTGGCAGTTGAAAAAAGCTACAGCTATGTAATCTGCGGACATATTCACCAGGCTGAGATCAGGGAAATGCGGTCAACTGATAAATCAGGTTCTGTACTTTATCTGAATTCCGGCGATTGGGTGGAAAGTCTTTCTGCACTTGAATACCATAATGGCAAGTGGACCATATTCAAATATAACCCCGTAGATTTCAACACCGATACTGATGAGGAGGATAAAACCGATGCAGAAGATCTGGATGCCAAAATGGATGTAAAAAATCTCCTTGAGCGGTTCAGGCTCGAGGCGCACTAAGCTTATTGAAATTTGGAAGGTTGAAATTTGTAATGTTGCCGAACTAACATACTACTTTTGCTGTAACATTACCATTCTGGAATATTCTAATTTTAAACATAAGATAACCTTATAACATTTCAGCCTTTCAGTAGCTCTATGAAAATACTCTACGCCATACAGGGGACGGGCAACGGTCATATCAGCCGGGCACGTGAGATAGTTCCATTATTACAGCGATATGGAGAATTGGATCTACTTGTAAGCGGTACCGAAGCAGAAGTAACATTATCACAGCCGCTTAAATACCGGCTGCACGGATTTAGTTTTGTATTTGGCACCAAGGGAGGTGTCGATAAATGGGCCACCTTTAAATTAATGAACCTGCGTCAGCTATGGCATGATATGCACGACCTGCCATTAAAGCAATACGATCTTATCATTAATGATTTTGAACCAGTGAGTGCCTGGGCGTGCCGCCTGCAAAAGCTTCCTTCAGTATCATTAAGCCATCAATGCTCATTTGTTTCACCTAAAACGCCACGGCCTGAGAAATGGAATTATGCGGAGTGGCTTTTCAAATATTATTCTCCAACTACTTATCATATCGGGTTTCACTTTGAACGATATGATGATTTTATCCATACACCGGTTATCAGGAGTGATATAAGAAACCTTGAGCCCGGCAACCTTGGCCATTATACAGTTTATCTTCCCGCTTATGATGATAAAACATTGGTAAAATATCTGAGCCGGACCGGAGTTGAATGGCATATTTTTTCCAAACGCCAGAAAATACCCTACCGGGAAGGGAATGTCCAGATATTTCCGGTGAACAACGAAACGTTTAATAAAAGTATGGCAAGTTGTACCGGCTTACTCACAGGCGGTGGGTTTGAAGGGCCGGCGGAGGCACTTTATTTGCAGAAAAAGGTATTGGTTATTCCTATGTCCGGTCAATATGAGCAACAATGCAATGCGCTGGCTGCGTCGAGGCTGGGTGTGCCTGTGGTTCATGCTATTGATGATGACTTCCCGGAACATCTTAATAAATGGATAGCAGATGATAAAAAAGTAAGGGTTGATTTCCCTGATGAGACCACTCAGATCATCGATAATATGATAAAGAAATATGCTAAGCGTAACTAATTTTCAGCATAAGCCGTTTTTCTGTTATTATTGCTTCTGAAATCTGTATTCATGATCAAGCTTTTCAGATCGTACAACCCGATCACTATTCTATGGCTGGCTGTAATTTTGTTCTTCCTCCGGATTGGATATTTATTCCATATTCCCGCTAAAACGGAATTTCCGTTTGCTGAGCTTTATGGGCGGCTGAATTTACCGGCATCCTACTATTACGTTGTTCCATCCGGACTTAACCTGTTTATGGCAAGCGTGCTTGTTTTTATACAGGCTTTGATATTGAATTATCTTGTCAACTATCACAATCTGCTTGGTAAATCCACATTTTTGCCAGCTCTGATGTATGTCACGGCTTCCAGCTTGTTCCCGCCTTTTTTGATGGTTGGGTCACCCCTGGTATGTAATTTCCTGGTGCTGTGGATGCTGGTTAAGCTGTTCAGTTTTTACAAGGGGGATGATGTTAAATCAACTTCTTATGACCTGGGAATGATCGTGGCAGTGGGTACACTGTTTTATCTCCCTTTCATTTACATGTTCCTGGCTATCTGGATTGCGCTTATAATCTTCAGGCCCTTCAACTGGCGTGAATGGGTGGCTTGTATCATCGGATTTGCTACTATTTTTTTCTTCCTGGGGGTGTTTTATTATATCAATGACAAGTCGGACCAGTTTTACAACATCTGGCTGCCATTGACTACCAGGTTTGCGGTTCATGTCAAATTCAATAGCTATAACTATTTGGTGCTGATTCCGGTAGCCATCATACTGGTCCTGGGGTTTTTCAAATTGCAGCAAAATTTCTTCAAAAGCTATGTGCAAACCAGGAAATCACTTCAGCTTTTGTTTTTTATTTTTTTGATCGGGGGCTTCTCCTTTTATATCAGGCCTGATTTTCATCTCGATCATTTTTTACTTTGTGCCATACCCGCAGCTGTATTTTTTTCTTACTATTTTTTATATGCAACCGGCAAATGGTTTTACGAAATTCTGTTTATGACATTGCTGGTCAGCGTCATCTACTTCCAGTTTAACAATTTTTAACTTTTACATTCGTTCAAATTTCACGGGTTATGTTAGTTTTGTAGCATGAAACCATCATGGGCTGCAATAAATGGTCAAATGCTCATGATAGCTTCATTACCGCTTAAATCAAAGTATAATAATGAAATTTGGAGTAGTTATATTTCCGGGGTCTAATTGTGATGAGGACATCATCTATGTATTAGAAAAAATAATGGGGCAGCAGGTGGTTCGCCTGTGGCACAAAGACCATAATTTGCAGGGTTGCGATTTTATCGTTCTGCCCGGTGGCTTTTCATTTGGAGATTACCTGCGCTCAGGGGCGATAGCCCGTTTCTCGCCCATTATGCAGGAAGTAATACAATTTGCGGCCAAAGGCGGCTATGTGTGGGGAGTGTGCAACGGCTTCCAGATATTAACAGAAGCTGGTATGTTGCCTGGTGCGCTATTGCATAATGCTAATCGTAAATTCAATTGCAGTAATATTTACCTGAAAGCTCAAACTTCAAATTCATTGCTTACTTCTCAGGTTGATCCGCAGGCGGCTTTAAAGATTCCTATTGCTCATGGTGAAGGTAATTATTTTGCCGGCAGTGATGTGCTGAAGGCATTAAATGACAATAATCAGGTACTGTTCAGATATTGTGACGAGTTTGGCAATGTTACTCCTGATGCAAATCCAAATGGTTCGATTGAGAATATTGCAGGAGTATGTAATGCCGGACGCAACGTATTTGGTATCATGCCTCACCCAGAAAGAGCTGCTGATACCTTGGTTGCCAACCAGGACGGGCTGGCCATTTTTGAATCTATATTGTCAATGGTTAAAGCCTGATGGCCAACCTGGTTATTGATATTGGCAATACCCTTACAAAAGTCGCAGTTTTCCAGCAGGATGAATTGTTACAGGCTGAGCATTATTCAAATGCTGATGCTGAAACGCTTTTGCAATTAATTGATCAATACCAGGTTAATCAGGTGATCGTATCGTCGGTCAGAAAAGATATTGAAAGCTGGCGGAGTTCAATTGAGAAGAAAGCTGAGCTGAAGCATTTTACCGTGGAAATGACCGCCGGGGTGCATAATAAATACAAGAGCCCGAAAACCTTGGGGCTTGACAGGCTGGCGGCTGTCATCGGTGCTATGAAGTTATTTCCGGGAAAAGGCAGCCTGGTAGTTGACGCGGGAACTGCCATCACTTACGACTGGATTGATGGCGCAGGAAATTTTTTTGGCGGCAGTATATCGCCGGGGTTAAATATGCGTTATAAAGCATTAAATTATTACACAGGCGCGCTGCCCCTGATCAATGCTGATGCCGGGTTCAATGAAATATACGGTAATAACACAGAAACAGCTATACGATCGGGTGTGCAAAACGGAATCAAATATGAATTATTCGGCTTTATACAAAGTTATTACACGGAAGAGCCTGAACTAAATATTATACTAAGCGGGGGCGACAGTATTTTTTTTGATACTCTGTTGAAAAATAGCATCTTTGCCCCCTATGTTAAAAATGAGCCCTATTTGGTTCTAAAAGGATTAAACGCAGCTTTACAAAATAATAATGATTAAATATACCAGGCTATTTCTAATATTTTTACTTGCTGTTACCGTGCTGCAAGCAAGATCTCAATCTACCACAAGTTCACCATATTCACGTTATGGGATTGGCGATGTTAACAATCAGCTTATGCCGCAAAACATAGGCATGGGGGGAATAGCTGTAGCGACGAATTCGATAGGCGGATTTAATAGTATTAATATTATTAACCCTGCATCATATGCCAGAATAGGCATGACCACCATAGATGCCGGTGTTTCTACCAATATGCTTACATTAAGCAAAACAGGCCTGCCAGACGAGAGGAACGTTACCAGCAGCATAAGTCACATTGCTTTCGCCCTTCCTATAACCAGGCGTTCAGCAATAAGCTTTGGCCTGGTGCCATACAGTGACCTTGGCTATAGTTACAAACAAATTCAATCTAAAGGATATTTAAGCCCTACGGATACCAATGTGGTTAATCATGTATACTCAGGTACCGGGGGCTTGTCAAAAACATATATAGGGTATGGATTTGGCATCGGCAAACACCTGATGATCGGAGCAAATGTTTCCTACATATTCGGCAGTCTGAAAGAAACACAATCAACGGAGATACCCAAGCTTTACGGTACGCTCGATTCGCGGATAGAACAATCTAACCACGTGGGTGGTATAAATTTTGATTATGGTGTTCAATACGCCATTGATTTATCCAGCACGTCTCACGTGACTTTAGGGTATTCCGGTTCAGCTAATTCAAAGCTCAACACACAAAATTCATTTATTGTAAGTCAGTATACCTATGATGCAACCGGTCATCAGAATCTGCCTGCAGATAGTGTAGTCAGTACAAATTCTCCGAACGCCAAACTGCAACTGCCACAGATAAACCGTTTTGGTATTGCATTCCAGAAAGATGGCCGTTTTTTAATTGGAGCAGATTATACAATGGGTAACTGGTCAACCCTGTCAATTGCGGGGACCAATCAAGGCCTTGTAAATAGTCAGACCCTTAATGTGGGGGGCCAGATTACACCTAATTCAAATTCTTTGTCAAATTATTTTGCGCTGATTGATTACCGCCTTGGGGTAATTTATGAAAAGACCTATCTTAATCCGGAGAATATCAATCTCAAAAGATATGCACTTACTTTTGGCCTTGGTATTCCACTGTCGCATGACCGTGCGTCATCGGCTTTTTATAAGGTCAATTTCTCGACAGAGATCGGCAGACGCGGAACAATGGATAATGGCCTGATTCAGGAACATTACGTAAACTTTCATTTGGCGTTTTTGCTTAATGACAGGTGGTTCCAGCGATTTAAATTTGATTAATACCTGGTTATGGAAAAGGCAAAACTCTCCGCAGGTTTAATTTTGCCGGTTATGATCGCTGGCATGGCCCTCATTACGGGCTGTGAGAATGATCTGAAAGATCTGCAAAAAATATCCGCAAAAGAGGTTAATAAGCCTATTGAGCGCTATACCGATGTCGATGTGATCTATAGCGATTCTGCGAGAGTAAAAGCACACATGACCTCTCCTTTAATGTTGAATTATAAGGTCGCCAAGCCTTATACCGAAATGCCTAAAGGTGTAAAAGTTATTTTCTACGATAAAGATCTGGTTGAAACCTGCACCATAGTTGCTGATTATGGCATACGCCGTGAGGCAGAAAAAACCATTGAACTTCGTAAGAATGTAGTTGGAACGAATGCGAAGGGTGAAACTTTCAGTTCTGATGAATTGATATGGGACCAGGGCAGCCGCCAGATACATTCAAATAAGTTGGTGCATGTGAAAATGGCCGATGGCAGTATTACTGATGGCACCAGTTTTACCAGTGATGAAAGCTTTAACCACTGGATTTTAAACCAGGCCAAGGGAGATATTCACGTTAATAATGAGGATTTTTCACATTAAGACGGCATTTTTTTACATTTTTTTTTGTATTTGAAATTTTATCAAAAGTTGTATCTTGCGCCCTCTTTTTAATAATTAAAATATTATATAGTAAGTATATATGGGTATAATGGGTTATTTGCGCGAGCGCATGGGCAAGATTGTCGCAATTGTGATTGGGCTTTCGCTATTTGCATTTATTTTGGGTGAAGTATTGCGGCAGGGGAATTCTATTTTCCGAGGTGACCGCAACGAGTTGGGTGATGTAGACGGGGATAAAATTTCCTACGAAGAATTTCAAAAAAGGCTCGACCAGGCCAAGCAACAATACGGACAGATGGGACTTTCTGGTCAATTTGCTTCAATGTTACAGGACAATACCTGGAACCAGCTTGTCAGTGACAGGGTATTGAACAGGGAGATAGATAAGCTTGGTCTTTCTGTTGGAGACAACGAACTGCAATCGATGATAAGCGGTAACAACCCGAATCCTCAAATTGTGCAGGCTTTTGGCGATCCAAAAACCGGTCAGCTTGACCGGACGAGGTTTAACGCCTTTTTAACCAGTATGCAATCTGCGAAAGCCGACGACCCGACCAGGGTGCAGTGGACCAACTTTGTAAGCCAGATGATGGAAGGCAAGAAAGGTGATAAGTACATGGCTCTGGTAAGCAATGGCCTGTATGTAAATGCGCTGGATGCAAAGGATGATTATGAGGCTAAAAACAAGCTGGTTAATTTCAAATATGTACGCCTTGATTACGCTTCTGTTCCTGATAATAAAGTAACATTGACTGATAATGATTATCAAAACTATTACGATGATCATAAATCTCAGTTCAAAAATAAGGAAGAGCTAAGGAATTTTGAGTATGTAAGCTTTAATGGCGCAGCATCCAAAGAAGATTCGGCTGCTATTAAAGAACAGTTAACTAAATTGGCTCCTGAATTTAAAAGCAGCACTAACGATTCACTTTTTATACAGGTAAATGCTGATACCAAAGCGCCACTTGTATTTAAGAAAAAAGGCTTGTTAGGTGATAAAATGCTGGACTCGGTAATGTTCAATGAACAAAACGGATTTGTATATGGCCCGTACCTGTCAAATGGCAGCTACAAACTTGCAAAGCTTGTTGATTCGCGTATTGGTCCGGATTCAGTAAAAGCACGTCATATATTAATTTCTACTGCTGAGGCTGGTGGCCCTGCAAAAGCGCTTGCTAAAGCCGATTCATTAAAGAAATTAATACAGGGAGGTAAATCATTTGCTGATTTGGCCAAAACATATTCTATTGATAGAAACTCAGGCGAAAATGGCGGAGATCTGGGCACTTTTGGACGCGGAGCCATGGTTCCTGTGTTTGAAGATGCTGTTTTTAGTGGCAAAAAGGGAGACCTTAAGATAGTAACTTCTCAGTTTGGGGTACACTTAGTAGAAATACTTGACCAAAAAGGTTCGTCAAAGGTTGCAAAAGTTGCTGTGGTTGATAAACCCATCACTCCGAGTGCGGCTACACAAAATGCAGCTTATAATAAAGCAAATTCATTTTTGGGCACGCTTGCAAAAGGCAATTTTGATGATCAGGTTAAAAAAGATGGCTTAACCAAGAAATCCGCTACTGATGTAAATGCGCTGGCTTCAGCACTTCCGGGTCTTGAAAATGCACGCGATCTGGTTAGATGGCTGTTCAAAGCAGAGAAAGGTGATTTCGGCAACCAGGTGTTTGTATTAGGTAATCAATATGTAATACCTGTTTTAACTGATATTAAGCCAAAAGGTGATTTACCACTGGATGCGGTTAAGAAGCAAATTGAACCTGCTGTACGCGACCAGGTAAAAGCTAAAATGCTTGCGGAGAAATTACAGGGAGGCTCAACTATCGATCAGGTGGCACAAAAGGCACAAACCAGTGTTGTTCCTGTACAGAACATTGTATTGGCCAATCCGGTAATACCAGGTTTATCTGTTGAATATAAAGTTGTTGGAACAATCTTCGGTTCTGCTCCCAATAAATTGTCAAAACCAATTGAAGGTCAGCATGGCGTATACGTCATTGTGGTGGATAATTTCATAAATCCCGCACCGCTTGCCAATGCAGTCAGGGAAAAAGAGCAAATTGGTCAGGCCTGGGCTCAGCGTTCAAGCGGACAGATATTTGAAGCACTGAAAGATAAGTCTAATGTAAAAGATTACCGTTCTAAGTTCTTATAAGAAAAATTAGAAGTATTTTTGTGACCGGGACTGGCATGGCCATTCCCGGTTTTTTATTTTTCAGCAATGGATATCCAGGAAAATATAATTAATAAAGTAGCACAAAGCGGCCTGGTCACTTTGGACCCTGCTTCTTTTTATCCTTCCGGGGAACGTGTAATCTATGATATTACGGATAACCTCTTTCAGGGCCTTATTCTGCGTGAGAAAGATTTTCGTGAGTTTGTAAAAGCGCACGACTGGTCACAATATCAGGATAAGAATGTAGCTATTACCTGCACAGCTGATGCCATTGTGCCTGCATGGGCATATATGCTGCTGGCAAATAAGATGGCTCCTTTTGCCGCAGATATTGTATTTGGCGATGCTGCGGTATTGGAAACTGTGTTGTTTGAAAAAGCTTTGGCTGGAATGGACGTTGAGCAATATCGTGACCAGCGCATCGTTATTAAGGGGTGCGGCGATATTGATGTTCCGGTTTCGGCTTATGTTGAATTAACAAAGAAACTAACGCCCGTGGCAAAGAGCATCATGTTTGGCGAACCATGTTCAACTGTCCCCATTTATAAACGAAAAGATTAATGTTACTTCCCTTCTATCACAGGTAGCCAATGAAGAAATACTTTTTTGTCTTTATTCTGGCAGGCTGCCTCCAGAATATTTTTGCCCAGGAAATAAAAAAAAATGACGATGTCGCCTTTAAATCGGGCGAGAAGTTAAGCTATAAGATGAAATATGGCATCTTTACTGCTGCCGAGGCCGATATCCGCGTAGAGGACACGGAGCTTAAATTTAACGGTAAATCTGTTTACCACATCATTGCTGAAGGCAAAACAGCAGGTACATTTGATGTTTTCTACAAGGTGCGTAACCGGTATGAAAGTTATGTGGATCAGGCTACATTGATGCCCTACTTTTATGCGGAGAACAGGCGTGAGTCGAATTACAAGCATTCGGATAACGTAACCTTTAATCACGATAACAACACGATTAAGGCAGGTAAAGGTGTCTTTCCGTTTACCGGCGATGTGTTTGATTTTGTTTCTGCTTATTATTTTGCCCGCTGTATCGATATATCAAAAATTCATGTTGGTGAAAAGCTGGATTTGCAATACTTTCTTGAAGATGGCATCCATACGCTAAGCATTACTTATATAGGCAAAGAAAAGATAAAATGCAGCATGGGCACATTCAATTGCCTTAAGTTCAATCCCACAATTATTCCCGGGCGTATATTCAGAAAGGATAGTAAGCTGTATCTTTGGATCACGGATGATAATAACCGTATTCCGGTGAAGGCGCACGTGGAGGTTGTGGTAGGTAGTTTAACGATGGACCTGACAGCGGCTTCGGGACTAAAATACGCGTTGAACCCGGTGAGCAAGGAGACGGATTGAGTAATTCAGACATAATTTTATGATAGAAGTTGGAAGTGTTTTGGTGCATGAGGACGTAGTGAGAGAAAACTTTGTCTGCAATTTAAATAAATGTAAAGGCGCTTGCTGCCTGGAGGGAGATTCGGGTGCTCCTTTGAATACCGATGAACTGCATATCCTCGATGAGATCTATCCAAAGATAAAACCTTTTATGACCGAAAAGGGAATCGCTACCATAGAAGAGGTGGGCACTTATGTAAAAGATTTCGAGGGCGATTATACCACACCTTGTGTAGATGTAAACAAGGAATGTGCTTATGTGATCTGGGAGAACGGGATCAC
>Ga0206943_1264_pt1 | contig 11288 bp, 13 predicted proteins | sample Alteio_BWOrgHeat_7_FD_153243 | JGI IMG/M metagenome (GOLD analysis project Ga0206943, IMG submission 153243) | Enriched cells from forest soil in Barre Woods Harvard Forest LTER site, Petersham, Massachusetts, United States -... | ecosystem: Environmental > Terrestrial > Soil > Temperate forest > O... | reverse complement strand
TTTCAACTAAATACAGCTACATTATATAAACAATACTGCCCTATGAAAAAGGTTTATTGGATAAGTGAAACCGCTGCTATAAAAAACCCATATTTCGGCACAGGCGGCATGGCAGACTGCGGCATGGTTAAAGAGGAATTAAAGCCTGCGGTGAGGTAGGAGTAGGAGAGCCAAGAAAATAATAATATAGAGAGAAAATCCACAAAAGAAAAAATTAGTCAGGTTACATCTGAATTAGAGTAATAACAAATTCGTTATTGCTTTTTTATCTTGGTTCTTAACTCTAATATCTTGGCTCTTATTAATACCGGTTTCTTTTCATAACCCGCACTAATTGGCGGTGCCTTTTAGCATCATAAAAATCCTGGGTAACCAATATGGCATGTATTACGCCCGGTATCCAAAAAAAGATGGTTAATATGATATTTAATATTAACGCACCAATACGCCCAGTGGTTAAAACCGCAGCCGGAGGAAAAATTATACAAAGGAAGTAACGCATAGCTTTATTTAGAGTGTTGCGGAATCCGTATGTTACAAAAAGCTATAGTTATTCTGAAAGTCTTTTTATCTCAGATATTATTTGTTCAATTACTTCTATGTTATATATTTTCTTTTTTCCTGCTGAACTTTTAGTTGAATAAACAAAAAACACTTTGCCACCGAATCTATCTTCAAATCGTCGATGATTAATCTTGTGCATTTCAATCCATTGATATTGATTTAAAGCCTGTCCAGATGCTATTGGCTTTATTTGTATGCCAATAAATTTATCGAAAACCTTAACAAAAAAGTCAACACTGTATGTTCTGTCCCAGCTGTCTTCTGCGGGTTCTATTTTAGCATCAATTGCTGATTCAAGTTGACCATATATAGTTTCTATTTCTGTAATATAGCCTTCGTAAGTTCGATTTAATACAAGGTTATATGCATAATCAATACACTCCTCTTCATTAATTGAAATTAACTCTTTTTGAACTACCTCAGATAGTTTAATATATAGCGTTTGCCCTAACATAGTAATATATTCTTTTGTAAGGCTTATTCCGTTTTTCTTTTTTTGCTTAGCTTTATTAAAATAAAAGGCTATCCATTCTTCATATTTTGAAGGTGCGCAAGTTCTTATTAATTCTGATGTTGAACCAACACTATGAGCTTTGTTCAATCCCCATCTGTTCATCGCATAATTCAGTAACGTTTCACGCTTGAATTTTAAATTAACTCCTTCAATACCTGTAATCCATTCTTTTTCCATTCTATGTTTATATTGTTGTATCAGGTAAACCCATAAAAGTTAATCAGTTATTTCATTGTTGGAATTGTAAATAGAGTTGAATTTTTTCTTATGTTTAAAATTCAACTCGTTGTCAACATTAGCTAATCCGCTTTTTATTAAATGAGCATTTACAAATGTTTTATTTTCAAGGTATAAATAGCATAGCAAGTTATTTTCATCATCATACTTGTCATTATCATACTTCATAAAAACACGTTTACCTTTAGTCTTTTCAATTAAAAACGTAGTTGCTTTACCATTAATAACCGTATCTTCTTTTATCCCGATTAGGCGAACCACTAAATTATTACTTAATCTTATCTTTTCGGGGCTGATTACTTCTTTAACAGTAAACAGTTCGTCTTTTTTTGTGTGCCCATCCTTATCCAGTTTTGACCCAAATTGCAGTTTCTTAATATCTATTTTCTTGTCCAGTGTATGTGGATCTGTAAATTTATAGGGCAACTGGGTTATTGCTTCTACAAAATCAATAGCTGTATCACCTTGTATGACAAATGAATAGGTTGTACTATTTATATCAACTTGGTAACTTTCTAATTTGCTTTGTATAATTGGAATAAATTCAGGGTTAACTTCATAGGCTACCGAATTTCGGTTTAAATTTCTTGCTGCTAAAGATGTTGTACCACTACCGGCAAAGGGATCAAGAACAGTTTCGCCTACGAAGGAAAACATTTTTATTAAACGCTTTGGTAATTCTTCCGGAAACATGGCAATATGTTTATCTTGCTTTGCGCCTGCAAAATTCCAATGACCTGCGAAATAAGTATTCCATTCTTCTGCGGTCATTTTAGAAAGCTCTTTTTGCTCTTTTGTATGCTTAGGGGCATCTCCGAGCTTCTTGAAAATCAAAATAAACTCATAATCAATTTTCAATACACCGTTGCGGGGATATGGGTACGAACCCATTTGTACCCCTCCGCCAGAAGTATTTGTGGTAGTAACTTTTTGCCATATAACAGCACCCATGTAATCGAAGCCGATAATTTCGCAGAATTTTATAATCTCCTCTCGTATTGGGATAACTTTGTACCGGCCATAATAAACTGCTCTTGCAAACTGATCACCTATGTTTATACATAGCCTACAGCCATTATGAAGCACACGGTAACATTCCTTCCAAACCAAATTTAAATTATTAATATAATTTTCATAAGTATCATGATATCCTATTTGCGAAGTCGTTCCGTAATCCTTAAGTTGCCAATAGGGTGGTGATGTTACAATGAGGTTAACAGAATTATTTGCTAATTCTGTCATATTTCGGCTATCGCCATTAATAATTTTATGGGTTGTTTTTAAATCCATTATGTTACAAACTTAATAAAATACCTTAACTAAGGGTAACCCATAATTTCAACATTAATTTACCTTTGCAAAATGCAACATCCCGAAGAAAACCCCTGGCAAATTACCGCCGAGCGCAATGCTTATGATAACCCGTGGGTAAATTTGACCGAATACCAGGTGATAAACCCATCAGGCAATCCTGGTATTTACGGGAAAGTTCATTTTAAAAATTACGCTATGGGTATTGTGCCTTTAGATGACGACCTGAACACTTATTTGGTTGGACAATACCGTTTTGTTTTAAACCAGTACAGTTGGGAGATACCCGAAGGCGGCAGTCCGTTAGGAGCCGATCCGCTGGAATCGGCTAAGCGCGAGTTAGTGGAAGAAACAGGGTTAAAAGCACAACGCTGGACAGAAATACAACGAATGCACCTGAGCAACTCGGTAAGTGATGAGCTTAGCATTATTTATCTTGCCCGCGGATTAGAGCAGTACCAGCCCGAACCGGAAGATACCGAGCAACTGCAAATTCATAAACTACCGTTTGAAGAAGTTTATCAAATGGTTTGCCGTAATGAAATTACTGATGCTATTACAGTTGCGGCGGTTTTGAGGGTGAAATTATTGCTGTTAGAAAACCGGTTACCATAAAACATTTATCAAATTATTTTTACTTTAGCTGTAATTGCTCATGAAAAAGTTTTTAGGCTATTTTTTATCACCTGTTGCCATTGTGGCTTTTTTTTTAGTGCTGTTAATATTTCAGCCTATACAATGGATTTGTTACAGGCTTTTTGGTTATTCGGCACATAAAAGATCTGTTGACCTTTTAAATTTATTCCTCACCAGCACTGTTTATATTTTAGGGAATACAGTAACGTTTACTAATAAACAGCACCTGCCTATTGGTCGGTCAATTATATTTTTAGCTAACCATCAAAGTATGCTGGATATACCGCCGCTAATTTGGTTTCTGCGGAAATACCATGCTAAGTTTATCTCAAAAATTGAGTTGACCAAAGGCATCCCTTCTATATCCTTTAATTTGAAATATGGCGGCGGCGCCAATATCGACCGTAAAGACCGTAAACAATCTATAACCGAAGTAGCTAAGCTGGGCACACGTATGAAAGAGCATAACTGGTCGGCGGTTATTTTTCCGGAAGGCACGCGCTCAACTGACGGTAAATTAAAACCTTTTCATGTTGGCGGTATTGCTACTATTTTAAAAAAATGTCCCGACGCGTTATTGGTGCCAATAGCTATTAATAATTCGTGGAAGATGATACGCTACGGCCTTTACCCGTTAAATACCTTTACCCGCATGACCTGGGAAGTGCTTGAACCAATTGAACCCGGCTCAAAGCCAATTGAAGAGTTAGTATTGGAAGTGGAAAATCGGATAAAGAAAGCTTTAGGACAGTAAGGTTATATCGAATTTCGGATTTTCGATTTCGGATTTATTTTTATTGCTATATTCTTAATTCCTAAATTCGAAATTGAACATTCGAAATCCGAAATCTCAAATCAAATATTCTTCCCTTCAATGATCTTAAAGAAAAGATCGCGGTAAGTATCGCCAACCGGGATAACTTTATCGCCTATAAAAATACGGCTACGCTCAATGCTGTCAATTTTATTAAGCGCTACAATGTATGATTTATGTACGCGGATGAAATGCTTTTCGGGCAGCGTGTCTTCCATTTTCTTCATGTTTTGGAGCGTAATTATACGCTCGGTTGGCGTAAATATGGAGATGTAGTCCTTTAACCCTTCAATAAATAAAATTTGGTGCAAATACACTTTTTGTATTTTGTATTCGCTTTTTACAAATATAAAATCGCTCAAAAAATCCTGTTGTTGCTGCTGTATTTGTTGTATTGGCTCAACCACAGGTTGTTTAACGCTTGGCTGAATAATGCCCTGCGCTTTTTGCGCCGATTTAAAAAAGCGGTCAAAGGCGATAGGTTTAAGGAGGTAATCAACCACATCCAGCTCATACCCCTCTAACGCGTATTGGGAGTAGGCCGTTGTTAATATCACCTTTGTTTTGCCGTTGGCTATTTTCAAAAATTGGATACCGGTAAGCTCGGGCATCTGTACGTCTAAAAAAACAAGATCTATATTTCCTTCCTGCACCAGGGTCAATGCCTCGATAGGATTGGTTGTAGCTTTAACTAATTCTAAAAAAGGTATTTTGGATATATAATCTTCCAATATATGCAGCGCTAAAGGCTCATCATCAACTACAAGGCATCTGATCATTAATATCTGTTTATTTTAGTTTAACGTGTTTTGCTTATCTGGAATTATAGTAGTCAATTACCCTGGCAAAGTCGTCATCATTTTTTACGTTAAGCTTATTATCAGCAATATATTTGCTTATGGCATCTGATTTGTCTTTTAAAGCTGAAATAACAGCTTTATTATTAGCGCTTATTTTTTCAGGTTTGTTACTACGTGCTAAATAATAAGTGGTGTTTGATATAACTGTAAGTGTTGCCACAACTGAATTATATGCTGTGGTTTTATTAATTTTTTTTACAACCCTTTTTAAGAGTTTAACCCCGCTATCATCATTAAGCACCTGGTAAAAAGAGTTTACACCAGCCCCATCAACGGCCGCAAAACCATTAAGGTAACGTTCGTTTCGCCCACCATAAATTAATTTAAACGCAATGGGTTGTAAAGCAAACATTAAAGCACTATCCTGTTCGCCATATTTAAATATAACCATGTCTTGTATTTGGTCATATTTTAATAAAATTTTATTATAAACTTTATGGTCATTTAAAACCACTTCACCCGGCAACCAATTGTTATATAAGTAAGGGCTGCCGTCCATTTCTCCATATCGGGCTCCGTTTGATGCCAGTTTTATCTCGCCACCCGATATGTAGTCTGTTGCCGTAAACATAATATTGGGCTGTGCATTTTGAGGAACAGTTTGGGCTTTTAAAAACAATGAAAAAAAACAAATGGCTATTATGCACAGGCCCTGATATAGTTTTACGCTTTTCATATCAAATAAAGTTTAATGATGAAATAATACCACTATAAAATTAATGATAATTCGCAAGTATAGGTATCAATTTGATCACTAATATCTAAATTATATTTTCCGGGATACAGCAGGTCAAGCCTGCGTTTTACATTGTTTAGGCCAATGCCGCCTGATGAATCGCGGTTATTAGTGTGTTTTTTATTTTGAATGTAGAAATGCAAGTGCTCATCATCCAACGTAATTAACAGCCTGATTGGCGATAGGGTATCATTAGCTATACCGTGCTTAAATGCATTTTCAATAAAGGCTATCAGCAACAAAGGCACTATTTTTTGATTGCGTACTTTACCCTCTATCTTAAAATCAATGTAGGCTTTATTCCCGAACCGTATTTTTTGCAGGTCGATAAAGTTTTGCAGGTATTGTAACTCGCGCGACAGGTCAACTTTATTATCATTACATTCATACAGCATGTAACGCATTATTTCTGATAGTTTCAGGATAGCTTCGGGCGTAGTTTCAGATTTTTGATAAGCTAATGAATAGATACTGTTTAACGAGTTAAATAAAAAGTGCGGGTTTATCTGTGATTTTAAAAAAGCCAGTTCGGCGCTAAGGCGCTGGTTTTCAAGGTCGCGCTGTATGCGTTCATTTAAAACCCAATCTACCCCCAGTTTAAGTACAACACTCAAAAACACAAACACCAGGCTTGTAAATACAGTATCTATAAAATAGGGGATAAATTCAATTATGGCGCCTTTTTGAGGCCCTCCCATATGCATCAATACATCTTTTTCAAATAGCAGGCCTATACCATATTTACCCACGCCGTAAACAGCAATGGTAATAATTACGATGAGGGTATATAAGCCATAACGTTTTTTACTTAAAAACTGGGGTATAAGCAATAAAAAGTTAAGATAGAACAGGCTGATATTAATAAAACCATAAAGCACCCAAACAATAAGCTCATGCCTTATACCATATTTGCTATTATTGTTATGGCCAATAAACATGAAGAATGATATGCCGCATATCCAAAAAACGATATGCCAAAATATACGCCAGCCTAATTTCATATATATCAAATATAATATTTAGGCGTTGTTTATGGCTATACTTTAGATGTAACTCTAAATTTTACCGATGAACGGGTTATTAAACCCGACAAACTGCCCCAATACCGTATATAGACTGTTCATCTATAAATAATGGTTATTGGTATAATTCTTTTTAGCGGTCAAATAATTAAGTATTTCTTTGTATCATCAAAATCACCCACAATGAAAAAGCTGTTTACAAACTCAAATCCATTCATCCTGTTACTTGCCCCATTAGCATTTGCTATAATTATGGGCGTTTGTTATCAATTTGAACAAAAGAAGGAATTTACCGAAGGAACATGTACTGTACAGGCTACCTCTTTGTTTGTTAAAGGTATTACCCTTGTTAAAGCTGTATGCTCTATCAGTAAGGAGAAAGTGTGGTAATTAGTACCGAAGGGTTAACCTTTAATTTTGGCAACCAAACGGTTGTTAAATCACTGTCGCTGCAAGTTCCTGAAGGGAGCATATATGGTTTTTTAGGCCCCAACGGAGCCGGGAAAACCACTACTATAAAACTGCTGCTAAATTTGCTGACCACGCAGCAGGGCAATATTCATATTTTTGAAAAAGAGCTGCAAAGCAACCGTGTAGCTATTCTGTCGCAAATTGGCTCATTGATTGAGCAGCCTGCCATATATCTTCATCTTAGCGGGAAAGAAAACCTGCTTAACCGGGCCTTATTATTACAAATACCTGCAAAACGGGTTGATGAAATGCTGGCGCTGGTGCATTTAACCGATGCTGCGCATAAAAAAGCCGGGCAATACTCATTAGGAATGAAACAGCGCCTGGGGATTGCATTAGCGTTATTGTCAGACCCTAAGCTGCTTATTCTTGACGAACCCACTAACGGCCTCGACCCCAACGGCATTATTGAGATACGTGAGTTATTGATGAGGCTGGTTAAAGAACATAACAAAACCGTTTTTATATCAAGCCACTTATTAGCCGAAATTGAGCGTATGGCAACGCATGTTGGTATTATTAACCAGGGCGAGCTACTGTTCCAGGGGAGTATTAACGACCTGGCCGCTTTAAGCCAGCCTTTAGTGCAAATTGAAGCTGCCAATACAGTTGATACCGCCAATTTTTTAACCGCCAATAAATTTGCTGTCAGCGATATTAACGACCATTATATATACGTGCCCTATACCTGCAAACAACAAATGGGCGAGATAAATACTTTGTTGAATAAAAACGGATATATCATATACAGCATTGCCAAACAGCAAAAAGACCTGGAGAAATTATTTTTAGACATAACCCAACAAGCCTGAGCATGAAAGGATTTATATTATCGTTCCGGTCTGAGTTTTATAAAACCCGCAAAACCATGGGTTTTTGGAGCTCGGTTATATTGCCCTTATTACTTTGCATACTGTTGTTTATTGGGTTCTTTAATAAAAGCGCGCAACTGGCCCCATTGCCGGGCATGTTGCTTTGGGTAAGGTTTTCGGGCGCTATTTTAGGTGTGATGGGGTCATTGTTGCTGCCCATGCTTATTGTTTTTATTGCATACTCGGTAAACAGCATTGAACACAAGGCCGATACCTGGAAAACCATCTTCAGCCTGCCATTATCGAAGCTATCTGTTTATGCAGCAAAGTATTTCTACGCTCTATTCCTGGTTTTCTTATGCCTGGCGTTGTTTGTAATATTTACCATAAGCTTTGGTAATTTGCTGGGCGTATTAAAGCCCGAGCTACGGTTTAGTGAGTACCACATGGAAAGCACCCTGGTGCAGATCTATTTTAAGCTGTTCCTGTCATCATTAGGAATCCTATCCATACAGTTTTTATTGAGCCTTTTGTTCCGCGATTTTTTAAAGCCGATGGGCATTGGTTTTGTTGGCACTATAGCAGGTGTTATTTTAGCCACGGCAGGCTGGCAATATGCCTACCTGTTTCCCTACTCGCACCCCATGCTGGTATTACAAACGCTGCCACGCGGCCGCACCGGTTCGGCACCGGTAACGCAAATTACGGTTGACTTTTTTACCCACGAAATATTTGTAAGCCTGGGCGTAGCTGTGGTTGTTTTTATAATCGGCTACTTTATTGTGCTGAAGAAGAGTGTGAAGTAGGTATTAGAGATTGGAGATTAGTTAATTAGAGATTAGGACCATTTAAAACAAACAAATGTGCGTTGTCAAAAAAACATTTACCACTTGCAAAGTCCTCATCTTTAATCACCAATTAACTAATCACTAATTAACTAATCTCCAATCTCTCCCCCTATCTCCCCGCCCTCGGATAAATAGGCAAACTTTCATGGCCATCGGCATCTACCGACTGTACGGCGAAAAAGTAATTATCTTTTGAATAATCAAGCTTAGCGGCGTTACCTGTTACAAAAAATTTCTTTTCCCAAAACGGGCTGGTTGTTTCGCGCATCAGGATGTAATAGCCTGCCGGTTTTTTACCTTCTTTGGGGTTGTCCCATTTTAAGTCGGTATTGTTGGTTAGGCCGCTGGTTAATACCACAACATTTTGCGGTGCGGCAGGGGCGGTTGCAAGATTAGCCAAAACAGAAAGATTCATCCGGGCTACTTTCTGCACGTAGTTAAAATCAACAAAATCGGGCAGGTCGCCATAGTCAATGCCTTTTTCGGTGCGTATATCCTGGTGCTGCCGGGTAAAATCCTCATTCATTTCGGTTAGCCTTACCGCAGTAAAGCCCTCCTTTAAAAATGAAGTGTGATCACCACCCCGCAAATAGCGGTCGCGACGATAGATCAGTTTAACATCCAATTGGTCAACATAACGTTCGGCAGTTTCCTTAATGTATCGCGCCAGTTCCCTCGACGGGCTATCATCTTCGCCGCCGTTACTTATTAAACCGTTTATCATCCTGTCGTTACCGGCAGCAATTGAGGGTACGCCTTCGCTAAACACCCTAACGTGCATATTGTCTTTCAGGTCATTGTCCATACCGTGGGTATTGCCCACAATATCATTATTCAGCATGGCATCAACATTCCACTTCTCGGCTTTTGCACGTTTAGCTACATTGGTCGATCCATATAAGCCCTGTTCCTCGCCTACCACCGACATGAAAATTATAGTTGCCGGGAATGATCTTTTTGCCATTACACGGGCCACCTCCATAGAAACCGCCGTGCCCGAAGCATCATCATTAGCGCCCGGCTCAACAGCATTTGCGTTCATTACATCGGTTACTCTCGAATCAAAATGGCCCGATACAATATACACGCGGGTATCAGTTGGATCGGTGCCTTTTAAAGTAGCCAGCACATTTTTAAGGTGTACCGGGTTATCAATGCGGTTACCCTTGGGTTGGGTAAATGTATCAAACTGTACAGTCATCCTGCCGCCCGACTCACGCGCATATTTTTCATATTCGGCTTTTATCCAGTTGCGGGCCGCCCCGCTGCCTTCGGTTTTGCTGGTGGTATCGCCCAAAGTATGGCGGCTTTTAAAGCTTACCAATTTGCGTATGTTGGCCTCAATGTTTTTTGATGATACCTCATCAACCATTGCTTTAATAGCCGCGTCCTGCTTAATGGTAGTTTGCGCGGCGGCGCCGAAGCTTAAGAAAATAAGCGGTAGAATAAATTTGAAATATTTCATAATAAGTTAGTTAGGGCAAGGGTTACAATCAATAATTTGGTTTAAAGAAACACTAAAATACTTTTTTAAATAAACTATATCCTATTTATGTGGGTAAAGCGACAAACATTTTACAATAAACCGGTGTAATTGACGGGTTTACCAAATTAGCGCCTCAACCACACTGTTAAAATAAAACATTTCAATACCTTAGGGTTTTAATGTAAGCCCACTATGCAGTTTAAAAAAGCAGGCAAATATATTTCGGCTAAACTGGAAAAAGAGTTACCCAAACACCTCACCTACCATTGTGCAGGCCATGTGCAGGATGTTTATAACGCTGCCGCGCAAATTGGCAAACAGGAAGGCCTTGGCGCGCATGATATGAAATTGCTGCTAACTGCAGCCTTGTATCATGACGCGGGTTTTTTAAAAGGGGCTAAAAATCATGAAGAAGAATCATGCCGGATAGCTGCAAATACTTTACCCGGTTATGGATATACGCCTGGTGATATTGAAAAGATAAGCGGTATGATAATGGCAACCCGCTTACCACAATTGCCAAAAAATCACCTGGAAGAAATAATTGCCGATGCTGACCTTGACTACCTGGGCCGGGATGATTTTTTTGAAATTGGCGATAAATTATATAAAGAGTTTTTGGTATCAGGGGTAGTAAATACCGAAGAAGAGTGGAACCGGTTGCAGGTGCGTTTTTTAGAAAATCACCACTATTTTACCAAAACAGCGCTAAACTTGCGGCAGGCTAAAAAAGAGCAACATTTAGCAGCAATAAAAATGAAACTGAAGTTATAAATTTACTGCATGAAAGCATTACACCTTCCGCATTGGTTAACTGATACTATATATGTCGTAGTGGGCATTTTGTTTTCCGGGTTCGCGCTTAAAGGTTTCCTGGTGCCAAATGACTTTTTTGACGGGGGCGTTACCGGCATATCATTAATGATACATGAGCTTTACCATTTGGATATCGCTTATGTTATCGTGATCGTTAATAT
>Ga0206943_1263_pt1 | contig 11315 bp, 8 predicted proteins | sample Alteio_BWOrgHeat_7_FD_153243 | JGI IMG/M metagenome (GOLD analysis project Ga0206943, IMG submission 153243) | Enriched cells from forest soil in Barre Woods Harvard Forest LTER site, Petersham, Massachusetts, United States -... | ecosystem: Environmental > Terrestrial > Soil > Temperate forest > O... | reverse complement strand
CCCATTTCAGGAAGAAAAACGGCAATTTACTATGCATGCATAAAATACATACCGAATACCGTTTTGAACTTTGGTATAAAGTGTTAAAAATATAATTCTTATATTTACAATTATATTAGAATATAATTCCGTTTAATCATAATTTATCAAACTAAAATACTTATTCAAAATATTTGAATTTACTATTGTCAGTTTTTAAGCCTATACCTACCTTACAAATACCGATTCCTGGCAACAGGGAATGTATAAACATAAATTAAATTTTTAACGCCGCAAGCGTTTATCAGCATAAAATGAGCCACGCAACTACTACCGAAACAACTGAATTAAACAAGTACAGTAAAACCTTAACGCAGGACCCCACCCAACCTGCCGCGCAGGCTATGTTATACGGTATTGGCCTTACCGATGATGATTTGAAAAAAGCGCAGGTGGGCGTGGCAAGTATGGGTTATGATGGCAACACCTGTAACATGCACCTTAACGATTTAGCCAAAATAGTTAAGCAAGGTATTTGGGCAGAGGATTTGGTTGGGCTGATATTCCACACCATTGGTGTTAGCGATGGCATGAGCAATGGTACCGAAGGTATGCGCTACTCGCTGGTGAGCCGCGATGTCATAGCCGACTCGATTGAGGCTGTTACCGGCGCACAATATTACGACGGGTTAATTACCCTGCCGGGATGCGATAAAAATATGCCCGGCTCTATTATGGCTATGGGCAGGTTAAACCGCCCATCAATAATGGTATATGGCGGCACTATTAAACCCGGCCATTGGAAAGGTGAAGACCTGAACATTGTATCGGCATTTGAGGCGTTGGGCAAAAAGATTGCCGGCACCATTACACCCGAAGATTTTATGGGCGTAGTAAAAAATGCCTGCCCAAGCGCCGGTGCCTGTGGTGGTATTTATACAGCCAACACCATGGCCGCGGCTATTGAAGCTATGGGCATGAGCTTGCCTTATTCGTCATCCAATCCCGCGTTAAGCGATGAAAAGAAAGCCGAGTGCCTGGCCGCCGGTAAAGCCATTAAGCTATTATTAGAAAAAGACATTAAGCCAAGCGATATCATGACCCGCGAAGCATTTGAAAATGCAATGGTGGTAATTATGGTATTGGGCGGAAGCACAAACGCGGTATTGCACATGATAGCCATGGCAAAAAGTGTTGACGTAAAATTAACGCAGGACGATTTCCAGCTAATAAGCAACCGCATCCCCGTACTGGCCGATATGAAGCCAAGCGGTAAATACATGATGGAAGACCTGCATAATATTGGCGGTGTACCTGCGGTAATGAAATACCTCTTAAAACAAGGCTGGCTACACGGCGATTGTATTACCGTTACCGGCAAAACCGTTGCCGAGAACCTGGCCGAAATACCTGAGCTGGAATTTGATACACAAAAAATTATATGGCCTGTTGAAGCACCTGTTAAAGCTACCGGCCACCTGCAAATATTGTATGGCAATATCGCCACAGGTGGCAGTGTTGCCAAAATAAGCGGCAAAGAAGGAACTCATTTTGAAGGCCCTGCCCGTGTATTTGATGGCGAGTTTGAGCTGATACATGGCATACAGAGCGGCCGGGTAAAAGCAGGTGATGTGGTGGTTATCCGCAACGTGGGGCCTAAAGGCGCGCCGGGTATGCCCGAAATGCTGAAACCAACGTCGGCTATATTTGGCGTGGGTTTGGGTAGCTCGGTAGCATTAATTACCGACGGCCGTTTTAGCGGTGGTACACATGGGTTTGTGGTAGGCCATATCACTCCCGAAGCCTTTGATGGCGGAGCGATTGCCTTAATTAAGGATGATGACAAGATCATTATTGACGCTACCACCAACCAGATCAATGTAATTTTAACAGACGAAGAAATGGCTGCCCGCAAAGCAGCATGGCAGCAACCAAAATTAAAAGTTACCAAGGGTTTATTATATAAATACGCCAAAACTGTTAGCTCAGCTGCTGAAGGTTGTGTGACGGACGAATTAGATTAAGGTTATACGTATGACGTTGTACGTTATACGTAATAATTAAGCAGGAAAACAAAAACGTACTACGTAAAACGTACCACGTAAAACATAATAAGTATGGAAGCAACACAGGAAATACAGGCAATCAGTGAGATCAAAGAGGAAACGGTGAAATCACAAACTGTTGAAGTCAGTGGCTCGGTAGCATTACTGGATGCCCTGATAGCCGAAGGTGTTGACGTCATTTTCGGTTATCCGGGTGGCGCTATTATGCCTATTTATGATGCTTTGTATGATTATAAAGATAATCTCGACCATATTTTAGTGCGCCATGAGCAGGGCGGCATACATGCCGGGCAGGGTTATGCGCGTACATCGGGCAAAGTAGGTGTGGTGTTTGCCACCAGCGGGCCAGGTGCTACCAATTTAGTTACCGGTTTAGCCGATGCGCAGATAGACAGCACACCTTTAGTATGCATCACCGGGCAGGTATTCGCTCATTTATTGGGGACGGACGCTTTCCAGGAAACGGATGTGATCAACATTACTACCCCGGTTACCAAATGGAACTACCAGGTAACGGATGCTACCGAAATTCCGGAAGCTATTGCTAAAGCATTTTATATTGCCAAAAGCGGGAGGCCGGGCCCGGTATTAATTGATATCACCAAAAACGCGCAAATACAAAAATTCGCTTACGAGGGTTATACGCCCTGCAATCATATCCGCAGCTACAGGCCAAAACCTGTTGTTAGGCCGCAATATGTGGAGCAGGCAGCCCAACTCATCAATAGCGCCAAAAAGCCCTTTGTTATTTGGGGCCAGGGCGTAATATTAGGCAGCGCCGAGCAGGAGTTTAAAACATTTATCGAAAAAAGCGGCATACCTGCTGCATGGACCATTTTAGGTGCAGGCGCTATACCAACAGATCACCCGTTAAACGTGGGCATGTTGGGTATGCATGGCAATTACGGACCAAATGTTTTGACCAATGATTGCGATGTATTGATCGCCATCGGGATGCGTTTTGACGACCGTGTAACCGGCAGGTTAGATAAATATGCCAAACAGGCTAAGGTCATCCATTTGGATATTGACCCTGCCGAGATTGACAAAAACGTAAAATCAACCGTACCTGTTTGGGGCGATTGTAAAGAAACGCTTCCATTATTAACCGCGCTGGTTGAAGAAAAAAAACATACCGACTGGGTTAAAAAATTTAATGAATACACCCAAAAGGAAATTGACGCGGTAATACATGATGAGCTAAACCCAATATCGGGCGAAATGACCATGGGCGAAGTGATCAAACAACTAAACGACCTTACCCACGGCGAGGCTGTAATTGTTACTGATGTAGGCCAGCACCAAATGGTAGCCTGCCGTTATGCGCAGTTTAACAATACCCGCAGCAACGTTACCAGCGGAGGTCTCGGTACTATGGGTTTTGCCCTACCGGCTGCCATAGGCGCTAAATATGGCGCGCAAGAGCGCACAGTAGTTGCTATCATAGGCGATGGCGGCTTCCAGATGACCTGCCAGGAACTGGGTACCATCATGCAATCGGGCGTTGACGTGAAGATCATCATTTTAAACAACCGTTTCCTGGGTATGGTTAGGCAATGGCAGGAGCTTTTTAACGAGCGCAGGTATTCATTTGTTGACATTCAAAGCCCTGATTTTGTGGCATTGGCAGCATCGTACCGTATCCCCGGCCAGGTAGTAAACGAGCGTGCCGAATTGCCGGGTGCATTAAAGGCAATGCTGGATAACAAAGGATCATACCTGTTAGAAATAATGGTAACCAGGGAAAACAACGTATTCCCGATGGTACCGCAGGGATGCAGTGTCAGTGAGATCAGGCTTAAATAAAAGCCTCACCCAACCCTCTCCAAAGGAGAGGGCTTTAATAAAATATTTAGATATGGAAAATCAAATAGTTGAAAAAGATAAAACCTCCCTCTCCTTTGGAGAGGGCCGGGGTGAGGCGAAACAAGAATATAACATCACCGTTTACACCGAAAATCAGATCGGGTTGTTGAACCGGATAGCTATTATATTCACCCGCAGGAAGATCAATATCGACAGCCTGAATACTTCTCCTTCCGAGATCGAGCGTATCCATCGCTTTAATATTGTGATCACCGAATCGGAAGAAGTGGTGCGTAAACTTTGCCGCCAGATAGAAAAGCAGGTAGAAGTGTTAAAAGTATATTATCACACCAATGAGGATGTGATTTGGCAGGAACTGGCCTTATACAAGGTATCGACAGATGTAATTGCCGAAAAGGTAAGTGTTGAGCGCTTATTGCGCGAGAACGGCGCCCGTGCGGTTGTTATCCGCAAGGACTATACCGTGTTTGAAACAACCGGCCACCGGGAAGAAACGGACAACCTGATCAGCATATTGCAACCTTATGGCCTGATCGAGTTTGTACGCAGCGCGAGGGTAGCCATTATTAAAGACAGCGAAGGCTTCAACTCAAAACTAAGAGAATTTGAACGGCTTGAACCGGGCGAAGATGTTATAGAAAACGAATATTTAAACAAAGGGGAAAAAGTGTTTAGTATGTAGTAAAGGTTATACGTTTGACGTAGTACGTTATACGTATAAATTATAAATGAGAAAACAAAAAATGTACGACGTAAAACGTGCAACCATAAAAAAAGAACGTACGACGTAAAACGTATCACGTACAACATAACAAACAGTAAAAGAAAAACAAAAAAACAATGGCAAAATTAAATTTCGGCGGCAGTGAAGAAAATGTAGTAACCCGCGAGGAGTTCCCTTTATCAAAAGCACAGGACGTGTTAAAAAATGAAGTTGTAGCAGTTATAGGCTATGGCGTTCAGGGCCCTGGGCAGGCGCTAAATCAAAAAGACAATGGCATCAACGTAATTGTTGGCCAGCGTAAAAATTCAAAAACATGGGATAAGGCTATCAGCGATGGCTTTGTACCCGGCGAAACGCTTTTTGAAATTGAAGAAGCATTGGAAAGAGGAACCGTAATTTGCTATTTATTGAGCGATGCGGCACAAATTGCTTTATGGCCAACCGTTAAAAAACATTTAACACCGGGCAAAGCTTTGTATTTCTCTCACGGCTTTGGCATTACTTTTAAAGAACAAACAGGCATTGTTCCTCCTGCGGATGTTGACGTATTTTTAGTTGCCCCTAAAGGATCGGGCACATCATTACGCCGTATGTTTTTACAGGGCCGTGGCTTAAATTCAAGCTACGCAATCTTCCAGGATGCAACAGGCAAAGCTTTTGAGCGCGTTATCTCATTGGGTATAGCTGTAGGCAGTGGTTACCTGTTTGAAACCGATTTCAAGAAAGAAGTATATAGTGACTTAACCGGCGAGCGTGGTACGCTGATGGGTTGTATCCAGGGCATTTTTGCAGCGCAATATGATGTATTACGCAGCAAGGGCCACTCTCCTTCTGAGTCGTTTAACGAAACTGTTGAAGAGTTGACCCAATCATTAATGCCATTGGTTGCCGAAAACGGTATGGATTGGATGTATGCCAATTGCTCAACCACAGCACAACGCGGCGCTTTGGATTGGTGGAAAAAATTCCGTGATGCTACCAAACCTGTATTTGAAGAATTATACGATAGCGTAGCTACAGGTAAAGAGTCACAACGCTCTATCGACTCAAACAGCCAGCCTGATTACCGCGAAAAATTAGATGCGGAATTAGCTGAACTACGCGACAGCGAATTATGGCGCGCAGGTAAAACTGTACGCAGTTTGAGGCCGGAGAACCAGGCTGTAGAAGCATAAGTTAGTGGCAGTTGCGGTAGCAGTAGCAGCGAAAATAAAACTGCTACCGCTACTGCCGCTGCTACTTAAAATCGGTGTAATCAAAACCCATCGGTGTAATCAAAAGTAAAAATGAAGTGGAACGCTGAATTATATGACGACAAACACGCTTTCGTATTTCAATACGGCGAAAGTGTGCTTGACTTGCTGGAAGTAAAACCGGGCGAGCGTGTGCTCGACCTGGGATGCGGTACGGGTCATTTAACAAGCGAGATACAAAAACTTGGCGCTAATGTAACCGGAATTGATGCTTCGGCAGAAATGATTGAACGGGCTGCATCGGCCCACCCGGAAGTTAATTTCGAGGTTGCTAATGGCGCTGATTTTCATTTTGATGAACCGTTTGATGCCGTATTCTCCAACGCTGCCCTGCATTGGATACATGAGGCAGATGAGGTTATCAAATGCGTTTACAATAACCTTAAACCCGGCGGCCGTTTTGTTGCCGAAATGGGTGGCAAAGGCAATATGGCGCACATGATAGCCGCTACCCAACAGGTATTGGAAAAGCATGGCTACAGTAATTTGGGCGCCAAAAGGCCCTGGTATTTCCCTTCATTAGGCGAATATACCGGCAAACTGGAAGCAGCCGGTTTCAGGGTAACATTCGCGGTTCATTTTGACCGCAAAACCTTGTTGCAGGATGGACGCGCAGGCGTAACCAAATGGCTTAATATGTTTGGCCCAACCTATTTTGAGGGTATTGCCGAAACCAAAAAACAACAAATATTAACAGAGATAACCGATTTGCTTGAACCTTATTATAACGAAGACGGCAATTGGTACGCTGATTATAAAAGATTAAGATTTATAGCAGTAAAAGAGATTTGAGAAGTGAGATTTGAGATTTTATATTTCGAATCATTATTTCTCTTAATTAGAGAATACAAATAAGCATTAACCGATGATAGGTAAGAGTCTCAAATCTCATATCTAACATCTCAAATCTAAAAAGATTATGTTACACGATCCCAACCGCGTTTATGTTTTTGATACCACGCTTCGCGATGGCGAGCAGGTACCGGGCTGCCAGTTAACAACCCCCGAAAAAATTGAGATTGCCCGTGAACTGGAGTCATTGGGCGTGGACATTATTGAAGCAGGTTTCCCTATATCAAGCCCGGGCGACTTTCAAAGTGTTGTAGAAATATCTAAAGCTGTACGTAACCCTGTTGTTTGCGCGCTTACCCGTGCCAACAAAGGCGACATTGATGTAGCTGTAGAATCATTGCAATATGCAAAGCACCCGCGCATACATACCGGTATAGGGGCTTCTGATATGCATATCAAGCATAAGTTTAACAGCACCCGCGAAGAAATATTGGAACGCGCCGTGAGCGCGGTAAAATATGCCAAGAAGTCTGTTGAAGATATTGAGTTTTATGCTGAGGATGCCGGCCGTGCCGACGTTGAGTTTTTAGCAAAAATGATTGAAGCGGTAATAGCAGCCGGGGCTACAGTTGTTAATATACCCGATACCAATGGTTATTGCCTGCCTGACCAATATGGCAGCAAGATCAAATTCTTGAAAGATAATGTAAAGAATATCGACAATGCCATTATATCTGTGCATTGCCACAATGATTTGGGTTTGGCTACTGCAAACTCAGTAGCAGGGCTGCAAAATGGCGCACGCCAGATAGAAGGCACCATTAATGGCATAGGCGAACGTGCAGGCAATACCTCTATCGAAGAGGTCGTCATGATCCTGAAAACCCACCAAAACCTGGGCTTGCATACCAACATCAACGCTAAAAACTTTTATGAGTTGAGCCACCTGGTAAGTACGCAAATGCGTATGATCGTACAGCCAAACAAAGCCATTGTAGGCAGCAACGCCTTCGCGCATAGCTCGGGCATCCACCAGGATGGTTTTTTGAAGAACCGCGAAAATTATGAAATTATCAGGCCCGAGGATGTTGGTTTTCCAAACGCCAGTATCGTGCTTACCGCACGCAGCGGCAGGCATGCTTTAAAATTCCATTTAGAACGTTTAGGCTATAACTTGGGTAAAACAGAATTGGGCGATGCTTATCACCGCTTCCTTACCTTAGCCGACAACAAATTAGATATTACTGATGATGACCTTTTATTGCTGATGACCGGCGACAATGTGTATGTCCAATCATTGCAAAAAGGATAAATAAAAAGAAAGTTAAAAATGAGCAAGACATTATTTGATAAGGTGTGGGATACACACGTAGTGCGTAAAATTGAAGGAGGCCCTGATGTGCTTTTTATCGACCGTCACCTTATACACGAAGTTACCAGCCCGGTAGCCTTTTTAGGATTAAAGAGCAGGGGAACAAAAGTTTTATATCCCGAGCGTACGTTTGCTACTGCCGATCATAATACGCCAACTATTAACCAGGACAAGCCCGTTGCCGACCCACTTTCGGCTAACCAGTTACAAATGCTGGAATCAAACTCAGCCGAGTACGGCATTAGTCACTGGGGGCTGGGCCATCAAAAAAATGGTATCGTACACGTTGTAGGGCCCGAATATGGTATTACCCAACCCGGCGCAACCATTGTTTGCGGCGACTCACATACCTCTACGCACGGTGCATTTGGCGCTATCGCTTTTGGTATCGGTACGTCGGAGGTTGAAATGGTGTTGGCTACCCAATGTATCATGCAACCAAAACCTAAAAAAATGCGCATTAATATCAATGGCAAATTAGGCAAGGCTGTTACACCTAAAGATGTGGCTTTGTTCATCATCTCTCAATTAACAACGTCGGGTGCTACAGGCTATTTTGTTGAATACGCCGGTGATGTTTTTGAAAACATGACCATGGAAGGCCGCATGACGGTTTGTAACCTAAGTATTGAAATGGGTGCACGTGGTGGTATGATTGCCCCCGATGAAACTACCATAAATTATGTAAAAGGCCGTGAGTTTAGCCCTAAAGGCGAAGCCTGGGATAAAGCATTAGCTTATTACAAAACATTAAAAACCGATGCAGGTGCTGTTTTTGATAAAGAATTAACATTTGATGGTTCGGCTATTGAACCGATGATCACCTACGGAACAAACCCGGGTATGGGGATGGGTATTTCGCATGAAATTCCGGACGCTGAACAAGTTGAAGGCGGTGCAGCCACTTATGAGAAATCGTTAGGTTATATGGGTTTCCATGAGGGCGATTCGATGATTGGTAAACCGGTAGATTATGTTTTTGTGGGCAGCTGTACCAATGGCCGTATTGAAGATTTCAGGGCATTTACCTCGTTGGTAAAAGGCAGGCACAAGGCAGATAATGTTACGGCATGGTTAGTACCGGGATCGCACATTGTTGAAGCGCAGATAAAAGAAGAAGGTTTACTGGATATTTTAACCGAAGCCGGTTTTTCATTACGCCAGCCGGGTTGCTCGGCTTGTTTAGCAATGAATGACGATAAGGTGCCAGCCGGTAAATATGCGGTAAGCACATCAAACAGGAACTTTGAAGGAAGACAGGGCCCCGGTTCACGGACCATGCTGGCCAGCCCCTTAGTTGCTGCCGCTGCTGCCGTAACCGGCGTAGTTACCGACCCAAGAACGTTAATTGAAGAATTGGTTTAGGGAAGAGATTAGAGGCTGGAGATTAGAGATTAGGCAAAAAAAAGTCATCGGTGAAATCAAAAATCATCAGTGGAATCAAAAAAATAATAACATGGCTTACGATAAATTTAACATACTAAGAAGCACCGCGGTTCCGCTTCCGATAGAAAATGTGGATACCGACCAATTGATACCTGCCCGCTTTTTAAAAGCGACAGAGCGCGTTGGATTTGGCGATAACCTTTTCCGCGACTGGAGATATAACCCGGACAATACGCCTAAAAAGGATTTTGTATTAAACAACCCCATTTACAGCGGCAAAATATTGGTTGGCGGTAAAAACTTTGGCTCGGGCTCTTCGCGCGAACATGCGGCATGGGCAGTTTATGATTATGGGTTCAGATGCGTTGTATCCAGCTTTTTTGCTGATATTTTCAGGAACAATTGCTTAAACATTGGCGTGTTGCCGGTGCAGGTTAGTCCTGAGTTTTCTGAAAAGATATTTGCTGCAATTCATGCTGATCCCGAAACAGAACTGGAGGTAAACTTATCCTACCAAACCATAACATTGTTAGCAACAGGCCAAAAAGAAACATTTGATATCAGCCCATACAAAAAAGATAATATGCTGAATGGCTTTGATGATATTGATTACCTGCAAAGCATTAAACCCGAAATTGAGGAGTTTGCATTGAACTTACCGCTTTAATTTTTAAGTGAGTGGTTGATTGGGTGAGTAAGTGAGTGGTTAAAACCAGCTACTCACCCAATCAACTTAATCAACCTAATCAACCTACACATGGAACGAAGGAAAATAGAGATAATGGACACTACGCTCCGCGATGGGGAACAAACATCGGGGGTATCTTTTTCCGTTTCAGAAAAGTTAACTATAACCCAGTTATTGCTCGAAGAACTGAATGTAGATAGGGTTGAGATTGCTTCGGCACGGGTATCTGATGGCGAATTTAAGGCGGTTGAAGCTATTTTAACCTGGGCAGAAGCTAACGGATATGCCGATAAAATAGAAGTATTGACTTTTGTTGATAACGGCGTATCTATTGACTGGATGTTAAAAACCGGTGCAAAGGTTCAAAATTTGTTAACCAAGGGCTCATTAAACCACCTCATTCATCAGCTTAAAAAAACAGCTGAACAGCATTTTACCGAAATTGCACAGGTAATAGCCCTGGCCGAAAGCAAAGGCATTGCCACCAACGTCTATCTGGAAGACTGGAGCAATGGTATGCGCCATTCGCCTGAGTATGTGTTTGAATTTCTCGACTTCCTGGTTACCCAACCGATAAAGCGAATACTGCTACCCGATACATTGGGTGTATTAACCCCCGCCGAAACAGCTGACTTTCTGAAGAAGATCCGTTTAAAATACCCGGAAACCCATTTTGACTATCATGCCCACAATGATTATGACCTGGGTACAGCTAACGTATTAGAAGCCGTAAAAGCGGGCGTAAATGGTTTACACTTAACCGTAAACGGTATGGGTGAACGTGCAGGCAATGCAGCATTGGCCAGCGTGGTTGCCGTAATTAATGATTTCACGCCCGAGGTTGAAATACGCATAAAGGAATCAGCCATTTACTCGGTTAGCAAACTGGTTGAAGCATTTTCGGGAATAAGGATACCAACCAATAAACCTGTTGTTGGCGACAATGTGTTTACCCAAACCGCAGGTATCCATGCTGATGGTGACAATAAAAATAACCTGTACTTTAACGACTTGTTACCCGAACGTTTTGGCCGCAAGCGTAAATACGCTTTGGGGAAAACATCGGGTAAGGCAAACATTGAAAAAAATTTGCAAGAGTTGGGCTTAAAACTAAATGATGCCGACCTGAAGCGTGTTACCCAGCGTGTTATTGAATTGGGCGACAAGAAAGAAACGGTAACCAAAGAAGACCTGCCCTATATTATATCGGACGTTTTGGATAGCAGCC
>Ga0206943_1262_pt1 | contig 11428 bp, 9 predicted proteins | sample Alteio_BWOrgHeat_7_FD_153243 | JGI IMG/M metagenome (GOLD analysis project Ga0206943, IMG submission 153243) | Enriched cells from forest soil in Barre Woods Harvard Forest LTER site, Petersham, Massachusetts, United States -... | ecosystem: Environmental > Terrestrial > Soil > Temperate forest > O... | reverse complement strand
CGGCATTGAGCAAGTCTTCATCCGAGAAATCTACTTGGACCAGCGGTATCGGTGAAGAGTCGAAACGGCCTGCATCAATCGCGGCCTGAAGAGCATCTTCCAAGCGATTTGCTTGAGCTTGCACAGAGTCGAGCAGGACGCAGGGGATTGTTTCAACTTGGCCATCAGGCTTCTTCACACGACGATCTTCTGTCGCATAAACCGCACCGGCATATGTAGGAGGGAAAACCTTCGTTCCATCGCCAGCGGCTGGCTGTAGAGTATTGCGGGAGCGAAAAGCGGCGGCGGTGCTGCTGATAGCGGACTGTAGGGTGATGAGGTCGAGTTTTTTATTCATGAGTTCGGCTAGTTGATTTGGACATTTAAATAGATGCGAGAACCACGGCCGCGGTTTTGCCCAAGCCAGTGGGAATGTCTCAAAAAGCGGCGGTGTTACTTTGGACTACGCCGAGCAGACTTCCGTTCTCTCTCTTCCGGCGCTCCGCCGCCTTCATTTTCCCATCACCGATGGCGACAAAATAAAACGCAGCCCCGCTATCGACGCCGCCGGGCAAACCGTGCTCGCCGCTCTTGCCCTCACTTCCGCCGCACTCGCCTCAGAAACCGGATTTGATTTACGTTCCCGTTGTCTCCTCTGGCCCACCGGGCCGTTAACTTGGGAACTCCTCGACAAACCCGGAGTCGTTCCCGCTCAACTTATGATCGACTCAGTCAGCGCGATCCAGATTCTCGCCGAGGCTGTCACCGCCGCCGAAGTCCTCGGCCTAAAGTGGCGCAAGGCACCGTTGATTCTCACACCCTCGCCCCAACTCGTCGCCTTGCTTCGCCGCAGCCAGGAAATCAGTGCCACCGAAACATCCGCAGTGGAGGAGTAAATACCATGCTCACCCTGGGCATCCATTATCTCACTGGCTACGCCACAGCCACTGACGCGAGCAGGCGCGAACAAGCCGAGTGGCCGCCGCATCCCGGACGCGTTTTTATGGCTCTCGCCGCCGCGCTCTACGAAACCAAGCCTGATTTCGCCGACACCAGCGCACTTACTCAGTGGCAGGATGAATACAGCTTTCTCGAATGGTTTGAAGCCCTCGACCCACCCGCGCTTAAGGTCAGCGATCACGATAAACGTGAAATTGTTACCAGCTACGTTCCAGTTAACGACAAGCCTTCTTTCCCCACTAATCGTCAGCCACGCACCTTCCCTAAAGTACGTCCACACGACCCGAACGTATTTCTCATCTGGCCCACGGCCGTTGCCAATGACGTCCAACAACAGGCAATCGCACGCCTCTGTGCCAAGGTCACCCGCATAGGTCACTCGTCCTCCCTCGTGCAGATGTGGCTGATTCCGACAGGCGCGGAACCCGAGCCAGATTTGTTTCCTGTGTCCGAACCGGCTCCACATATGGAGCTCACCCATCTGCGTATCACCACCGCTGGCTGTTTGCGTGAATTGCAACAGCAATTCAACAACGACGCCATCGAGCAATTTTTCGATTTCTCCATTCGTATAGATTCAGTCAAAGGCAACGCCCGCAAAGCCATCGAGGCCGACTTCGAACGCGAATTCGGCAAGAAATGGAGCCGCTCACTTACGCCGCCGGCACGTCTGCGCCCGAGGCTCACCATCACTCGCACTTACGTGCGGACCACGCCCGCTCCAGAGAAAGCTGTGCGAGGTTACTTCGATGCAAACCTGCTTATTCTAACCAAACAGGAAGGTGCCAGCCTTGGGCTCGAAGCTACCGCAACGCTCACCGATGCCTTGCGCGGAGCGCTGCTCAAGACATGCGGCGAAACCGCCGAGTGGCTGACTGGCCATCGCGTTGAAGGCTCCCCTTCGAATCGCCCACACGTCGCCCTAATCCCGCTTGGCTTCGTCGGGGGTGACTATGCTGACGGTCATCTCCTTGGTCTTGCCTTCGCCTTTCCCCGTGACGTTTCCGCCCGTGAGCGCGGGCGTGCTATGCGGTCGCTCCTCTACGGAGCGGAAAATCAACCCACCGAGATTAAACTCACTCTCGGCCGACTCGGCATCTGGACACTTCGCCAGGAAGATCGTTCCTCTCCTCCGCTCGCACTGCGATCCGAAACGTGGTGCCGTTCCGCTCGTATCTGGGCCAGCGTGACTCCCGTCGTGCTAAATCGACACCCCAAAATCGATCCCGATAAAGACAAAGCTGCGTGGTTTGCCGAGATTGCCGAAACGATAGCCGCGAGTTGCGAGCATTCGGGTCTGCCCCGCCCGGTCGAAATCGATCTCGACAAAACCTCCTGGCATCAAGGTGCCCCTCGTGCCCGACCCGGCGCAGGCGGGTTTCCGCTTCTGCCCGGTAAACCTAGCGCGCCTGCTCGTCAGCAAGTTCATGTTTGGCTTCGTTTCGCCGATCTCGTCGAAGGTCCCGTGATCCTCGGTGCCGGACGCTACCGCGGCTACGGCCTCTGCAAACCTTGGAAAAATCCCACGTCATGACCGATCCTACTGCTGCGCTGACTCACGCAGATTTCATCGCCTTCTTCTATGAGATTTATGGATACGACCCGTTCCCATGGCAGGTGGAGCTTGCCCGCCGGGCCTGCTCAGGCGACTGGCCTGAGTTTTTGTCCGTCCCTACCGGCAGTGGGAAAACCACGGCGCTTGATGCCGCCGTATTCGCGCTTGCCGCCCAAGCTTCGCGTCCTCCTGCCAAGCGCACGGTTGGCCGTCGCATCTTCTACGTCGTCAATCGCCGAGTCATCGTTGACGAGGCCTATGATCGCGCCCGCCACATTGCCTCCGCACTTCGCTCACCAAAATTTCAGCAGCCCACCGTCGTGCGCGTCGCTAACGCCCTTCGCACACTCAATCCCGGCTCCGCTTCCCCCCTCGATTGCGTCCAACTCCGTGGCGGCATTTATCGAGACCAACGCTTGGCACGCTCTCTTACCCAGCCGTTGATCGTTACCTCAACCGTAGACCAAGTCGGCTCTCGCCTACTCTTCCGCGGCTACGGCGTCAGTGCTTCGATGCGTCCCATTCATGCCGCGCTCATTGCTAACGATAGCCTTCTCCTGCTCGACGAAGCTCACATCAGTCGTCCCTTCGCACAAACTCTCACCAGCATCGCAACATATCGTGTCCATAGCAACACGCGGCCTAAGAAGCCCGGCACTCCCGTTCACGCAATGGTAACCACTCCATTTGCCTTCTTACAAATGACGGCAACTCCACCTGCGGATACACAGGAAGCAGTAATTCTTCGCCTTTCGGAAAACGACCGCGCTAAACCCACGCTCGCCGCTCGCCTGGAAGCGACCAAACCCGCCACCCTTCTCATCGCCAAAGTCAATGGAGCCAAGGCACTCGAAATTCTGGCGGCCACGCTCGCAAACGAAGTAATCAAGCTCAGCGGCGAACGCCATCCCAGTTCCATCGCAGTCCTCGTCAATCGGGTGGTTACCGCCCGCCTCGTGGCACAACTCCTCACTCATCAATTTTCTCCAGAGCAAGTCACCTTGCTCATCGGTCGCATGCGACCACTCGACCGGGACGACATTACCCAACGTCTCCGGGATGAACTCAAAACCCGCCAACCCGGAGAAGCCGCTCCTCCGACAACTAGCGCCAGCCCCCGCATCGTCGTTGCCACCCAGTGTCTGGAAGTTGGCGCCGATTTCGACTTCGACGCGCTCGTCACAGAATGCGCCAGTCTGGATGCCCTGCGTCAACGCTTTGGACGTCTCAATCGCGGTGGCCGCCCCATCCAAGCCCGCGCTGTCATTGTCATACGCTCCGACCAGATTTTTCCCGATGCTGAGAAACTTGAAGTCAACCCCAAAGCTATAGATTCCATTTACGGGACCGCACTCACTTACACTTGGAATTGGCTGAACTCCATCGCAACCAACGGCATCATCGACTTCGGATTAAACGTCATAGACGGCTATGTCGAAGCGGCCCGTAAGACCGACGAAACCGGCACTCAATTCCGTCGCTTACTCTCGCCGACCAAAGATGCGCCTGTGTTGCTGCCGGCTTATCTCGATGCATGGAGCCAAACCAGCCCCGAGCCTACACCCCAACCTGAACCTGCACTCTTTCTCCACGGTCCCGGTCGCAGCGATTCCGACGTTCAGGTGTGCTGGCGAGCCGACTTACCCGAATACGAAACGGCACTCGAAGATTGGATTGACACGGTTTCTCTTTGCCCGCCCACCACGGTCGAATGTCTCGCCGTCCCACTTAGCGAATTTCGTCAGTGGTTTCTAGGCGGCGATAGCACAGACACAGGCGACGTGTTCGATGCACCGGCCCCCGATACTCCCGAAATCGCAACTCCCACCAAAAAAGCTGCACTCGTGTGGCGGGGTCTCCACGAAAGCTACTTTCTCGAACCAACAACCAACTTGCGACCAGGCGACACGATCATCTTGCGCGCACAGGACGGTGGCTGGAAATTTTTGGGGCACTTGCCCGGCGCGACGGCCGTGAACGTCGATCAAGCCGAACGAGCCTTTCGCCAAACCAAGCAACGCGAAATCCTTCGTCTGCGCCGGGCTTTTTTCTCGGACCCAGCCAAGGACTCGGCTCTTGCCGAACTTCTCGCTTGGGCATGTGACAAAGACCGCGACTGGACCATGGAACAGATCCGTGAAGTCCTGTTGCGAACACGCACGGAACTTCAAGAAAACGAGTCCGTCAGCCGCACATTGAAGACCCTGACCGATAAGAAATTTGGTCTCAAATGGGAGCCTTATGCAGATGAAGAAGGTGTTGTTTTAAAAACACGCCACCGCGTATCAGGAGCGGAAGAGCCAAAGGAATCTGATGACGATGGCGATGACTGGCTTTCTTCTTCCGAACACGCCACCCCATTGTCACTCGATGCGCACTCGGCAGATGTGGTAGCGGTCACGCAACAAACACTGCAACAAATACCGCTTGCAGATTGGAACCCAGCTCTTGAAGCCGCCGCCACACTTCATGACTGGGGAAAAGCCGACGAACGTTTCCAAGCACTGCTACTTAACGGCGATCCCGCACTTGCTTGGGCGCAAGCCATGCTCTTCGCCAAGTCGGCAAAAATGCCGGAAACTGCTACCGCCTACGAGACAGCCCGTCGCCGCGCCGGCCTGCCAAAGGGTTTTCGCCATGAAATGGTCTCTGTGCAACTGGCCGCGACGGATGCCGCCGCGGCCTATTTACCCACCAATGACCTGCTACGCACTCTCACGCTGCATCTGATCGCCAGTCACCATGGCTGTGCTCGCCCTTTTGCTCCAATCGTCTCAGACGACGCACCACCAGGCATCGAATTGGAGCACGGCACAACGCGCATAAGGCTCGATACAGCCACCCGCACGGCACGTCCCACACACCGCATTGACGCGGGTATCGCCGAACGTTTTTGGCAACTCAATCGACATTTTGGCTGGTGGAGTCTCGCCTATCTTGAAGCCGTCCTCCGCCTTGCCGACCAGCAAGCTAGTGCCAATCCGCAACCTACCGCCGCCACATCATGAAAGACCACCATGAGATCCCGTTCATCGGTATCAATGGCGCTAACCCGCTCGGTTTTCTCGCTGCCCTCGGAGCCTTTCGCGCTACCCAGGAAATCAGCACCGCCTCAACCATTTATTTGAGCTGGCGTCCCAGTGGAGGGTCATGGCAACCCGTGCTGCATACCTCCACATTCGGCACGACGGAAAGATGGATCGACGCGCTCCATTCCTACCTCTCGGCGCAAGCAAATCATCCCGCACTGACAATCGCTTACAATCCAAAGATGCCGCCCGCTGCTTTTCGGGCGTATGCGCAAAAAGCACAGCAAAGCTGGCTCGCTGACTCCAATGACACATGGGCATCCTTCGCCGCAGCATTCGGCAGCGATGGGGTCGTTGATGACAGAAACCTTACGGAAGACACTGCGTTCCGCACCATGAGCGGTGCAGGGCATCAACACTTTCTTCTTTTCATGAACGAACTCGCCCGTGACACCTCTTCTGCCCAACTGCAGGAAGCGGTGCTCGGTCCATGGAGATATCGCGACACCCAATTCAGCATGCGCTGGGATCCGGAAGACGACCGACGTTATTCGCTCCGCTGGCAGAACCCCAGCACCGACCCAGCACGCAATGTTCGCGGCGCCAATCGGCTCGCAATCGAAGCGCTTCCACTCTTTCCGACCATGCCCACAACCAAACAACTCGCCACGACAGGATTTATCGGTCGCAAGAGCAACGACACCTTCTGGACATGGCCTATCTGGACCCACCCCATCACCGTGGATACCTGCCGCTCATTGTTTGCCCACGTTGAACTCGCAAAACGAGAACCACAGTTGGCAAACCTATTGCCACTCGGCATCACCGCCATCTTTCGCAGCCAACGCATTACAATCGGCAAATTCCGTAACTTTACTCCAGCCCAAGCCATCGGTTTCTGAATTCTCATACCATGCTTCCCCCTCTATCGCCCCAAGCTACGCCGCGCACCTTGGCCTCGGGCCTTTCGTGCCGGTGATCTGACTATTACTCTTTATGTGCGCCGCCTCACAGTCCGCTGGTGATCCCGCCGCTGACTTGCTGCCGGCACGGATGCTCAACGAATTCGTCTATTGTCCCCGGCTGTTCTATTATGAGCATGTCGAGGGCGTTTTCCTTCACAGCGCCGATACACGGCGCGGCGCCGTCGAGCACACCCGGGTCGATTCCGGCAAGGGCTCGCTGCCCAAGGCAAAAAAGAAAACCGACGACCAAACACAGAAACCAGAAGATTCCACCGAAACATCCGGAGCCGGCGAGACCACCGCCCAACCCCTTGATCCGTCTTCCGAAGCCGTATCAATCGAAAATGAAGTAATTCACGCCCGTTCCGTCATGCTCGGTTCCGAATTGCTCGGCGTCGTCGCCAAGCTCGACCTGATCGAGGTCACACTGGATGAACCTCTGTCCGCGACATCCCCTTCTGCCGCGCGCGTCGTCTGCCCGGTCGAATATAAGTCCGGCGCCCCACGCGAGGGCGACGAAGGACGGCAACTGTGGGACGCCGACCGAATGCAGCTCGGTCTGCAAATCCTGCTCCTCCGCGAAAACGGTTACCACTGCGACGAAGGCGTGGTATTTTATCGCCAGACGCGGCAGCGCGTGCGGTTTGTGCTTACGGCAGAGGACGAGGCCTGGATACGCCGCAGCATCTTAGCCGCGCGTGCCTGCACCGCCGGCCCAATCCCGCCACCGCTGGATCATTCACCTAAATGTCCCCGTTGCTCGCTGGCCCCCGTCTGCCTGCCCGATGAAACACAGTTTCTCCAGATGCCTGCGGACGATGAGTTGCCCGCGCCAGAGGCCCAGCTGGCCCTGCCAGGACTCGCGGGTGATGCCACCAGTTCCGACGTGGCAGTCCTCGCCGACGCGTTGGCGACCGACGATCCCGCATGGGCAACGTTGCCTGAAGCGCGCCTGCCGCGCTCCGCGGGTGAAGGCGAAGTGCGCCGGCTGATCGCCCCGGACGTCGATACCAAGGTGCTCTACGTCAACACACCCGGCGTGATGGTTACAAAAAAAGGCGAAACGGTGGTTGTGAAGGAAAAAGGCGAAACTCTGGCCGAGGTGCGCATCAAGGACCTGCATCATCTGGCGGTATTCGGTGCTGCGCAGATTTCCACCGCGCTGATCCAAACACTCTGTGAATGTGAGGTGCCAATTTCCTATTTCTCGATGGGCGGTTGGTTCTACGGCCTCACCCGCGGTCATGGACTAACCAATGTTTTCACGCGTATCCGGCAGTTCGCCCGCGCTGCCGACCCCGAGCAGGCGCTGCCGCTTGCACGACTTTTCGTTTACGGAAAAATCCGCAACCAGCGCACGCTGTTTATGCGCAATCATATTGAGCCGCCAGCGGTCGCCCTGCGCGCACTCAAGCACGCTGCTTCGGCTGCACTGGTCGCCCCGGGTTTCCAGACGCTGCTGGGAATTGAGGGCGCCGCGGCACTTGTTTACTTCCGCAATTTCGGCGGCATGATCAAGGGGCCGGACGAGCAGGATGAGATTCCGGGGCTTGAGGAAACGGTGGAAAAACGTGTCGGCGACGTCCAAAAGGAATTCAATTTCGATTTCAAGACTCGCAATCGCCGGCCCCCGCGCGATCCGGTCAACGCCCTGTTGTCGCTCGCCTACAGCCTGCTGGCACGTGATTGCACCGTGGCTGCGCTTGCCGTCGGCTTCGATCCCTATATCGGCCTTTATCACCAGCCCCGCTTTGGCCGGCCCGCGCTCGCCTTGGACATAATGGAAGAATTCCGTCCGCTCATCGCCGACTCCACTGTGCTCACGGTCATCAACAACCGCATGATCTCGCCAGCAGATTTCGTGCAAGCGGGCGATGCAGTCAACCTAACCCCCGATGGGCGCAAGCGCTTCTTTCTTGCCTACGAAAAACGCATGAGCGACACAATCACACACCCGTTGTTCGACTACAAGGTGAGCTACAGGCGGGCCATTGAGCTGCAATTCCGCCTGCTGGCTCGCACGCTTACCGGCGAGATCGAGCGATACCTGCCCTTCACCACGCGCTGACCAGTGCCCCGCCCATCCTGATTTTTCCTGCGATCAATGAGCCGAACCAACTACATTGTCACTTATGACATCTGCAACCCGAAGCGCCTGCGCAAGGTGTTCAGAGCCTGCAAGGATTACGGGTTGCATTTGCAACTGTCAGTATTCGAATGCGATCTCACCATAGTGGAGAAAATTGATTTTGAAAGCCGCCTGCGCGGCCTCATCGATTCCAAAGAGGATCAAATACTGTTCATCGCACTCGGTCCGTCCGAGAGTCGCGGTGAACGGGCCATCTCTGCAATCGGCCAGAACTACATTCGGATCGACCCACCCTGTTATGTGGCCTAAATAGAGATAAGACGTTGGCTTTGTTTTTTGACAATCCCGTGCAACGCGAGCGGAGAGGTAGTGCACGCCTCCGGGAACCCCTCTCGCATGTTTTGAATGAGAGACTTACGAACAATTCCAAGCCATGTCTATTTCTTAGCACTTGGAATTCTGGAAGCACTCGCATCACCTTAGATCTGCCGCTCGCCAACAACAGGTTATCTGATACCTGTCTCCGCACTCCTCGGAGTGCGGCCCCATTGAAGCACAACGATACGCGCTCAACAGCTTGCATTGTTAAGTGTCTCCGCACTCCTCGGAGTGCGGCCCCATTGAAGCTAGTTTGCCGTCTTTGCCCCGTTTCACGCAGGCGCACGGGTCTCCGCACTCCTCGGAGTGCGGCCCCATTGAAGCGACTGCATTAGCGAGTGCTGTCACGGTAACGCTTATGTGTCTCCGCACTCCTCGGAGTGCGGCCCCATTGAAGCGTACAAAAACGCGGACAAAGGATGGAACGACCTCCAGAAGTCTCCGCACTCCTCGGAGTGCGGCCCCATTGAAGCTGGCGCCGCGACGGGCGACGTTGCTGGCGTCGGAACCCGTCTCCGCACTCCTCGGAGTGCGGCCCCATTGAAGCTTCTTTGGCGTGAATCTCCACGATCGGATATTCACCTCGTCTCCGCACTCCTCGGAGTGCGGCCCCATTGAAGCAGAACGTGAAGGCCGGCCAATTCAAGGAAGCTGACCTGGTCTCCGCACTCCTCGGAGTGCGGCCCCATTGAAGCACCTCCAGTGTTGCGACTGCCACAAGCACTCCAGCGCTGTCTCCGCACTCCTCGGAGTGCGGCCCCATTGAAGCAAGGTTGCCATTGGAAACGACGGCAATAACTGAGGCTGAGTCTCCGCACTCCTCGGAGTGCGGCCCCATTGAAGCATGTTGGCCATCGAGTGATAATAACAACCGTCTTTAAGTCTCCGCACTCCTCGGAGTGCGGCCCCATTGAAGCGTGACCGCAGCGTCCTCGAACCCGCTCAACATGCGCAGTCTCCGCACTCCTCGGAGTGCGGCCCCATTGAAGCTTAACCAATCACCACCATGAATCCAACCATCACCATGTCTCCGCACTCCTCGGAGTGCGGCCCCATTGAAGCAAATGCAATCGCGGTTTCATTTCAGCCATCCATTTCCCCGTCTCCGCACTCCTCGGAGTGCGGCCCCATTGAAGCCTCAGCGCGGAAAGTTTGTCGATCGCAACCCCGCCGGGTCTCCGCACTCCTCGGAGTGCGGCCCCATTGAAGCTGGTTGGCCGTTGCCGCGACCTTCAGCGTACCAACTCGATGTCTCCGCACTCCTCGGAGTGCGGCCCCATTGAAGCATAGGCCGCCTTAGCGGCCGCGCCCTGGACCAGCTTGGTCTCCGCACTCCTCGGAGTGCGGCCCCATTGAAGCTCGACGCTCAACGTCAGCACCCTCACCTGATCACCGGTCTCCACACGCATCGCATCGCGAAAGCTCAGGACAATTTTCCATCGCCGCGCGATGGAAAATTGGTGCGAGCGCCGGGAGTCGAACCCGGATCAATGGCTTCGGAGGCCACTACACTATCCATTGTGCTACGCTCGCTCTTGGAACGCCCAAACGGTAGAAGTAACAGGTACCAAGTGACAAGTAACAAGAGCGCGCTGGCCAGAAAGTTTCAAGTAACAGGCACCAAGTGCCAAGATAGCCGACCACTCCCGAATCCTGCATCCTGACTCCTAATCCTTACTCCTGTTACTTGAAACCTGACACTTGGTACTTTAAATATGAATCGCCTCGCCCATGGAGGAGGCGGCGGCTTCCATCACCGCTTCGCTCAACGTGGGATGGGCGTGGATGGTCTGGTGAATTTCCTCCACCGTCGCTTCCAGCTCCATGGCCAGGCCGTATTCCGCGATGAGCTCGGTCGCCTCGCTGCCGATGATGTGCGCGCCATAAATCTCGCCGGTCTTCGTGTCGGCGATGACTTTGACAAAGCCTTCGCTTTCGGCCGAGGCCACGGCGCGGCCCGAGGCGGTGAAGGGAAATTTCCCGACCTTGTAGTCGAGGCCCTTTTCCTTGCAGGCTTTCTCGGTGAGCCCGGTGCTGGCCACCTGCGGCTGGCAATAGGTGCAACCGGGGAAGTTTTTCACCCGCCGCGCCGCGCCGTGGCCGAACATGCCGTTGACGGCGTTGACCGCCTCGAATGTGGCGATGTGCGCGAGCCACGGCGGCCCGATGATGTCGCCCGCGGCGTAAATGCCTTTCACGCTCGTCTGGTAGCTGTCATCGACCTTCAGGTAATTGCGGTCGAGTTCGAGCTTCACGTTGGGCGCCAGCGCGCCTTCGAGGTTGGGCACGACGCCAATGGCCGAAAGCAGCACCTCGGCCTCGACCTCGATTTTCTTGTCGCCCGCCACCAGGTCGACCTTGACCGAGCTTTTTTCGACGCGGATATTTTCCACCTTCGTGCCAACCTGGAGAACGATACCCTGCTTCTCGAACGAGCGGTGCAGCGCCTTCGACACATCCTCGTCCTCCTGCG
>Ga0206943_1261_pt1 | contig 11488 bp, 10 predicted proteins | sample Alteio_BWOrgHeat_7_FD_153243 | JGI IMG/M metagenome (GOLD analysis project Ga0206943, IMG submission 153243) | Enriched cells from forest soil in Barre Woods Harvard Forest LTER site, Petersham, Massachusetts, United States -... | ecosystem: Environmental > Terrestrial > Soil > Temperate forest > O... | reverse complement strand
GGTAATAAGCCTCATAGATATTTTTACGGGCGGAATTTGTACTTAACCGGATCGAATTCAATCCTGCATCCACCAAAGCTTTCACTGATGCGGGTTTAGATCCGTTTGTATTGATATTGATGCTTCCGCGATGGGTATGTTTTCTTATTTCAGTGATTGCTTCGCGGATGGTTTCCCACATCAGCAACGGCTCACCTTCACAGCCCTGACCAAAACTGACGATCGGATATGGAGCCGCTTGCAAATGAGGAACCGTAAATTCCACGATTTCCTCCGCAGTCGGACGAAACGTCAATCGGTCCTGGGTTGAATGTATGGTTTCTTCCTGCGGTTGAAATGAAATGCAACCGATGCAATTTGCATTGCAGGCTGGAGAAACCGGCACCGGACATTCCCAACGACCGAGCGATAAATTCCGGGCGGCAGGACAGTGATATGTATTGCAGCAGTTCTCCATCAGATGTTTTACCAGACGATTATGGGGAAAGGCCTGCAATAAATTCTCTGCGCCTTTTTTTATATCGGAAGCATGATAACCCCGGGCTTCCTGCCGTATATCCTGTTCAATGCGCACAGCAGGTACATAAAATTTTTCATCAAACCATCCGGCAGCAGTATAACAAAATAATGGAAGGGTGGGAGCGTTGTGACTGGTTTCATAAGCGGCCAGGTAAATGCCTGTATGTGCCGGTGGAATAAAGGCCGCGACAGCCCAGCCTTTTTCGCAAAGACGCATTACGCCGGTTTCCACGTCAATGCCGATACCGCGTCTGCCGGGAAGTTCATACAGGGAGCCGCCTTCCGGCAGGAGGATCCAGTCAGATTCGTCCACAGGCAAAGCTTCCCATCCGCTTCGTCCACAGGCATACAGCGTATTGTCTTCGAAAATATTACCTTCTCCGTCAGAATATAAAATGAAAGGCGACATCAACGCAAAATTAAGAGTTTACTGCGGCAGTAGTCGTTAAATTCGTCTTCGCGTGCATCGGGATCATCGTCATCCAGCACTTCCTTCTGGATTAATTTGTTATTAATAAAATCAAGGGTTAACAAGCCATCTTTTAGAATGACAGATTGCAGTGAGCTCCAGGGGAATTTTTTATTAAATAAAGAATTTAGCACTACACCTTCAGAATAAAACCCAATCTCCAGCGGATATTTTGCCTGTGCTTCCATCATGGCCATAGCAAAAAAGGGTATAATAAGCCATTGTAAATAGGGCATACCGATCCAGCATATTCCAGTCGCGAAGAGCCAATATCTGAATCGCATTTCCTTTTTTTTTCTCGCAGATCGCAGGTTTGCCAGGAGTCCGGAGAGAACAATTGCAATGCCCAAACAGAGCAAAAGATTCAGGCCGTTCCTTATCTGGACGAAACTGAATGCCAATAAAGAAAAAATTAAAAGCAGTAAACTGATCAAATCGGTTTTGTGCGCATTTTCCCTTTTTAGGGTTACTACATAGTCGTAGTGCATTCCGGTTCTTTATGCATGGAAGGCAATGGATTGGCGGCTACCAGCATATTGCATAGTTTCCATAAAATTCTTGCTCCCACGTTCGCGTCATAATTACTTTCGCCAATAGCTATTTCATCCAGATCCATACCGATGAACTTGCGACCGCTTTCAATAATTCTTTTGATCAGGTAAATTACCTGTTCAATTTCAAGGCCGCCACTCACCGGGGTCCCTGTATGCGGACATAATTTTGGATCCAGTCCATCGATATCAAAGCTTAGATATACACAGGCAGGTAACTGTTGAATAACTTCATCTGTAATGTCACGCCAGTTTTTCCCCTCAAATAATTTCTCTTTGATATCCCGGTCGAAATAAGTGACTACGCGGTGGTTGCTATTTTGGATATAGTTGAATTCTTCTTCGCTATAGTCGCGCACACCCAGCTGAACCAGTTTAGTGATCTGGGGAATTTCACGGAGTGCATTGTACATAATGCTTGCGTGGCTGAAATCAAAATTCTCGTACGATTTACGGAGATCACAATGTGCATCGATCTGAAGTATTCCAAATTCTCCGTATTTCTCTGCAATGGCTTTCATGTATCCCAGGGGTACGCTGTGATCACCACCCAGTAACACGACTAATTTATCCTCTTTCAGTAAACTACTGGTTTGCTCGTAGACCCACTTATTCAGGATGGCGCTTCCCTCATTGATTTCTTTCAAAGACTTGCACATGAAGGTATTCTTCTCAATTTCTTCACCTTTGGAAATGTAGTTAATATAGAGTTCAGCTTCCTTGCGCAGATAATCGCTTTTCATCAGCACTTTGCGATCGGGGTGCCGCATAAAAATACCCTGTTTCCAGGCATTACATGATTCCTCGTCAAAAACATCCACCTGCATAGAAGCATTAAAAATATGCTCACCGGCGCGGGAAGTTCCGGATCCGGAGCTAACTGTTACTTCCCAGGGAACGGGTAATATGACCAGCCGGGCATCTTCTTCAATAAATGGCAGACCAAAAATGGTATTTTTCGGATTACTTGCGATGTTCGAATCGAAGTGTGTTAAATCGGTCATAGTTTGCTGTCCAGACTTTGAACAGTGTGAAGGTACATCTGCGGGTTGTATTATCAAAAGTTTAAACGGTTACAAGCCTAAAGTCCCAAGGGCAGAGCCTAAAACTAATTTGTAAATCTAGAAATTTAAGAATGTGTTATGTTTTGATTCTTATACTGTTTGATCCTGGTTTCAGCCTTTTGGCTTTGGGCTTTGTACTTGTAAATTTTATTCGCTGATTGGCTTTTAGGGAATAACTTTGCGGATCATGAAGCGTACGCATATCATCCTTCTGGTTTTTATTGCGCTGAGCATCGGATTGCTGGTGAGTTTTATGGGGAATTTATCTACCTATGAAACCATCGCATCTGCAAAGCAAAAAGACGGTAAAAAAGTTACCATCATCGCCAAGCTCGATAATAGCATGCCGATGGAGTACGATGCCATAAAAGATCCCAATTATTTCAGTTTTTATATTGTAGATACGCTGGGCTCGAAAGCGAAAGTTGTTTACCATTACGGAAAACCGTACGACATGGAAAAGGCAGAACGAATCGTGCTCAAAGGGAAAATGAACGGAGACGTTTTTGAAATAACCCAAAAAGACGGAATCCTTATCAAATGCCCCTCTAAATACAAAGACGATCCCGAAGCTGCGAAAAAGAGCCTCAGTAAAACCCAAGAGTAATTATGGAGTATGTCGGTGAACATTTGATGCCGGGTAAACTGGGTCAGTTCTTTGTGGTACTCTCTTTTGCCGGATCACTGGTAGCTGCCATTTCTTATTTCAAATCTGCAAATGCTAAAATCCCCGGTGAATCCGATTCCTGGAAAAGGATGGCGCGATTTGCATTTTTGCTGAACGGGATTTCCGTTTTTATTGTTTTCGCAACCATTTTCTATATCATTCACAAACATTATTTCGAATACAATTTTGCCTGGGAGCATTCCAGCAAAAGCCTGGATCCGAAATATATGCTGAGCTGCATATGGGAAGCGCAGGAGGGGAGTTTTTTATTGTGGATGATGTGGAATGCTGTATTGGGAACTATTTTGATGTTTCGCGCGCAGAAGTGGGAGGCGCCCATGCTTACGATCGTCAGTTTTGCACAGTTCTGTCTGACCACAATGATTCTGGGAGTTTATGTTTTCTCATTCCAGATTGGTCACAGCCCATTCATGCTTGTAAGACAATTATTTCAGGAAGCTCCGATTTTTCAACGGGCAGATTATTTATCCATTCCGCAGATGCAGGATGGACAAAGCCTCAATGCATTGTTGCAGAATTACTGGATGGTTATCCACCCGCCGATTCTGTTTCTTGGATTTTCGTCTACACTCATCCCATTCGCGTTTGCCGTTTCCGGACTCTGGAAGAAAGAGTATGGGTCCTGGACAAAAACTGCATTGCCATGGACATTGTTTAGTTGCTGTGTGCTGGGTACCGGTATCATGATGGGAGCAGCCTGGGCTTATGAGTCCCTTACATTTGGCGGTTACTGGGCCTGGGATCCGGTAGAAAACGCTTCACTTGTTCCCTGGCTGGTATTGCTTGCGGGGATGCATACCCAGGTAGTATATAATGCGACAGGCCATTCTCTTCGTGCGACCTATCTTTTCCTGATACTCGGCTTCACACTGATTTTATATTCTACCTTTCTTACACGCAGCGGAATATTGGGCGATACCTCGGTTCACGCATTTGTCGGTTCCGGCCTTGATCTGCAGCTTATATTATTCATTGCTGTTTTTCTTATCCCTGCACTCGTCTTATATTTTTCCCGTTACCGCCAGATTCCGCATGTAGCCAAGGAAGAGAACACATGGTCAAGAGAATTCTGGATGTTCATCGGTTCACTCGTGATTTTTCTATCGGCCATTTTTATCATGATCGCCACATCACTTCCGGTGCTGAATGATATATTTAAAACGAAGTGGTCTACCGGCGACGACCCGAAATTTTCTTATAACCGAATCGAGATTTTCATCGCTATTATCCTCGGCCTGCTGACGGCTGTTGTACAGTATCTAAAATATAAAAACAGCTCACCGCGGCAGGTGCTGAAAAAACTATTACCAGTTACTGTGGCGGCACTGATTGTTTCTTTCTGCATCAGCGTGTTCGGGAATATTCGATATAACCAGTACGGATCGGGATTCCAGGCGGCGATTCACCTGGCGTTGTTTGGAGGGGTCTACGCCGTTTTGGCGAATGCAGCTTACATTTTCATTTCCATGAAAGGGAAATTTAAAATGGCAGGCGCATCTGTGGCTCACGCGGGATTTGGAATATTGTTGGTGGGTATTCTGATTTCTTCATCCAAAAAAGAAGTGCTTTCACATAATACAACAGGCATCAATATCCCTTTTGATCCGAAAACAAAAGAGGATCCACTCGAAAACCTGACCCTCGTTAAAAATGTAAAAACGGACATGGGTAAGTATTATGCTACTTATCTAAGTAATGATTCCGTGAACACTGCCGGAAACATCATTTATTTCAAAGTCAATTTCCAGGATAAAAAAACAGGAGAGTCCTTCGACCTGTGGCCAAACCTGATAAGGAATACCAAAGGGCTTGAAAACTTTTCGAATAACCCTGATAAACAACATTATCTCGACCGTGATATTTTTACTTATATCAGTTTTGCCAATATCCTGGACAAGCAAAGGGATACATCTGGTTTTAAAAGCTTTCCGGTGGCCCTGCACGATACCGTTTTTTATTCCAAAGGAATGATGATACTGGATACGGTCTTAGTAAATCCATCCAATGATAAATATCATTTCGGTCCGACAGATACGGCCCTCCTGGCAAAAATCCGTGTCATTACGCGGGATAGCCAACAGTATACCATGTCACCGCTTTTGTATGTGAAAAACAATATGATTTACCGCGTCGCGGATACCTTGTATGCGCAGAATCTTGCGGTCAGACTGGGGTCAGTTATGAACAATAAAAAGATAGAGTTGCTGACCAAGGAATCAACGGATATGGTTCCATTTGTATCTCTCAAAGTATATATGTTTCCCCAGATCAACCTGGTCTGGATAGGAGTCATCATCATGATGACCGGGTTCGTCATGAGTATCATCAACCGGCGTAAAAGCCTGATTAGAAAGCAACCAGAGGCGCTTTCCTAGGGGCTCGGGGCAGCTTGGGCGGTCCCGGATTTTGTACTAACTTTAGCTTTTACATGCCCCTTTTTCGCGTACGATACATTTACATATTTATACCGTTTATCCTGTTGATGATGGTGCAATCCGCATTTGCACAACAGCAGCCTTCTTCAAAACTTTCACGGCAACAACAGGATTCAATAAAAAGGGTATCTGCCCTGCAGCCTTCTTCAAAACTTTCCCAGCAACAACAGGATTCAATAAAAAGAGTATCTGCCCTGCAGCAGTTCAATAACCGGTTCGGTAAAAACGATACCATTTGGAGCCAGGTGATTGTTTATGACGGAGATACCATTCCGGCGAAAACACTGACGGTCGTTTTCGTAGATAAAGCAATGACACACGCTATGCGCAGGCGCATGGAGGCGCTGACCAGATTACGCAACGCTGTCTATGTCACGTACCCTTATGCGCGGAAGGCCGGCATGATCTTAAACGACATGAATGCGCAACTGGCAAAGATGAATTCTGAATCAGAGAAGAAGGATTATATAAAAGGGAAGGAAAAGGAATTGAAGAAGGAGTTTACAGACCCCATGGAAAAACTTTCTGTTTACCAGGGTCAGATTCTGATGAAACTCATCAACCGTCAAACAGGTAATAATTGTTATGAAATAATTAAAGAATACCGGGGCAGTTTCTCTGCCAGGTTATGGCAAACTGTTGCTTTCTTTTTTGGCAGCAGCCTGAAGCAGTCATATGATGCACAGGGAGATGATCATAATATTGAGGTGATTGTGCAGGAGGTGGAACGAATGTATCACGGTTAATACAAGTATGAAAGTATGGAAGAATGGAAGTATGGAAGTCATAGTTAATTAGTTGTACTGCACTTCCATACTTCCATACTTCCATACTTGATTAAAGTGTTTGTATTTTCCCGATAATGCCAGTGGTTGAAAATCCGGGAACAATTGGATTAATAACAACTCGTCCACCGGCGGCATTAACTTCCCTGGCACCTACGATTTCTTCGATCGTATAATCTCCTCCCTTTACAAGCACATCCGGCTGTACGAGTTCAATCAGTTCAAGCGGAGTGTCTTCTTCAAATATTACTACGGCATCAACCATCACCAGGGAGGCAAGCATAAGTGCGCGTGACTGTTCATCCATCACAGGACGACCAGCTCCTTTCAACCGGTTTGCCGATCCATCGGAATTTAAACCTACAATAAGGAAATCCGCTTCCCGGGCAGCATCTGATAAGGAAGCGATATGACCTGGGTGTAGTATATCGAAACATCCATTGGTGAAAGAAATTGTTTTGCTGATCATTCTCAAACGGTTTACCTGGAAAACAATTTCCTTCCACGAAAAAATCTTATGATGGATATATTGGGGATGGTTCATCCTTGATATTTTTTTTGCGATTTACGCGTGGTAACAGAATAAAACTGAACACGCCAAAAGTAATGAAACTTAAAAATTGTCCGAACCAGAGTAGCCATCCAAGTGCCTGTCCATAAGGTTCTTGTGGTACATGATATAATGCAACTGTTTCCATAACCAGAAAAGCATAGGCACCGATCCCGCCGGGAGAAACAATCATACCCACACTGCCCATAACCAGAACCGTCAAAGCATCTGCCAGTCCCAGATGACTGGTTTCATCGATTGCAAAAAACCCGCACCAGGTACTGAGCAGATACATGAACCAGATACCGATCGTATAAAAGAAAAAGAGGGGTTTGTTTTTCAGCGCACGTACACTGATCAGTCCGTGCCAGACACCCAGAAGAATTTCCTTTATTTTCTGTACAATATTGATATGACCAAAACGGCTGAAAATGATTTTCAGGACAAACAGCAAAATGACAAAACCTGCCGCCAGAAAAATTATTTTTCTATAAGCCGTTTGTCCATTTTTGTTTTGAAATGCCGGGTAAACGTAATTATGAAGCAAAGAGGAGATGATATCGAACTGAAAAACAAATGTGAGTCCGAAGGCCAGTATCAAACATATTACATCAAAGGCTCTTTCTGCCACGATGGTCCCAACCAGTTTCTGGGCAGGTACTTTTTCATAGCGGGCCAGTATGGTGCATTTCACAACTTCTCCCAATCGGGGCGCACCGAGGTTTACGAAGTAACCGATCATTACGGCAAAAAAAGCGTTGAGGCGGGAAGGATGATATCCCATGGGTTCCATGAGTTGTCTCCAGCGAAGGGCACGAAGCCAGTGAGACATGAGTAGCAGGCTGAAAACGGGAAACAGTAACCAGTAATGCGCCCCATCCATCGCTTTTTTAAGTTGTTCCCATTTCTCGTGATCCAGCCCGCGTACACTTAACCAAACAAAAAATACTGCCAGTGCCGCGAATAAAGCATATTGAAGAGTAGCTAAAAAAGTCTTCTTCATACAGGCTGGTAAGGTACAATTTTAAAGGGATCCCGCAAGTCAGGAACGTTCCTCAACGACAGTGCAGAATTATAATTTATTTCCTTCTTTTGGAAATACAACCCAGGGTTTGAATTTTTTTGCTGCTTCAAATTCCAAACGTGCATATGAAATAACAATCACAATATCTCCTACAGCACCGCTGCGCGCAGCGGGTCCATTCAGACAACAAATACCGGAACCTCTTTTTCCTGCGATCATATATGTTTCAATTCTTGCACCGTTATTTACATTCACTACCTGAACTTTTTCGTTGGGAATTAAATTTGCTGCGTCCATCAGGTCTTCGTCCAGAGTCAGACTGCCAATATAATTCAGATTAGCTTCTGTGATAGTTACCCTGTGCACCTTAGACTTTAATACTTCGATTTCCATCGTTTTTTTTCGATTTGAGCCGCAAATTTAAACTAATTGAGCAGCATATTATCGATCAGTCTTACATCACCCTGAAATGCGGCGACCAGCGCCACCGCTTTTTCCTTCCCGTTCCAATCGGCTAATGGTTGAAGATCGCTGGCCCGGGCGATGGAGATATAGTCCGTCTTAAAGTGAGCGGCATCCAGTTTTTCACGTGCCTGTTTCAATAGCTCTCCCGCATCTCCGGAAGACAGCTTTCCTCGGATATCACTGAGTACCTGGGAAATGGCAGCGGCATTTTTCCGTTGTTCCGCGGTAAGCCGCCGGTTGCGGCTGCTTTGAGCAAGACCGTCCTCTTCGCGAACCGTTGGAACTGTATGTAACTGTACCGGTAAATGCATGATTTCGATCAGTCTTTGCACAACGAGACATTGTTGGAAGTCCTTCTGACCCATGAAAAGATGATCTGGTTGCACAAGCTTTAACAACCTGCTCATCACCTGGGAAACCCCCTGGAAATGACCGGGCCGGTACCTGCCCTCCAATAAAGTTTCCAATGGCCCCAGATCATAAGTCTCCAAACCGGTTTGTCCGTGAGGATAGATTTCTTCAACGGAAGGGAGAAATACTATATCCGCACCGGCATGATAGAGCATTTGGATATCTTTTTCAGTACTAACAGGATATTTTTCAAAATCCTTTGGATCGTTGAACTGGGCCGGGTTCACAAAAATGCTGCAAATGGTTTGATCGACCATTGACCGGCAGGCTTTTACCAGTTCCATATGACCTTCATGTAAGGCACCCATGGTAGGAACAAATCCGGTTATTTTGCCTTTATTTTTCTGTTCCAACACCCAGTGATGAAGATCTTCGGATCTTTTAAATAGAATCATTATCAGCATTTTAGCATTTAAGAAGCATGGGAAGGAAGCCATTTATGGAATTAACCTTACCTTTGCAAACTGAATTTCGGGTATTCTCCCGATCACCAATTCTCCTTCCTAATGGTAGCAAAGAAAAGAATTTTATTTATTGCCAATGAAATGTCTCCCTATCTGGAACTTACAGAATTTGCAGAAACGGTCAATAAGTTAGCAATAAAATCCAATGATAATGGATTTGAAGTTCGTTGCATCATGCCCCGGTTTGGGGTGATCAATGAGAGAAGGCACCGTCTGCATGAAGTAGTCCGGCTCTCGGGAATTAACGTTTCGGTTGACAATGACGATTATCCTTTGCAGATTAAAGTGGCATCGCTTCCAAATGCCCGTTTGCAGGTGTATTTCCTGGAAAATGAGGACTTGTTTAAGCGGAAGTATATTTTTCACGATGAAAAAGAAAAGTGGTTCGACGACAATGGTCTGCGTACGGTATTCTTTTGCAAGGGCGCCCTGGAAACCGTAAAGAAATTCGGCTGGCCCCCCGACATCATTCACTGCAGCGGCTGGATGACAGGATTGATTCCTTTCTACCTGAAAACCGTTTATAAAAAAGAGCCCGTTTTTGCCCATAGCAAAGTGGTATATACCATTGGTCAGAATACTTTTAAGGAAAAGCTCGGTGCCAATTTTACAAAAACGGCCAATATACACGCCACGATCAAAGAAAAGGACCTGGAGCCTTTCAATGATGCGACCAATACGGCGCTGTTCCGCGCAGGTGCTACTTATGCTGATGCCATCACATTTGGCGCTGAAAAAACAGATAAAAAACTCATCGAAGAATTCAGTAAGGTAAGAGGCAAAAAAGTACTTCCTTACAATACGGAATCGGATCTGAGCGATTATCTTCAACTCTATACCGATCTGACACAATAATTAATTCCTGCGATATATAAGTAATAATGCATCATCTATTATCTTTGCGTCGCCATCCATTAATTACGTCATGTAGTTAGTGGTTTTTTATTTTCATGATCAAAATCAAACAGAGAACATGCCTTATCTATTCACTTCCGAAAGTGTTTCCGAAGGTCACCCGGACAAAGTGGCCGACCAGATTTCTGATGCCCTGATAGATCATTTTCTTGCCTTCGATCCCCGATCCAAAGTTGCCTGTGAAACCCTGGTAACTACCGGCCAGGTGGTACTTGCCGGCGAAGTAAAATCCAGTGCATATCTGGACGTGCAGGAAATTGCGCGTTCCGTGATTCGTAAAATAGGGTATACAAAAAGTGAATACATGTTCGAAGCTAATTCCTGCGGAATTTTTTCGGCTATTCACGAGCAATCTGCTGATATCAACCAGGGTGTTGACCGCAGTAAAAAAGAAGAACAGGGCGCCGGCGACCAGGGCATGATGTTCGGTTATGCTACGCATGAAACAGAAGATTATATGCCGCTCGCACTTGACCTGGCGCATAAACTGCTGATTGAACTGGCCGCATTAAGAAGAGAAAATAAAGAAATTAAGTATCTGCGTCCGGATGCAAAGAGTCAGGTTACCCTGGAATATGATGATAAGAATAATCCCGTCCGGATCGATGCTATCGTGATTTCAACGCAGCATGATGATTTTGATACCGAGTCAAAAATGCTTACGAAAATCAATAAGGACATTGTAAACATCCTGGTCCCCCGCGTAAAAGCAAAGTATAAGAAATACGGTCATTTATTCAATGATAAAATAAAGTACCATATCAACCCGACAGGGAAATTTGTGATTGGTGGTCCGCATGGCGATACGGGTCTGACCGGTCGTAAGATCATCGTGGACACATACGGTGGCAAGGGTGCCCATGGCGGCGGTGCATTCAGCGGAAAAGATCCTTCCAAAGTGGATCGCAGTGCAGCCTATGCCACAAGGCATATCGCTAAGAATCTCGTTGCAGCCGGATTGGCCACCGAAGTACTGGTACAGGTTTCTTATGCTATTGGTGTTGCTCAGCCGACTTCTATTTACGTGAATACATTTGGAACTGCGAAAGTGAAGATGACCGATGGCGAAATTGGAAAAATCGTGGCATCGATATTCGATATGCGTCCTTACTTCATAGAACAAAGATTGAAGCTCCGCAACCCGATCT